>WNGR01001714.1_pt1 | contig 24359 bp, 24 predicted proteins | sample 5407581 | NCBI WGS metagenome assembly WNGR01 (sample SAMN13153383, study PRJNA577476) | soil metagenome | isolation source: 80 cm soil or saprolite under Garry oak tree replicate 2 | place: USA:California | collected 2016-06-15
AACTTGATGTTCGGATTGTGCTTTGCCAGCACCTTCGTGATCGCTGCCGTCAACGTCGTCTTGCCATGATCGATGTGACCAATCGTTCCAACGTTCACGTGCGGCTTGCTGCGGTCAAATTTCTCTTTCGCCATTGCTTCGAGCTCCGTCTTTGTTATCGATGCTGGCCGCTCTGCCCGGCCCGCGTTGGCCCATAACATCGGGCGCTGTGCGCCGCGCAATTCATCCGCGCGGCGCGGTTAACTCTATCTGGCCGTCTTGCCCTGCACCTTGGCCACGATCTCTTCCGCCACCGAACGGGGGGCTTCTTCGTAGCGCGAAAAGTGCATGGAGAAGGTCGCACGGCCCTGCGTATTGGAGCGCATGTTGGTCGCGTATCCGAACATCTCAGCCAGCGGAACCACCGACTTGATGACCTGCGAACCAGCGCGATGCTCGATTGCCTCGATGCGTCCGCGACGGCTGTTCAGATCGCCAATAATGATACCCACGTACTCTTCCGGAACCACTACTTCGACCGACATCACCGGCTCCAGCAGAACCGGACTAGCCTTGCGCGCCGCTTCCTTGAAGGCCATCGACGCTGCAATCTTAAAGGCTAATTCGTTCGAATCGACTTCGTGATAGCTACCGTCATACAGAACTGCCTTCACGTCCACCATCGGATAGCCGGCCAACACGCCGCCTTCCATGGCTTCTTTAATGCCCATCTCGATCGGCTTGATATATTCCTTCGGGACCGAGCCGCCCTTCGTCCCATCCTCGAACTCAAAGCCCTTGCCAGGCTCGTTCGGCGACAGGCGGATCTTGACGTGACCATACTGACCACTGCCACCAGTCTGGCGGATGTATTTGCCTTCCGCCTCGGAGTTCTTGCGCAGCGTTTCGCGGTAAGCGACCTGCGGCTTACCGACGTTGGCTTGCACGTTGAACTCGCGCATCATCCGGTCAACGATGATTTCCAGGTGGAGTTCACCCATACCACTGATGATCGTCTGCGCGCTATCTTGATCGGTGTGCACACGAAACGTAGGATCTTCCTGGGCAAGCTTATGCAGAGCCACACCCATTTTTTCCTGATCCGTCTTGGTCTTCGGCTCAACCGCAACGTGAATCACCGGCTCCGGAAACTCAATCGTTTCCAGCAGTATCGGCTTATCTTCGTTGCAAATCGTGTCGCCCGTCGTCACGTTCTTCATTCCGACGCACGCACAGATGTCGCCAGCGCGGACTTCGGTAATTTCTTCGCGCTTGTTGGCGTGCATGCGAAGCAGACGGCCAATGCGCTCGTGCTTCATGCGGTTGGCGTTATATGCCATGTCGCCGGTCTTAAGAACGCCCGAGTACACACGGATAAACGTCAACTGTCCAACGAATGGGTCGGTCATGATCTTGAACGCCAATGCCGAAAATGGCTCGTCGTCCTTCGCATGCCGCACTTCTTCCTTGCCATTGTCGGGGTTCTTACCGGTGACCGGTGGAACATCCAGCGGAGAAGGAAGGTAATCGACAACCGCGTCCAGCAGCGGCTGTACGCCCTTGTTCTTGAAGGCCGTACCCAGCACAACTGGGAAGATTTTGATTGCGATAACCGACTTACGCAACGACGCTTTCAATGCGTCTACGGAAATCTCATCGCCTTCAATCCACTTCGCCATCAGTTCTTCGCCATCGTCGTTTTCCACGATGGTCTCGACCATAAGCTGGCGCATCGCCTGAGCCTTCTTCATCAACTCGGCCGGAATCTCATCGACCTCGTAATCCGCGCCCATGGTCTCGTCGTGCCAGTAAATGGCCTTCATGTTGAACAGATCGACGCAGCCCTTGAACTTCTCGGCCTGCCCAATCGGCATCTGAACCGGCACCGGCTTTGCAGCCAGGCGCTTACGGATGGTATCGACGGCGTGATCGAAATCAGCGCCCATCTTGTCCATCTTGTTGATGAAGCAAATGCGCGGCACAGCGTACTTGTCAGCCTGGCGCCACACCGTCTCCGATTGCGGCTCCACGCCATGCACAGCGTCAAACACGGCTACTGCGCCATCGAGCACGCGCAGTGAACGCTCCACTTCAGCAGTGAAATCGACGTGTCCAGGTGTGTCGATGATGTTGATGGTAATGTCTTTCCACGCGCACGTGGTCGCAGCAGACGTGATCGTAATGCCACGCTCCTGCTCCTGCGCCATCCAGTCCATCGTCGCCGTACCTTCATGCACTTCGCCGATGCGGTGCAGGCGGCCGGTGTAGAACAGAATGCGCTCGGTCGTTGTCGTCTTCCCGGCATCGATGTGCGCCATGATGCCGATGTTCCTGCAACGTTCTAATGGAACTTGTCGAGCCAAAGCTTCTACCTATTCCCTTTACGTCATCGCACTGGCTGGGAACTGCCCGTGCTGGTTTCTGTCATGGCAGCTTTTACGCTGCTTCCGCCGCAAAATGTAGCATCACGCTGAACACCCGCGGGGGCTACCCGCGGGGATGTCCTACCAGCGATAGTGCGCAAAAGCCTTGTTGGCCTCGGCCATGCGGTGTACATCTTCCTTCTTCTTCATTGCTGCGCCCTTACCGTTGGCGGCATCGAGCAGCTCGTTGGCGAGCTTGTCGATCATGCCCTTCTCGGGACGGCTGCGCGAATATGAGATCAACCAACGAATCGCCAGCGAAGTGCGGCGTTCGGGATTCACTTCCACGGGGACCTGGTAGTTGGCTCCGCCTACGCGGCGAGTCTTCACTTCCAGCAGCGGCTTGCAGTTCTCAACCGCCTTCTTGAACAGCTTCAGGGCTTCATCGCCGCCCTTGGCTTCGAGCTGCGTCATGGCCTTGTAAAAGATGCCCTGCGCCGTGCTCTTCTTGCCGTCCCACATCAGGTTGTTGACGAACTTGTTGGCCAGTGTCGAGCCGTAGATCGGATCCGGCATCGGCTCGCGCTTTGCAATATGGCCTTTTCTAGGCATTCAAAAACTCCTCTTCCCTGCCAGTTCGGCGGTACTCCCGGGCGCTTCCCTATCGAGACGCCGGGCGGTTAATAGATCGTTAGGACTTCGGCCGCTTAGCTCCGTACTTGGAGCGGCTCTGTCTGCGATTCGCAACGCCTACCGAGTCCAGCGTTCCACGGATTACGTGGTAGCGAACACCCGGAAGATCTTTCACGCGGCCGCCGCGAATGAGCACAATCGAGTGCTCCTGCAGGTTGTGGCCGACGCCGGGAATGTAGGTCGTTACCTCGATCCCGTTCGTCAGGCGCACACGGGCGACCTTACGAAGAGCCGAGTTCGGTTTCTTTGGCGTCTGTGTGTAGACGCGGGTGCAAACTCCGCGCTTCTGCGGGCAAGCCTGCAGAGCAGGGCTAGCCGTCTTATAGCGAGGCGCCTTGCGGCCCTTACGCACCAACTGATTAAACGTAGGCACTCTTGCAGCTCCTTTGATTCGGACGCACTCTGGCGCCACTGGCGGCTCAACCCGGGCAATCGCGCGGGCATCACCGCTCAGAACCCTTTTTCTTCTTAGGGCTGGCCAAGCAAAACCCGCTCGCGCGGCGCTCAACCATACTCTCCGCAATCACAGCACGCGGGGAACTTTACGTTTCCTGGATAGAGGCAGCGACGGTGACGCTTGATTCCCGGCTCATTTTCCAAAGCCTTGCAGCTTCGGTCTCTGTCGGGAGCACTCCGTTTCGCAGCCTGAATCTGCATAGCCTGTAGCAAAGCACTACGGGTAGCGCAGATTCGTTTCAGCGAGGGAGCCCATACTACAGGCGCCGTGAAGCGCCAATTGGGCTGATCGTACAGTAAAAGCTCGACTCAAAGTACACAGACAAGCCAGACAGACTCGCAGAACCTCTAAACTATAGCAATACGTTCATCTGCCGGTCAACCAATGCACACCTGAAATTCCTTGACTATTTTGGCACATACGCCAAAACCGCTGAACGAAGCACGGTCACATCGCAAATTGGACCATGCTGGAAGGATTCACTCGTTCGTTAATGGTTGAAAACCACGTATGTAACTGATTGGGTAATCCATGTTAGACGGCTGAAAGATTGACAGATCAGTTACGAGATCGGGGTGTTTATGTTGCGGGATTGCGAACACTGCACCTGCCTAGGTGCACAACCATCACTCCGAGCTCATCGGACTGCGACCGTCTAGCTGGCACCGGCTCCAAGTTCGGCAACGGCGTCGTGACGGGCGCGTTCGAGTGCGTCCTGCATTTGATGGTGGCAGTCGTTCATCTGTTCGTTAGTTGCGTCGGGCGGAACGTGAATCAACTTTGTCCATCGGACATGCACGCGAGAGAAGGGACGCGGAATCATCATGGCGTCCCATGAGTGCGATATCCATGGACGATCGACGGCAAGATAGAAACACAGGATGGGAGCGCCGCTCATGCGGGCCAGCATCACGGGGCCGGGCTTGGCCATGAAGCGCGGTCCTCGTGGACCGTCAATCGTGAAGGCTGCAATGCGTCCAGCGGCGAGAGCGCGATTCATTCCGAGCAGCGCGCCCGACCCTCCGCGCGAACTGGAGCCGCGCACAGCTACGAATCCGAAGCGCTCGATGATGCGGGCAATGTATTCGCCGTCGAAGCTGCGGCTGGTCATCACCGCCATGCCGCGTCCGCGGAAGCACCAAGTGGCGGGGATGACGCAGCGATGCCAGAAGGGTCCGATGACGAAAGACGGCGGTTCGCTGCCTTCCACTTCGCAACCGGGCTCGGAGGAAAACTCGAAGCGCAGAGTAAAGCCGATAAGCGAGATGAGGAGATAGCCGAGCCAGGAGATGCACCACAAGGCAAGGCGCTGCGCGAGTGTGAACTGCGCAGGCGCGCTTGGTGCTTGAGTTGGAGATGTGGTGCTCACACTCGAATTGTATCGTGGGGAACCGCGGGGGAATCAAAATCGAATCAAAGGCAGGGACACAGGCAAAAAGCAACTGCAAAGCAAACCCCGAGGTCCTTCGCTTCGCTCAGGATGACACCTAAGTCGAAGGCACGACCAAGAAGAAAAACAGAAGCGAGAGCAAAAGCAAAGGCGGGAGCAAAGCAAAAGGCGAGAGCAAAGGACGGGACGAGAGCAAAAGGAAGGAAGGGGCGGAAGCAGAGTGGAAGGGTTACTTGTGAGAATTGGCCCAGGCGAGGGCAGCTTTCATGCGGCGGCCGGTGGCGGGATGCGAGTGGAAGAGGATCTCTACAAGGCGCGAGGGTTCGCGCTCGGAGAGGTTCTGGGCGGCGAGCTTTTCCATGGCGGAACAGAAGGGCTGCACGGAACCTAGAGACTTCCAGGCGTAGAGGTCGGCTTGTCTTTCATTGAAGCGCGAGTAGGCATTCATCACTGGCAGCAGAAGGACGGAGAGCGCGGTGACTACCAGGATCATCAATGGAAGATTGGCGAAATCGATCTGGGCGTAGTGGCGATTCCAGTCGAGCGAGGCCCAGCGAATCGCAAGCTTCAGGCACCAGAATCCGAAGAAGGTGATGACGCCCTGGACGGCGATTCCCTTGAGCATGTGGCGATAGACGTGGTGGCCGAGTTCATGGGCCAGCACGGCCTCGATCTCATCGTGATTGCAGGTGGAGAGCAAGGTATCTGAGATTACGATGCGGCGCGTTCGTCCGAGTCCCATGAGAGCGGCATTGGCTTTCTTCGTCTTCTCCGAGAGCATCCACTCGTAAACGCCGCGGACGCGGGCTCCAGCTTTTTCGCTGAGTCGCGTAAGGCGAGAGGTAAGTTCATCATCAGCCAAGGCATGGAAGCGGAAGAAGAGCGGGAACAGCAGCACGGGCGCGATGTGTGCCATGAGGACGGTGAACAGCATGAACAGCGCCCATCCTGTGACCCACCACCACTGCGACTGCAGACGGATGAGGAGATAGATCAGTTGCACGAGAAATTGACCGATCAAAAAGCTGAGCGCAAAGCTCTTGACCTGATCCCATATCCAACTGCGGAGACGCTGATTGCTGAGGTGGTAGCGATGCTCGATCAGAAAGCTGTAGTAGTCCGGGCCAAGACTGCAGAACTTCGCAAGCAGCAGCAGGATCGTGGTGTAGAGAAAGAGGGCGATGGCGTGATGGTCGCCACCGATGCGAATCGCAAAATTGCGGAAGTCACTGGTCCAATCGGCCGCCAACACGACCGCCATGAGCGTTATGCCGAGAATCAGATCGGCAACTCCCAAGCGCCGGAGGAGGCGATTGTAACTGCGCGCTTCCGCTGAATCTGCAGGCACGCTACGTTCGCCGGAGGCACCCGATGTGTCCATCATAGTTTCCATGCAAGTCAACAGTGTACAAGAGTCGCTTGCGCGGCCGAAGTCCCCATCGGTAGCACAGGCGCCGTGAGTTAGTACTGGTGGGGGTGGGGCCGGTTGGGGATGGTGAAGAGCTGGTGCGCTGGGGTGAGTACTGGTTCCCACATTCGCCAAAGGCGGGCGGATGTGGGCTACCCGGGGCAAGAACAAAGGCAAGGGCAAGAACAAAGGCAAAGGCAAGAACAAAGGCAAAGGCATTGGATCTTGGAACGCGCTTCGCGCGGCTTAATAGATCCCACATGAGCTTGCCAAAAGAGGCAAGCTTATATGGGGCACCCGCTGCGCTTGGGTTCGCGGCGTGATTTGTCTACTTCAGTGCGCTGCGCTTGGGTTCGCGGCGTGATTTGTTTACTTCAGTGCGCTGCGCTTGGGTTCGCGGCGTGATTTGTTTACTTCAGTGCGCTGCGCTTAGGTTTGCGTGATTTAACCCCTCGCGGTGTCTGGGCTACTTCAGTGCGGTAATCGTAGCTCCGGGCGGCAGTTCCAACTGGAACTGTTCTGGTTTCAGCGGCCCATTCAACGTGAGCTTCACCATTTTCAGAGTGATGCTGTACTCCTCCTGTGGCCGCTCGATGGCTATTACGGATGGGTATTTCACTCCGTTATATTCCTGCAGGTTGAAGTAAGTGACGTCGGTGGCAACAGCGCCTTTGTTGTCATAGATCGTTTGGCGATAGGGCAGAAGATCGGCGCGATTGAAATAGATTTTGCGATAGATACGCCAGCCATTCTGCAGGTCGCGCCGGATCACTACGATGTGATAATTCGCCTGCTTAACTTGTTTGTGGCTCTTCTCGTCCTTAACCATTTGCTCGCCTTCTTCGAGCACCGCAATCTCAATATTGGTATCGATTTGAGGCAGGAGCAATGCCTCATAGATGACCTGCGGGCGAAGGTTCTCAAGCGGGTTATCGCTGATCTTTGTGAGCTGGTTGCGGCCGGTGACGAAACGGTTCTTCGGTGGAATGGACAGCTTGAATTGTTCACCGTCGCTCACCATGTCGAATGCCTTGGTGCGCACGATGGGCAGCAAGCCGATCATGCGGAGCATGGTGGGCTTCTCGGCGAGAATGTAGCCACGAATCTGCTGGTACTCGGTAACCTTTCCTTTTTTCTCTCCACCAACGGTGGTGTCGATATCCACGGTAGCGTTCATGGTTCGTACGCTGGCGGCCAACTTGTCCATTTCCGCGACGAGCTCTTGTTGGGTGGCACTCTTTAAAGGTTCGGGAGAGCGTGTTGGCTCCACTCGGTGCGAGCGGAATAGGCAGCCGGTTGTGCTGCATAAGCACAGAAGCAGCAGGGCAAATGTCAGGCGAGTTCGTTCCATTGCAGAGAGAATCTTCTCCAGTCGATGAAGCTACAGTATATAGGCTGAGAAGCGAAATGCGTGCAGGGACGGCGCGGAACAGTGCAGGAACACTGGTCGCGGGAGCTATGCAGCGTGGAATGAGCAGGATGGAATCAGTGAGATTCGCCGTCAGAATTCTTTGCTGCGGCTTTTGCGAGTTTCCCTTTGCGCCCGGCTAGTACTTCAGGCGGAGGTTCGGGGAACTTTTCGTCTGGTTTCTCGGCAATGGCAGCCTTCATAAATTCCATCCAGATCGGCAGAGCGGCTTGCGCTCCGGTTTCCTTGTTACCAAGAGTCTTCTTCTCATCGAAGCCTACCCAGACGCCGCAGGTAATGGACGGCGAGAATCCCATGAACCACGCATCAGTGAAATCGTTGGTGGTGCCGGTTTTGCCTGCGAGTGGATGATTGAGTTTGCTGGCGGCAAATCCGGTGCCATGCAAGACGACGCCCTGCAGTAGTTCGACCATGACACGCGCGGAATGAGCACTGATTACGTCGCGAACATCGGCGAAGTTCTGCTCCATGATGTGGCCGTCGTAGTCGGTAACCTTGCGAATGGAATGCGGGCCGATGCGAACGCCATCATTGGGAAAGGTGGAGTAGGCCGCGGTGTGCTCCAGCAAAGTGACTTCGGCGGAACCCAACGCTACAGGTAGAAATGGCTGAATGTCAGAGGTGACACCGAACTTGTGAACGTACTCGATGACCGTCTTGATGCCGACGCGCTGGGCGAGCCGGATGGCGGGGATGTTACGCGAGTCGGCAAGGGCGCGGCGCAGCGAGATGGTGCCTTCGTATTTGCCATCGTAGTTGTGCGGCGACCAGGTGCCGGAGACACTGGGGAAACTGATGGGCGAATCGACAATCGTGTCATCGGGCATGGCGCCCTGCTCAACGGCTACCGAATATACGTATGGCTTAAACGACGAGCCCGTCTGACGGAATGCCTGGGTGGCGCGATTGAACTTCGATTCGTCGAAGTCGCGGCCTCCGACCATGGCTCGAATCTCGCCGGTGTTGTTGTCGATGGCGACGAGCGCGGCTTGGGCTCCGGAGTCCTGCTCGAGCGCTAGTTGCAGTTTGTGGTCAGGATCGACGGAGGTGACGCGAACGTAAACGATATCGCCGACGGCGAGAATTTCGTTGGGCGAGCGATGTCCGGTCCACACCATGTCGGCGGGACGAATCTGTCCGTGATATTTGCCAACCTTGATTTCGGCTTGCGCCTGAGTGACTCCGGTGACGAGGGCGTGGAAGTAGCTTCCGGGCTGGGGTTGGTGGTTCCAGTCAGGATGCTCGTACAAAGAGAAATCATCGCCTGCGGCAATCACGTTGCGGACGTGGCCCTTCCATCCGTGGCGGCGCTCGTAGGTGGCAAGTCCGTCGAGGAGGGCTCGGTTCGCGGTCTTCTGCAATTCCATGTCAAGGGAAGTGTAGACGCGCAATCCGCCCTCGTGCACCTGATCGGTACCGAACTTCTTCTCCAGGTAGCGGCGTGTTTCTTCTATGAAATAGGGCGCGACATTGTTGGGATCGGACTGGAGACGAAGGTTCAGGGGGCGACCCTTTGCCTCCTGCGCCTGCTGGGCGCTGATGCGGCCATCTTCCATCATGTTGTTGATGACGAGGTTGCGGCGGCGCAAGGACTTCTCAGGATTATTAATTGGCGAATAGGCGCTCGGTCCCTTAGGGAGTCCGGCGAGCAGAGCCGCTTCTTCAATGGCGAGATCCTTGGCGGGCTTGCTGAAGTAGAACTCCGAGCCGGCTTCGAATCCGTAAACGCCGTGACCGAGGAAGATCTGGTTGGCGTAGAGAGTGAAGATCTGCTGCTTGGTGAAGCGGCGCTCAATCTGGATGGCCATCATGATCTCCTGCACCTTGCGTCCGAATTTGCGGTCGGGAGTAAGGAACAGGTTGCGCGAGAGCTGCATGGTGAGCGTCGATGCGCCCTGGGCGCGCGATCCGCTGGAAAGGTCTCGATAGGCGGCACCCATGACGCGCCAGAGATCGATTCCCCAGTGGCGCTCAAAATCCTTGTCTTCGATGGAGATTACGGCGTCGCGCAGGACCTTGGGATAGTCCTCGTAGCGGGCGATGACACGCCGCTGCAGGGCAAAAGTTCCGATGACATTGCCCTTCTGGTCGTAGAGTTCGGTGATGGAACTGGGGCGATAGCTCTCAAGATCGGCGACCTGGGGGAGATCCGTGGAGTAGACAAACAGGAGCCCTGCCAAGGTGCCAAACAATCCGGCGGCTATGATTGCGAGGCCGAAGATGACCCGATGAACCATTCGCGTGCGATCCACGGGCGGGGAGGCAAGCACCGGCTTGTTTTGCAAAAGCGTTGTCATTTCCGGAGAGAGTCTGCGCAAGCATAGCACCACTGGCAACGGGACGATGACAGGCGTATCCCTGAGGATTGGAAAAAAGTGGAACTCACCCGAGAGGCTCCAAAGGATGATGGCGCGCTTCCATCCAATTCTGGAGAATAAGGACGGCGGCGAGCTGATCGACCACGGCGGCGCGCTTTTTGATCGACATATCGGTCTCGCGCAGGACGCGGTTGGCCTCGACGGAGGTCAGGCGCTCGTCCCAGAGATGGATGGGCAGATCGAAATTCTGCTCGAGAACGGCCACGAACTCCCGCATTCTCTCGGACTGGCGGCCTTCGGCACCGCTCATGCGGAGGGGCAGGCCGACGACGAGTTCGACGACGCCGTAATCGTGGATGACCGCTTTGAGGGCGGCAAGGTCAGTTCGCTTATTCTTGCGCCGGATGGTGACGAGGCCCTGGGCGGTGAAGCCGAGAGGGTCGGTAACGGCCAGACCGATGGTTCGTGAACCAACGTCCAGGGCCATGATGCGGCCTGACGGCTTTTCGTTTTCGTTGTGCTGCACAAGCCAAGTATAGTTCGAAGAGGCAGGATTTGAGTGAGTTAGGTTGCAAGTAGCCGGGAGATGATCGCAATGGAGCGGACGAAGGACGCGCTGAAGGACGACACCACTAATTCCGGCAAGTTGGAGGAACTGGTTCCATCGCTGGAGACCTCGGCCAGAATCGCAACGCTGACCGATGCCGAACGGCTTCGCCATGCGCGCGTTCAGAGTACCTCGCTGGCAGTGCTGGCGGTGGGCGGCGTGCTGACGCTGATGTACCTGGCAAAGGCTGTCCTGATGCTTACGCTGGTCTCCATACTGATCGCCTTCATGCTGGCGCCGATCGTGGAACTCTGCCAGAGAATGCACTTGCCTCGATCTTTTGGATCGATGATTGCCGTACTGGTGATGTGCGCTGCGATGTATGGAATCTTCTATATGTCCTACAGCCAAGCCGATGAGTTTATGGCGGAGCTGCCGAAGTATTCGGGACGGATTCGCGCTGTGCTCAATCAGGTGCGGCAGCGGGCGGAGCGTGTGCGGCAGACGACCCGGAACGTGATGCCGGAAGAGAAAACCGACAAGGGAACACTGACGGTTCGGCAGTCCACTTCCTGGGTGGAGGATCTGACGTCGGGAGCCGTGGGGGCGACGGAAACTGTGCTGATGGTGGCTTTCGTGCCGTTTCTTGTCTTCTTCATGTTGAGCTGGCAGGACCACGTACGATCGTCGACGGTGATGCTGTTCAACATGGAAAACCGCAACACTGCGTACGTGACCCTGGGACTGATTTCGCAGATGATTCGCGGCTTTATTGTGGGCAACGTGCTGATCGGCATCATTCTGGGGATCACCAGCACGATTGCGTTCTGGATACTCGGAGTGCCGTACTTTTATGTGATCGGCATGATCAGCGGCATCGTAAGCCTGCTTCCCTACCTGGGCATTGTGCTCGCGATTCTGCCGCCCGTGGTGGTGAGCCTTAACTCACTCACGGTGAAGAGCCTCTTCTCGATTATCGCGGTGGTTGCGATTACTCACGTGATTGCCCTGAACGTGCTCTATCCCAAGATCATTGGCCGCCGGTTGCAATTGAATCCGTTGGCAGTGACTCTGGCGTTGCTGTTTTGGGGATGGCTGTGGGGAGCGATGGGATTGATTCTGGCTGTGCCGTTGACGGCAGGAATAAAGATCATCTTCGATCATGTGGATAACCTGCGTTCCTGGGGGGCTTGGTTGGGAGAATAGGAGGATGCGGGGGAGTGATGCCTGCACCCCACATTTGCCAACGGCGGGCAAATATGAGCCACCTGAGGGCTAATTACGGAACATAAATTTGCGCAGCCCGCAGGCTGCGCTTCCACAAACGGTAGGACTAGACTTCGATAGTTGCTGCCTCTGGCCAGCGCAATTTGCACTTACAGAGTGCCTTTCGGAGTTCTTCCTCGACTTCCTCTTCTTCAAGGCCTCGGGCCATTGCCATCTCGCTGATGAGAAGGAAACGGGCGCGTTCGAGCATCTTCTTTTCCCTGAAGCTGAGCGGCTTCTGAGCTGCCAAGACCAGCAATCCTTTCAGCACGATTGCTACTTCCAGCAAAGAGCCGGTTCGCATCTTGTCCGAATTTTCTTTAAATCGGTTCTTCCAATCCGAGCTGCTTTCGCACTTGCCGTCCGACAGAAATTCAAGGATTTTCTGGGCCTCCGCATTCTTGACGACTCTGCGCAAACCCACTGCCTCGGCGTTTTGAAACGGAACCATAACCTTAAGACTGCTGGAGCGGATGCGAAGGAGGTAAAAGCGCTCGACCGAGGTGCCGATCGTGCGGCTGGAAATCTGCTCAATTATTCCTACCCCATGATTGGGGTAGACCACTTTTTCGCCGACAGTAAATTGTGTTGTGTTCATTCAAAGACCCGGAAACCGGGCAGGTTACCTAGTCATTATACGTTGTTTACTAAAGGGGGGTCAATGAAGCAAAATGGCCCCTGTCGCTGCATCGCAGAGGCGCGTTATAATTGCTGCTTGCACCTCCCCTCCCGTGGATGGCTTGCCGCCCACAAAGGTATTTATTGGAATGTCTGAACACGTGAAGAAGAAGCTCCAGGACGAAATTGACGTTCTGGAACATGAGCTGAATCATGAACTTCCCGCCGAATTGAAGAAGGCAGTGGCCATGGGTGACCTGTCGGAAAACGCAGAATACCACATGGCAAAACAGCGCCAGGAGTTCGTCCGAGCCCGTTTGGGAATGATGAAAAAGCGGATGGCTGAGCTGTCGCTCATGAATCTTTCGAATATTCCCCGCGATAAGGCTGCGCTTGGTTCTACCCTGGTGGTCTTTGATTCCACCAAGGACGAAGAGATCGTTTACAAGCTGGTGACCAGCGAAGAAAGCGATGTAACCAAAGGAATGGTCTCGACTACTTCGCCAATCGGCCGCTCGCTGATGGGAAAGAAAGTCGGAGACGTGACCACGGTCGTCACACCCGGCGGCACGCGCGAGCTGGAAGTTCTGAAACTGACCACGATGCACGACGCGGAAACGGAAACACAAGCATGACCTGGACCAGCGCCGTTGGAAAGTATTGCGGAGTTGTGCTGTACAAGATTGTGGATGGGCTCGCTCTCACCCGCATTTCCCCCAATACGTTGACCTTTGTAGGATTGGTCATCAACGTGGTCGCGGCGCTGTTCTTTGGTTTTGCCAGCTCTGATAATAATCAGCCTCGCAGGTTTATCTACGCGGGACTGGTCATTATAGGAGCGGGGATTTTCGACATGGTGGACGGGCGCGTGGCCCGCGCCACAAACCAGGTCACTGTGTTCGGAGCTTTCTTTGACTCAGTGATCGACCGCTACTCGGATGTGGCAATCTTCTTCGGGCTGCTGGTCTACTATGCCCGCGCCAACCGGTTCTTCTATGTAGTGCTGGTGGCGTTCGTCATGACCACGTCGGTTATGGTGAGCTATACGCGGGCGCGCGCTGAGTCCCTGATACCGACTTGCAAGGTTGGCTTTATGGAACGGCCGGAACGGATCGTGCTGGTGATCATCGGAGCTCTGTCGAACCGGATGGCTCCGGTGCTGTGGGTGCTGGCCGTGCTTTCGACGATTACGGTCATTCACAGGATTCGATTTACCTACGTGCAGAGCACGGCTCGGGAAGCAGCGGCGCGGCAGACAACTTCAGTTTCGTAGCGACACCCAGTGAGATAAGGTCCGGCTTTGGCCGGGCTTTTTGTTTGTCTGGAAAGGCAGACCTAAAGCCGACGGGATGTGAGTTTGCGGTTTCCCACATTCGCCAAAAGCGGGCGGATGTGGGAAACCTGCGATTAACAGCAAAGGCAAAAAAGCACAGTGAGAGCTGATGGGTGGAATGATTCCTGGTCCCCACATATGCCAAAGGAAGGCATATATGGGCCACCCGGTTTGGTATTGAATGGGCGAAGAGCAAAGGCAAAAGAGCACAGTGAGAGCTGATGGGTGGAGTGATTCCTGGTCCCCACATATGCCAAAGGAAGGCATATGTGGGCCACCTGGTTTGGTATTGGATGGATGAAGAGCAAAGGCAGAAGAGCGGGTGGTATTCTGTAACGTTCTCATTTCAGTTGAGGTGATTCTTGTTGTCTCCCATCATTCTTGTACACGGTGGCGCTTGGGCCATCCCGGACGAGGCTTGCCAAGCACACCAGGAAGGCGTGGAGAGGGCCGCAGCCGCGGGTTGGAAGGCGTTGGAGCGCGGTGCTTCGTCGCTGGATGCAGTCGAAGAGGCTGTGGCGACTTTGGAAGACAATGAAACATTCGACGCCGGACGTGGAGCTTTCCTGAATCGCGATGGCCGGGTGCAACTGGACGCGCTCATCATGGACGGCACCAGCCTGAAGGCCGGTGGTGTGGGCTGCGTGGAACGGCTGCTGAATCCGGTGCGTGCGGCACGAGTGGTGCTGGAGAAGAGTCCGCATATCTATTTCGTGGCTGAAGGTGCGGAGCGATTTGCCAGCGAACATGGCATTTCGCTCATTGATAATAGCGACCTGGTACTACCGCGCGAGATTGAGCGCTGGAAGAATGCCGCGGAGCAGCGCTATCTGAGCGTGCCGGTGGAATTCAGCGGGAAACTTGATTCACATGACACGGTGGGGGCCGTGGCGCTTGATTGCCGGGGCAATATTGCAGCCGCAACCTCTACGGGCGGGACACTGAACAAGGCACCGGGACGGGTGGGGGATTCCTCACTGATCGGGTGTGGATGTTACGCGGACAATGAGACGGCGGCGGCCTCGACGACGGGATGGGGCGAGCCGATGATGAAACTGGTGTTTGCCAAGTGGGCTACCGATCGCGTGACCGAGGATCGTGATCCGGCACAGGTTGCGCCAGAGGCAATCGAGTATTTGCAGCGCCGGCTGGAAGGTCACGGGGGAATCATTCTGCTCGACCGCAAGGGTCGGATTGGCGTGGCGCACAATACTCCTCGGATGGCGTGGGCGTGGCGCAATGAGAGCCATGGCGAAAGCGGCCTGCGCTCGCCGGTAAGGTAAGAACAAATGCGATTGGCCGCTGCGATTCTCCTGCTTACCGTTGGCCTATATGCGGCTACTCCGCCCTGGAGTGCAGCGAAGTTTCGTGGGCTGGAGTTGGGGCGTGCCCATCGAGATGACATAACGCGCGTGCTGGGCTCTCCTGATGCCGCGAACCATGTCCACGGCGAGGATGAACTGGTTTACCGGGGACGCGGCGAACACAAGGGCGATCTCACGGTTCGACTGGATCGTCTGGGCACGGTGACGGAGGTTCAGGAGGCTTTCCCGGTCTCCATTCCTCGAACGCAGATCTATAAAGAGTTGGGGAAGGACGCTATGACCGCGCATTTTTCGAAGGCGAAGTGTGCAGGCGACGCGCTCTATCGCGACACGCGCGGAGCTATCGAACTCACGCTGTTTCCGGAGCGCGGCATTGCGCTGTGGCCCGATCAATATGGGTATGACTTCGCGGCGATTCTGTACCTGGCGAAGACGCCGGGGTTGGCTCGAGTGCCGGTTTGCGCCGCGAAGCATTAGAACGGTTTCAAGAAAGGTATATCCCGCCAGAGCGCGGAAAAGAAGAATCGATGGCGGACTGAAAAGCTTGAAGCCGCGCGGGAGACCTGGGCATTGCTGGGGTCCTTCGCTTGCGCTCAGGATGACCCTCTCAGCACGTGGCAGATAATCTACTATGGAACCCGCTCCAGCTTTCTGAGATTTTCAAAGTTGAGCACAGGCTGGACGACTACACTGTTTTCGGAGGTGCGCCATTGCGCGTGAAGGTTATCATTTGTGCTCTGCTGCTGTGCCTTGCCGGGTGCAAGGCTGAAAAACCAGTTGTGGCCGAGCGACGGTTTCCGATCGAGGGACGAGTCGTGGCCGTGGATGCTGCGGCACACACCATCACTCTCGATCACCACGAGGTGGTGGGATACATGAAAGCCATGACGATGGGTTTCCATGTTCGCGACCAGTGGGTTTTCAACGTGGTGCATCCGGGAGACACCGTGCAGGCAACGCTGGTGGTCGCCAACGATGCGTATCTGGAAAACGTCTCGGTGACGCAGGGGCGCGGGGCGGCGGATCTGTCGACTACTTCTCCGATGCATCTGCCACAGAAGGGCGAGCAGGTTCCAGACTTCAACTTCATCAATCAGGCGGGACGGAAGATTCACCTGGCGCAGTTTCGGGGAGAGCCGCTGCTGATTACGTTTATCTACTCGCGCTGCCCGCTGCCGGATTATTGCATTCGGATGAGCAACAACTTCGCCGAAGTAGCGGAGACACTGCAGAAGAACAACCCGAACGCCTTTGCAAAGCTGCAAATGCTCTCGATCAGCATCGATCCGGAATTCGACGATCCCAAGGTTCTGCTCGCATATGGAAAGAACTATGCCGGGAGTGTGGATCCGGATCTGAAACATTGGAGCTTCGCCACTGGGAAAGCAGCCGACATTCGCAAGGCCGCTGAGTATTTTGGGCTGTCGTATGAAAAGCAAAATGGGCAGATCATTCACGATTTGCGCACTGCGCTGATGGATGGCGACGGCAAGATCGCAGAATTCTATAGCGGCAACCAATGGAAAGCTGCCGATGTGGCGAACGAGTTGGCGCGGCTGCAGAAATAGTGAGTGCTAATGAACGTGTGGTGATGAGGCGCTTGGACGGTGATCGCAACGGCTTCGATTCACATTCGTGAAGATGCGCTCTACATCTTTTAACATTATTACAGCATCAATCCTGCAATGGACATTGGGCTTCGGCGGGCCGCAATCGGTGCAGTAAAGCTGACATCGGGAGATCGGGTTGGCATTGCGCTGCGGCTTCTGCTTCCCATCGCGCTGCTTGAAGCGGCACTATGGTCGCCTCTCCGGCATGGAATCCTGTTTGGCGTCGGCGCGCTGTGCTATATCGCATGGCAACTGTGGCGGGCAACGAGTGACGGACGCTCCCTGGGACTGGATTGGCGCGGATTGATGAAAGAATGGTGGCTGTTGGGTGCCACCTTCATGGTGGCGTTGGCGATTCTGGCAACGGCGTATTTCTCCGGCTCGCTGCACCGGTTGTGGGGACTGGAGCATCCCTGGTATGCGGTGGCGGGCTATACCTGCTGGGCATTCATACAGGAGTTCATGTTGCAATGCTTCTGTGTGCGGATGCTGCGCGCGCTGGTCTCGAGAGTCAGTTCGCTGCTGCTGTCTGGCGTGGTCTTCTCGGTGGCGCACCTGCCAAATCCGAGCCTGACGCTGGTTACGTTCTTCGCGGGAGTGGCGTTTACGGCGATTTACGTTCGCAAGAGGAATCTGTATGTTGTGGCAGTGATCCATGCAGTGCTGGGGCTGACCTTGGCGGTCAGCGCGCCGGACGCATGGTTTCATGGATTGCGCGTGGGACGCGACTTCCTGGAAAGGCCTTCGACGATCGCGGCTGAAGTCGTTCCGAACCGCTAGCGGCAATCTGGCTTCTAGTCTTCCTCCAGCAGTTCTTCCATCGGCTTCTTGTATTTGGCTGCGCGCGTCTCTGCTTTGCTCTTTGTATCCGGGATCGCGCGTGTTGCTTTAGGGGTGCCGACGTTTACGCGTGCCGCATCCTTCACGGCCTTCACTTTACTGAACACTTTCTTCTTCTGCGCCATTGGTTGCCTTTTCCTGAATCGATTTCCGTAAAGAAAACTCTAAATAATATGTGGATGATGGGCTACGCCAATTCAGATCAGATCTTCGAACGTCATGTTCCAGCGTTTCAGATTCAGTCGAATTCAGAACGGCATTTGAGTTTCATTTGTCTTCAATGTCATGCCATCACGAACCCCGCTCCTGTCGAAGTTGACGATTCACCACCGATAAGTTTCGTTCCTCCAGGATTCCAGATCGAGCAGGTTTCGATGGAAGTCCGGGGATTATGCAGGCACTGTTCGGAGAGCAGTATCTTCGCCCCACACGCCTGAAGATGTAGGCCAATTTCAATAACAAATTAACTAACTATAAGGAGATCCCACATAATGCTGGGTGTTGGAGAGAAGTTCCCTACTTATTCGCTTACTGCCGTCGTCAGCCTGGAAAAAGGCAAGGAATTCACCGCGATTACAGATGAAAGCTACGTCGGCATGTGGAAAGTGTACGTCTTCTGGCCTAAGGATTTTACGTTTGTGTGTCCTACCGAGATCGCGGGTTTTGGCAAGCACGACAAGGACTTCAAGGATCGCGAGGCGCAGTTGCTGGGCGGCTCGATCGATTCGGAATTTGTGCACCTGGCATGGCGGAAGAATCACGAGGATCTGAAGAATCTGCCGTACCCTATGCTGTCGGATATCAAGCGCGATCTGACCTCTGAGTTGGGGATTCTAGATCCGGTGGCCGGAGTTGCGCAGCGTGCCACCTATATTGTCGATCCCACAGGTGTGATCCGCTTCGCTTATGTCACGGACCTCTCCGTTGGCCGCGAGCCGAAGGAAGTGTTGCGCGTGCTGGATGCACTGCAGACGGACGAACTCTGCCCGTGCGGTTGGCAGAAGGGCGAGGAAGTGCTGCAGGCTTAAGTTGCCGGTTAGTGATTTATCCACTGGGCGCGGCGGGATGTCGCGCCCACTTTCATTCCCAAGAAAGCGAGTGAGGCTTTGATCACGCAAGACACTTTATCGATTGAAACAGTTCTTGAGACATTACCGGATTACGCGAAAGACCTTCGGCTTAACTGGTCTTCGCTGGCCAATGCGAGCGAGTTGAGCGACAACCAGAAGTGGGGATCGTTTGTGGCCGCAGCTTACGGCGCACGCAGTCCCAAACTACTCGCCGCAGTGGAAGCCGAAGCCGCATCGCACGTAGCGCCTGAGGTCATTAACGCCGCGAAGGGAGCAGCGGCGATTATGGGGATGAACAATGTCTACTATCGCTTCCAGCACCTGAGCAGCAACGAAAAATATGCGACGATCCCGGCGCGACTGCGCATGAACATCATGCGCACGCATGGGGCGGATCATGCGGATTTTGAGCTGTGGTCGCTGGTGGTGTCGGCTATCAATGGATGCGGGAAGTGCATCGACTCGCATGAGAAGGTTTTGCTGGAAAAGGGCGTCGGGGAAGAACAGATTCTGGCGGCAGTTCGCATTGCGGCGGTGGTGCATGGCACGGCGGCGGCGCTGGATGCGCTGGCTATATAAGCAAGTTCTGGGGAACATTGCGGTCCCCCATTCAAGCCCAAAAGCGGGGCTTGAATGGCCACCCGAGGCGTTCTTAAATTGAGGAGTTTTAGAGTCAAAGACAAAGCCCCACATCTGCTAAATGCGGCAGATATGGGGCACCTTCGGTCATGGTTCCTTTGTCACTACTTATTCTCCGCAGCCGTCGGGTCCGGCTACGGCGCCTACTAGGACCTCGGTGTCGAGGTAGTTGCGGCCGGCTTCGAGCGCCGTTTCGTTCATCTCGGCCAGCTTCGGATTTTTTACAAGCTCGCTCAATACTTGCTGAGCGGTGGCGAAGGGCAGGCAGTCGGTGGCCTCGATCAAGGCTCCCATCATTACCATGTTCGCTACCTTGGGTGATCCGATCTTGTCGGCGATTTCGTTGGCGGGAACGCAGGTCACGTTGACGCCTTCGAACTTCAGGTCCTCCGGCAAGTTGCGGCCGTTGTAGAGCAGCACTCCGCCGGGTTTGACCTGCGGTCCGAACTTGCGAAGGGAGGGCTCGTTCATGGCAACCAGCACTTCGGGATGCGCTATGACCGGCGTTCCAATGCGTTGGTGGGACAGCGTAACGTGGCAGTGGGCGCTGCCGGAGCGCATTTCCGGACCATAGCTTGGGAGCCAGCTGACTTCCATGTGCTCGCGCATGCCCATCTCGGCCACTAGCTGGCCGAGCAGCAGAACACCTTGGCCGCCGAATCCTGCAACCTTGATGGTGATGGCGCGAGTATGTTGGCGACGTGCTTTGCGATCGGCTTCATCGAGCTTCTTACCTGTGATGCCCAGCAACTCCGCGAGAGGCTTCTGGGGGACAGAAACGGAGACGAATTCCGGCTTGCGGTCCCGGAAAACGCCCAGGGGGAATTGCTTGGCTAGAGTTTCACCTACCCAATGCCGGGCGGCTGTCGGCTCCATCTTGAGAATGGTTGGGCAGGGCGAAAGCACCTCTATCAGGCTGAATCCGGCACCCTGCTTTTGCAGGTCGAGTGCCTTCCTGATGGCTTTGCGGGCCTGCATGATGTGCTTACTGTCGCTGATGGCCACGCGCTCGATGTAGACAGGTGCCTCCAAGGTGGAAAGCATTTCGGCCACCTTGATGGGGAATCCATCGTTGTTGGGGCGACGCCCCCACGGGGTAGTGGTGCTGGTTTGACCGATGAGCGTGGTCGGAGCCATCTGGCCTCCGGTCATGCCATATATCGAATTGTTCATGAAGATAACGGTGATGTTCTCTCCGCGGTTGGCGGCGTGAATGATCTCCGCCGTGCCGATGGCGGCGAGGTCGCCGTCGCCCTGGTAACTGATGACCATGGCTTCGGGGTTGGAGCGCTTGAGAGCCGTTGCTACGGCGGGAGCGCGTCCGTGGGCGGCTTGCACGTTACCGGTATCGAAGTAGTAGTAGGCAAATACCGAGCAGCCGACGGGACTGACAAGAATGGTGCGATCCTGTACGCCTAATTCGTGCAGCGCCTCGGCAACTAGTTTGTGAGCTACGCCATGGCCGCAGCCAGGGCAGTAGTGTGTCTGGTGCTGGTTTTCTTCCTTGCGCTGGAAGCGCTCGAAGAAGACCGGCGACCTGGATTGGGAAACTTTGTATTCACTCATCGCGGCCCCCTAAACCAACACTTCCATATGTGTGTACAACTCGGCCAGACACTCTTCCGCCGATGGGATGTTGCCACCGGATCGTCCGAAGAATTCCACGGGCTTGGTTCCATTCACGGCGAGCTTTACGTCTTCCACCATTTGTCCGGTAGAGAGCTCGACGACCATAACATTCGTGACGGATTGAGCGGCTTCGGCTAGTGCCTTCGACGGGAATGGCCAGAGAGTCATGGGACGGAAGACACCTGCTTTGATCCCGCGCTCGCGTGCCAGATCGACCGTGGAACGCAAAACGCGCGAGACAATGCCGTAGCCGACCAGCAGGATCTCGGCATCCTCGGCGCGATAGGTTTCCCAGCGGCACTCATCGCGCTCGCAAAGCTTGTACTTCTCTTCGAGATGCCGGATATGTCCTTCCATCAGGTCGTTCGTCAAGTGAATGGAGGAGATGAGGCTCTGGCGTGTTTCGGCCGTTCCCTTCACCGCCCAGGGCTTCTCGGGAAGTACCGCTTCGGTCAGTTCAAGATCGAGCGGCTCCATCATCTGCCCGACGAATCCATCGGCCAGGACAACGGCGGGATTGCGGTATTTGTCAGCCAGATCAAAGGCCAGCGCCGTCATCGACGCCATTTCCTGCACGCTGGAGGGAGCGAGAACGATGTTGCGATAGCATCCGTGGCCTCCGCCCTTGGTCATGGCGAAATAGTCGCTCTGTTCCGGAGCTATGCTGCCAAGGCCCGGTCCGGCGCGCATCACATCAATGATGACGCAAGGAAGTTCCGCGCCTGCCAGGTAGCTCATGCCTTCCTGCATCAGGCTCACGCCCGGACCGCTCGATGCGGTCATTACACGCTGGCCTGCGGCGGCGGCTCCGTACACCATGTTGATGGCGGAAACCTCGCTTTCAGCCTGGAGGAAAGTTCCCCCGGCCTGCGGAATGAGAAGCGCCGCGTACTCGGCGATTTCGCTGGCGGGGGTGATGGGGTAGCCGTAGTACGATCGGCAGCCTGCCATGATCGCTGCCTTTACAACCGCCACGTTTCCTTTACACAGTTGCCGCATGGGGCACCTCGGTTCTGGGAATCGCCAGCTTATAGACGGTGATCGCTCCGGGTTCCGGGCAGACGAAATAACAGATGCCGCAACCCGAGCAGACTTCGCCGTTGACTTGCGCCGGGTGCACTCCGTAATGATTTAGCTCCTTGCTCAACTGCAACCCTTTTGGAGGACAGGCCTCGACGCAAACGCCGCAGCCTTTGCACTCCTCCTGATTGACTACCACTTTGCCTCTAGGTTGATCGGCCATCTCTCACCTCGCCGTTTCGGCAAATACTTTCGGACCCCAGCCCATTTCGCGGAGATGCTCGGTTAACCCCTCGCGGAACTTGGGATGGGCTATCTGTATGAGTGCTTCAGCGCGCTGCCGCACGTTTTTCCCGTGCAGATCAGCTATGCCGTATTCTGTTACCACGTAATGCACATCGGCTCGCGTTGTCACCACTCCTGCACCATTTTGAATCTGTGGGACAATCCGCGAGACTGTGCCGTTCTTTGCCGTAGAGGCAATCGCGATGATAGGCTTGCCTCCGCGGCTGCGCGCGGCACCGCGCATGAAATCAAGTTGGCCGCCGAATCCGCTGACGAACCTTCCGCCCACCGAATCGGCCACGACCTGTCCTGTTATATCGACTTCGATCGCCGAGTTGATGGCTACGACGTTATCGTTTTGCGAAATGATGAACGGGTCATTGCAATAGCTGCTTGGTTGGAAGTCGAAGATGGGATTGTCGTCCACGTACTCGTACCACTCGCGAGTGCCCAGGGCAAATCCCAACACAATCTTGTTGGGATTGATCTGCTTCCGGGCTCCGGTGATGATGCCTTTGTCGATCAGCGGAATCGCACCTTCGGTGAGCGTCTCGGTGTGGACTCCGAGATTCTTGCGATCGGCAAGATAGGGCAGGATCGCATTGGGAATACCGCCGATGCCGACCTGCACACAGGCTCCGTCCTCGATGAGTGTGACGACGTTGCGGGCGATAAGCCTCTGCTCTTCGGTAGCCTGCTCGGGGATGATTTCCGGCAGGGGATGCGAGGCCTCAACAATGGCGTCGAACTCACTGACATGCATGAAAGTGTTGCCGAAGGTGCGGGGCATGCGGTCGTTGACCTGCGCAATGCGCACGCGCGCGCAACGTGCGGCGGCCAGCGTCGTTTCCACGGCCACTCCCAGACTGCAATAGCCGTGACGGTCGGGAGGTGAGACCTGCAGGAGTGCGACATCGACATCCACCTTGTGATCGACGAACAGGTCCTCGACCTCGCTCAGGTGAATGGGGATGTAATCGGCGCGGCCCTCGCGCACGGTCTTGCGCATGTTGACGCCGATGAACAGGGCGTTGTGGCGGAAACTCTCGGCAAACTCCGGCTGGTTGTAGAAAGCCTCTCCGAAACCAAGCAGGTGCATGACTTCGACGTTTCGAACCTGTCCCGAGCGGCGCGCCAGCGCTTCGAGAAGCGCGAGGGGAAACGCCGCATTGGCGTGTACATAGACGCGCATGTCGCTTTTGACTGCGCGGACGGCTGCATCGGCCGTCATTAGTTTCTTTTTGTATTCGGCTTGCCACGCCATAAATAAAACGACCTCATTGAAATAAGATTCCTTACAAAATAAAAGCCGGCTAAATGCCGGCCTTATTTCCCTGCCGCCAGATGTTCCTGGCCAACTTCCTCGTGCCCCCGCACGGCGTAATAAATGGCACGATCGAAAAACTGTTCCACCATCTGCGTCAACTCAAGTTCGCCGAAGATCTGCGCCGTGCTGGTCTGATTCTCGTTTTCCCTCAGGTACTCCCAGAGGTTTTCCTTCACGAGCACGAAGCACCAAACTAATTGGCTCACGGCTACGGACTGTTCGGCGCGACGTCTTCCAACTGCCGCGTAGCGAACCTTAATCTCTTCTTCCGTTCTGGTGGAAAGCCACTCGCTTAAATGCCCGTACACGCCGCCGACCAAGGTCGCCAACTCGGCGGGAGAGACGCGTTTGTAATCCGTGCACCGATCGGAGTTCGCGATTTTAATTTCCAATTTCTTAACGAGTGACTCTGAATGTGTCTCGATCAATCGCATCAGTTTGTGAGCTAGTATCGTCATGGCTACCTCCGCTCGAACCACAATTTCATCACACGGTCCTCGGTCGGGGAGCCTCTCCGGGCGCTCTGCGGGACCGTATAGTCTGGTCGTTTCGTCAGGTTCCAGCCGTGATTGTAATCACCCCTCCGTGTGACTACAATCACGAACGTAAGTCTCTGATAAATAAACAAATACGTGCGTTATCCAAGTTGTTTTGATGGCTTTAGCGGAAGCACGAAAAAGCCCCGGAGGATTGCCTTCCTCCGGGGCGAGTTGCTCGTGAACCGTGAGGGCTTCCCAAGGTTCACTGCCGAGCAAGTTTTATCAGGCAAGGAAGAACTCTTTGGTGATCTCGACGTACTTGTCGGCCGGAAGC
>WNGR01003023.1_pt1 | contig 24352 bp, 25 predicted proteins | sample 5407581 | NCBI WGS metagenome assembly WNGR01 (sample SAMN13153383, study PRJNA577476) | soil metagenome | isolation source: 80 cm soil or saprolite under Garry oak tree replicate 2 | place: USA:California | collected 2016-06-15
CCGCTGCCACCAAGCTTGAGCGCATCTCGCCGGTTCGTATCCCTCGCCTCCACAAACGAGCGATCACCCGCTCGTCGTTCCAGGGACGCCGCAGGAACAGCATAGCGCTCGCTTTGCGTGTTCGTCCCATCTGTGAGTTCAGAGCGAACCGGCCGGGCCTCCTCGCTTGCGCGACTGCGCTCTCTGCGGGCGATCTCGCGGCGCCGCCTGGCCATAGCGCGTTTTCGCGCCTCCCAGTCGTCCAACAGCTCGGCGTAGGCGCTCAGCAGCGTGCCCTGGGCACCGAACTTCGCCTCCAGCTGCCGCACGAGTGGCAGTCCCGGCTTGACCTTGCCGTTCTCAATGCCCGAGAGGTAGCCGTGCGAGACGCCCAGCTCCTTGGCCAAGCCCCGCAGGCTCTGGGCGCCGCGCAACGCCTTCACCCTGGCACCGAAGGCCACAGAGGCCGGCCCGAGCGCGCCCTCTGCGACCTGGTCACCGGTCAATGGCGTTCACCACTTGTGACCACAGTCTGTCATTTCAGCCATTGATGACCACGGGCGGTACACGGTTACCTCCCGACCCAACAGTACGAGCGGGCCATAACGCTATCACCTGGCGAAGAGAGGCAAGTAGCAGCGCCAGGACAAATCCGCCAGCACTCCAAAGGAGAGGACTCCCGCCATGGTCATCACGCTCATCGTCGCGTTCCTGCTGCTGCTCGCCTTCGTGCCCGCCGCCGTCAGCGCCAGCCGAGACCGCGACGGCCGCACCTACGACCGCGCCTACACCCGCGCGCGCTCCGCCCCGAGGAAGCCGCGGGGATAGCCGCCCCCAAAGACCCGAGCCCGGCCGGGTACCCCCGTCACGCAGACCCGGCCGGGCTCGGCCCCCAATGCATGCCGCGCACCCGCCCCAACCCGAGGAGCCCCGAATGCCCAACGACGCCGACACCCAACTCCCCGTCCTCCGCCCAATCGACGCCGCTCTCGACTACACCGCCCGCGGCATCGCCGTGCTCCCAGTCCACTGGCCCATCCCCGTCACCCCGCACGACCACTCCCGCGAGGACGAAGACACCGCAAAACCACCCATCCTGGTGTGCTCCTGCGCCCACGGCGCCGCCTGCCCCCTCCCCGCCCGCCACCTGATCACCGGCACCATCACCGACGCCACCACCGACGCCCGCCGCATCATCGAATGGTGGACCAGCATGCCCACCGCCAACCTCGCCACCCCCGCCGGCCTCACCTTCGACGTCCTCGACTACACCTACCCGGGCCCCACCGCCCCCCTCCTCGCCTGGCTCACCGCCAGCGGCCTGGACCCCACCCCGATCCTCACCACCGGCGACGGCCACCTCCACTTCCCCGTCCGCAACCCAAACCCCTCCTCCCCCCATGCCTACCACGGCGACCGCCTTCCCCACCTCCACCGCCTCGACTACGGCACCCCGGTCCTGCTCCCCGCCTCCACCGCCTCGACTACGGCACCCCGGTCCTGCTCCCCCCAGGCCAATTGACCACCAACCACCAAATCACCTGGCTCCACCCCTTCACCGACAGCATCGCCCTGCTCCCCGACGCCGACCGCCTCTTCACGCTGCTCGCCAACCTCCCCGACCCCAACCAGCTCGACCGCTAGTACGCCAGCCATCAAACCCACTCCACCGGCGGTATCCCGATCTCGGGAGGCTGGTGAGCAGCCTCGTCGCATAATGGGCACGGCGACGCTTGCTCCACTCGCCATCACAACATCGGGTCCACTACGATCCGCAGCAAGGCAACCACCACCGGAGATCGCCGTGAGCACCCTCGCCCATATCAACCATATCGGTTACATGCGCTTTGACTCTCCTGTGCAGACCACGCTCAACATCCTCGTCAGCGTGGGCTGGATCGCGACGGCAGCCGACATCCTCCGACGGCCATCAGCCCAATTCACAGAGGCGAAGCTCAACAAGTGGTGGACGTTGTTCATATGCGGCTCATGGTGGCCGCTTTTCCCCTTTGGTCGAGAGCGTTCCCCTGCCGATTGGCCTTTTCTACTACGCTGGATACGTCCTCCCCCGGCTTCATGCTGGCAACGGTCATAGCCAGCCCAACACCGTCACTTGATGGCTCAGCCGTCTCCGGGGTTCTCAGCGTCGAGTTTGGTGAATACAAGCCAAATGCAACCGACTATCGAAGGACCGCGAGCGGGTTTGGTGCCCGGTTCTGTGGCGAGGCGTTAGCTGCGGCCGAGATCGCCAACCGCCTCGGCGTACACCACTGAGTTGGCGGTGTGGAAGGCGACCTGCCGCAGCGTCCATGCCCCACCCTCCGGCTGGTCCAGCCGCTCGGGGTCCAGCGCGCCAAGCCGCAACGTCCACAGCTGTGCCAATCGGGTGAGCCGGCTGCGGGCCTCGTCCAGGTCCTCACTGGTGAAGGGTGTCATGTCCGCCGCGCTGGTCAGCGCCGAACCGTGCCAGTGGTCCGGCAGGGCCCCAACCCCCGCCACCCGCGCCTCAACCTCAGCAAGATGATCGACCAGGTGGTCGGTGACCCGGCGAATCGCCTTGTGCGGCGTGTAGACAAACGCACCATCCTTCCGCGGCCTCGGCCGCCCGTCCCACGCCGGCCAGGTCGCAGCAAGTGCCAGCACCCGCTCCACCATGGTGTTCAGTACGTCAGCCGGATTCCTGTCGTCAGTCTCGGGTATCTCATCCGCCATCTGCGGCCTCCTCGCTCGCCCAAACCGCCCAGCTTGGCAACGCTACCGCCGGCCCCTGACAGGTGGAGCAGCGACCCACCTGTCAGGCTGGACGGATCTCGACGAAACCGGCGGCGCTGAAATCGTCGTCGAAGGCGAGCGCCTCGTGGATTCGGCGGCGACGCATGACGGCGAAGCTGGTCGCATCGACGAAGGAGTACTCGCGCTCGTCGTGCCGGCGGAGCCAACGCCAGGCATCAGCCTCGAGAACTGCGTCGACATGCACGACTTCAACGCCGGGCAGTCCGGCGAGGCGGTCGATGAACCCCACCGCCGCCGCATGCCCGGCACGCCTGCACAGCAGCGTCCACGTCTCGCCCACGACGTGGTTGGAGACGCACACACGTCCCACCCCAGCCTGGACCAGCGCCTTCGCGTCTTCGTGGTGGCGGTCGCGCCGCTCCTGGAGGGCGAACCAGAAGCTGGTGTCAGCGAACCTCATGCCTTTGGACCGTAGATCACGTCATCGATGTCGTCGACGGGCTCGTCGTCCAGCCAGCCGACCATGGCAGCCCACGGATCGGCCGGAGGTGAGGGAGCGGCGCCGATCTCCCGTGCGATGCACGATCGGATGAGGGCGGCCTTGGAGATGCCTCGGCGAGCAGCCTCTTGGGCGACCGCCTCGTCGAGCTCCTCGTCGATGTGAATCTGGATCCTTCGCATGATCACAATCATACACACCATTGATACGGATGGTGTGTATGATCTGAGCCCGGGACCAGGCTCAGTCGCTCCAATCCGGGAGGGTGGCGATCTTGGCGATGTCGAGGTTGCCGCCGGAGAGGATGGTGCCGACGCGGGCGCCGGTGAGGTCGCCGGTCTTGGCGGTGAGGAGGGCGGCGATGCCGGCGGCGCCGGCGGGTTCGACTACGAGCTTCATGCGTTCCATGACGAAGCGGACGGTGGCGACCAGGTCGCGTTCGGAGACGGTGACCACCTGGTCGACCAGCTCGCGGAACAGCGGGAAGGTGAGCGGGCCCGCGAAGGGGGCGCAGAGGCCGTCGGCGACCGAGCGGGGGGTGATAGGGACGGGCTTGCCGGCGGCCAGGGCGGTGGTGAGGGTGGCGGCGGTCTCGGGCTCGACGGCGATGACGCGGCAGGCGGGGTTGGCGGCGCGGACGGCGAGGGCGGTGCCGCAGGTGAGGCCGCCGCCGCCGACGGGGACGATCCAGACGTCGAGAGGGCCGGCGTCCTCGACCAATTCCAGGGCGGCGGTGCCCTGGCCGGCGACGATCTCGGGGTCGTCGAACGGGTGGACGAAGGTGAGACCACGTTCGTCGCGGAGGCGCTCGCATTCGGCGAACGCCTCGACGGTGGTGTCGCCGTGGAGGACGACCTCGGCGCCGTAGCCTTCGCAGGCGGCGACCTTGGCGGCGGTGGCGGCCTTGGGCATGACCACGGTGGCCTTGGCACCGACCTGGGCGGCGGCCCAGGCGAGGGCTGCGGCGTGGTTGCCGGCGGAGATGGCGATCAGGCCGCGGTCGCGGGCCTCCTCGGGCAGGGTCAGCAGGCGGTTGAGGGCGCCGCGGACCTTGAACGAGCCGGTCTTCTGGAGCGCCTCGGCCTTGACCACGACCTGGGCACCGGTGCGCCCGTCGAGGGTGGCCGAGGTCACCACCGGGGTCCGGTGGACCCTTCCGGCGATCCGTCCCGCTGCCGCCCGTACCGCCGCTGCGTCCACCCTGCGCCTCCTTGCGCCGTACTCGTCCGTCCCTGCCGACAGACCAGACTCAGCGACCCTACCGGTTGTTACGGTCCTGCGCCCGTTCCAGGCCGAGGTGGATCAGGTCGAGGACCGCGTCGGCGCCGCGCTCGACCAGCACGCTGAAGTCCTCGGCGAGGCGCTGGGGAATGGGGGCGAGCACGTAGTCGGCGGGGTCCTGGCGGCCGGGCGGGCGGCCGACGCCGAGGCGGATGCGGTGAAAGTCGGGGGAGCCGAGCGCCTTGGCCACGTCCTTGATGCCGTTGTGGCCGGCGGTGCCACCGTCGAAGCGGACCTGGAGCTTGCCCTCGGCCAGGTCGATCTCGTCGTGCACCACGATCAGGCGGTCGAGCGGGGTCTTGTAGTAGCGCACCAGCAGCGAGGCAGGCCCGCCCGACTCGTTCATATAGCTGGCGTTGCGGGCCAGCACCAGGCGCTGGTCGCCGTCGCGGACCTCGGCGACCTCGGCGCGGTTCTTGGAGCGCTTCAGCGGCGAGCCGAGCTTTTCCGCGAGGCGCACGACGACGCGGGCGCCCGCGTTGTGGCGGCTGTTGCCGTATTCGCGGTCAGGGTTGCCAAGCCCGAGTACCAGCCACGGAGATTGATTCACCGGGGGGCCCCGCGGCTGCCGTGGAGCAGGCCGTTGGTCCTTCCGGCCGCGGGACCGTGCCCCCCGGACCCCCCAGCATCGGCCATATCAGATCGCTCCGGGCGGCGGCGGAAGGGCAGGAAGGGCAGGGCTCGCTACTTCCTGCCGCCCTCGCCATTGCCGGCGGCTTCGCCACCCTCGGCGGCACCCTCACCCTTGGCAGCTTCGCCGCTCTCGGCGGCAGCCTCGGCGCCTTCCTCGGCCTCGGCGACCGGCTCGGGCTCGACCCTCGGCGTCACCACTGAGACGACTGGCGCTTCGGGGTCGTCCTGGATGGTGACACCCTCGGGGGCCTGCAGCTCGCGGACGCGCAGCACGTCGCCGATGCCGAGCCCGGAGATGTCCGCGTCGATCCCGTCGGGCACGGCGGTCACCTCGGCCTCGACGTGAATCTGGTAGAGGTCCTGGTCGATGACCCCGCCCTCGCGAACGCCCGGCGCCTCGCCGACCAGGCGCAGCGGCACGGTCACCTCGACCTTCTCACCGCGCCGGACCACCAGGAAGTCGATATGGATGAAGGTGCCCCGCACCGGGTGGCGCTGGATCTCCTTGGCCAGGGCGAGCTGGCGCGACTTGCCGACCTGCAGGGCGATCAACACGTTCGTGCCCGCGTCGGTGCGCAGCGCGTGGCTGAGCTCGCGCGCGTCCACGGTGAGTTGCTTCGGCTTGGCGCCGTGGCCATACAGCACCGCGGGCACCCGCCCCGCCGCCCGTATGCGGCGGGCGGGCCCCTTGCCGGTCTCAGTGCGCGGCTCCGCCGCCAGTCCGTACTCGGCCATCGAAGGTCTCCTTACAAACTCCAGGTCCAGGATCGGGGCAGAAGCCGCCGTAGACAGCGTCAGATAACCCCACGCGGGGCGAAAGCGGGGGCGAGCGTAGCAGTCCGGCCGCACCGCGCTCAACCCTGGTCGATCAATCGACCTGGCCGGCGAGCACGCCTTCGAGGTCGAAGGCCAGCGGGCGTTCGACCTCCATGTGGTCGTAGGCGACCTCGACCACCAGGGTGGGAGCCAGGGGTTCCCAGGTGAGGTCCTTCTTGGCGTTCCAACGGGAGGGCTCGCCGCCGGGGATGCGCTCGCCGCTGATGGTGCCGAGCCAGGGGTGCTCGTCACCGGGGCCGAGGCGGTAGGGGGCCAGCTCGTCGAGCAGCTCGCGCCGTCGCGTCATCGTGAATGACGAGGTCACGCCGACGTGCTGCAGCTTGCCGTCGTCGTTGTAGAGGCCGAGCAGCATCGAGCCGATCACCGGGCCGCTCTTGTGCCAGCGGAAGCCGGCCACCACGCAGTCGGCGGTGCGCTCATGCTTGACCTTGAACATCGCCCGCTGGTCCGGGAGGTAGGGCAGGTTGGGCGGCTTGGCGATCACCCCGTCCAGGCCCGCGCCCTCAAAGAGCCGGAACCAGCGCTCGGCGAGCTTGTGGGAGTCGGTCATCGGAGTCAGGTAGTACGGCGCCCTGTCCCCGGAGAGGGCCTCCTCCAGCAGGGCGCGCCGCTCAGCAAAGGGGCGTTCCAGCAGGTTCTGGTCGCCGAGGGCGAGCAGGTCGAAGCCAATGAAGCGCCCCGGGGTCTCCTCGGCGAGCAGGTTGACCCGCGAGGCCGCCGGGTGGATGCGCTGCTGCAGCGCCTCGAAGTCGAGCACCGGCCCGCTGGCCACCACCACCTCGCCGTCGATCACGCAGCGCTGCGGGAGCTGCTCGCGGGCCGCCTCGGCCAGCTCGGGGAAGTAGCGGGTCAGGGGCCGCTCGTTGCGGCTGCCCAGTTCGACCTCGTCGCCGTCGCGGAAGACCACACAGCGGAAGCCGTCCCATTTTGGTTCGTAGAGCATCCCGTCCGGCACGATCGACACCAGCTTGGCGAGCATCGGCCGCACCGGCGGCATCACCGGTAGGTCCATACAGGCATTGTGCCTGTGGTTCAGCTCCCTGGCTTGAACACCATCGCGAACACCACCGAAAGCAGGATCAGCAGATTGATCCAGTTGAGCAGGTCAAGGCGCCGTTGGGTGGCGAGCCGGGCGGGGTCGTCGGCGGGCGCGGTGGTGATCAGCCCCTCCAGCTTGGCGGTGGTGGCGCGCATCACGGTGCCGCCGAGGGCCATCGAGGCGACCAGGCCGACGATGCCCCAGACGATCCAGGCGGTACTGAAGCTGACACCCTCGCGGTCGGACAGGGCCAGCCCGGCAATCAGGGTGACCGCGGCGGCAGCGCCGACCACAGCCCGGCCGTAGAACTCGCTCTGGCGCAGCAGCACGAGCTGCACGTTGCTGTCCTGCTCCTTGCGGAAGCGGACCTGCAGGACCCAGAGGGCGGTCCAGCCGCCGAGCCAGGCGACCACGCCGACGATGTGCAGGAAGAAGAAGACTTTCTCGGAAGAGAACATGTTGGCTCCAGGGCGTTGTACGTTCGCCATTTGGGACGGTTGTCCCACTCACTTCTCCAACACAACCATTCCTGATAGAATGATTTCTGTCAAACAACTACTCTGGGCCTATCGTCTGGTTATTTCAATGTCGCCTCCATCCGAGCCATCGGCTGCTCGCCTGCGGGTCCCTGGGGCTGCCTTCCTGCTGTCGCAGATCGGCGCCCACTCGGGCCGGCTCTGGACTCAGCGCCTGGCGCCCTTCGGCCTTGATCCGCGCCATTTCGTGCTGCTCCGGCATGTCGCCGCCGAAGAGGGCCGCTCCCAGCAGGCACTCGGGGAGGCGCTGCGAATCCCCCCGAGCCGGATGGTCGCGCTGGTGGACGACCTGGAGCAACGCCGCCTGCTGGAGCGCCGCCCCAACCCGTCCGACCGCCGCGTGCGCGCCCTCTACCTGACCGACGATGGCCGCCGGCTCCTCGGCGAGGTCATGAAGATCTCCGCCGAGCACGAACGCGACCTCACCAGAGGCCTCGACGCCCCCGAGCGGGAGCAGCTCATCGCCCTGCTCACCCGCCTCGCCACCAGCCTCGGCCTGATCGAAGGCGTCCACCCCGGCACCGGAGGCCCTCCCCCCGACCCCAGGGAAGGCGACCTGACGGCCTACATCTGATCTCTGATTACAGCTGATTCTGGTCGTTGAAGATCTCGGAGACGCTGGCGTCCTCGAAGACCGCGCGGATGGCGTCGGCCAGGATGCGGGCGACAGTCAGGACCACGATCTTGTCGAGGTGCTTGTCGACGGGGAGGGGGAGGGTGTTGGTGACCACGACCTCGTCGATGGGGGCATTCTTGAGGCGGTCGATGGCAGGGCCGGAGAAGATGCCGTGGGTGGCGGCGGCGGTGACCGCCTCGGCGCCGTTTTCCATCAGCACCTCGGCGCCCTGGACGATGGTGCCGGCGGTGTCGATGATGTCGTCGATCATGATGCAGTGGCGCCCGGCGACGTCGCCGACGACCTCTTTGACCTCGACCTCGTGGGCGACCTCGCGGCTGCGGCGCTTGTGCAGAAAAGCCAGCGGCTGGCCGAGCTGGCCGGCGAGCTTCTCTGCCGTCTTGACGCGGCCGGCGTCGGGCGCCACCACCACCAGGTCGCGGGGGAGGTGCTCGCGCAGGTAGTCGGCCAGCACCGGCAGGGCGGTGAGGTGGTCAACCGGGCCGTCGAAGAAGCCCTGGATCTGGCCAGAGTGCAGGTCGACGGTGATGATGCGGTCGGCGCCGGCCACGCCGAGCAGGTCGGCGACCAGCCGAGCGGTGATCGGCTCGCGCGAGCGGCCTTTCTTGTCCTGCCGCGCGTAGCCGTAGTAGGGGACGACCGCGCTGATGCGCTTGGCGGAGCCGCGTTTGAGCGCGTCGATCATCACCAGCTGTTCCATGATGCGCTCGTTCACCGGCGCCGCATGCGTCTGGATCACGAACGCGTCAGTGCCGCGGACGCTCTCGCCGAACCGCGAGTACACCTCGCCGTTGGCGAAGTCACGCAGGTCCACGGAGCCGCATTCGATGCCGAGGTGCCGCGCCACCTCGCCGGCCAGGTCCTGGCTGGCCCGTCCCGAGAACAACATCAGGTGCCTGCGCCCGAGGGCCTCCACCATCTTGGGCGCTGTCCCCTCGCTCACTCCCCGCCTCCCTGCTTCCTGGCTTCCCGCTCAGCAAGCTTGCGGCGCCTGCGACGCGCCTCGCCGCCGTCGATGGTCCGCTGGTCAGCGCGCTCGATGGCGAGCGCATCCGGGGGAACGTCACGGGTGATGGTGGAGCCGGCCGCTGTGGCTGCTCCCTCACCGACCGTCAACGGTGCGACCAGCATGGTAGCCGATCCGATGAAGGCATTGTCACCGACGCTGGTGTGGTGCTTGTCGAAGCCGTCGTAGTTGACGAACACGGTGCCGGCGCCCACGTTCACCCCGCTGCCGATGTCGGCGTCGCCGACGTAGCTGAGGTGCGGCACCTTGGAACCGGCGCCGATGCTGGACTTCTTGACTTCGACATAGGTGCCGACCTTGCTGCCCGGCCCAAGCTCGGCACCGGGGCGCAGGAAGGCGAACGGGCCGACGGCCGCGCGGGGACCGACGTGGGCCTGGACCGCGACCGCCTGGGTGATGGTGGCGCCCTCCTCGACCGTGCAGGCGACCAGGCGGGCGTTGGGGCCGATCTGGCAGCCGGGGCCGACGCGGGTCCCTGCCTCCAGGAACGTGAGCGGCAGCAGGGTGGTGTCGGGGCCGACCTGGACGTCCACGTCCACGTAGGTGGTGGCCGGGTCGATCACGGTGACGCCGTCGGCCATCAGCCGGTCGAGCACACGGCGCCGCAGCACCGCACCGACGGCGGCGAGCTGGGCGCGGTCGTTGACGCCGGCGATCTCCTCGGCATCGGCGCTGCCGCTTGCCACCGTGCCATCCTGGAGGGCGAGCGGGATCAGGTCGGGCAGGTAGTACTCGCCCTGATCGTTGTCGGGCTGCAGCTCCGCCAGGCGGGAGAGCAAGGACCGGGCGAACACGTAGACGCCGGCATTCATCTCCGTGATGGCATCTTGCTCTGGAGTGGCATCACGCTGCTCGACCACGCCGCTCACGGCCCCGTCGGCGTCGCGCAGCACGCGGCCGTAGCCGTGCGGGTCGGCGACGATACTGCTCAGCAGGCTGGCCCGCGCCCCGGCGTCGCGATGGGCGTCGAGCAGCCGCCGCAGCGTGGCGGTAGTGAGCAATGGGGTGTCGCCGTAGAGCACCAGCACCTCGCCCTCGCCGTCGTGCCCCTCCGTGGGCGGGAGCGACGGCAGCGCGGCGGCGAGCGCGTCGCCAGTGCCGCGCAGCTCACGCTGCACCGCGAACTCGATCGCACCGGCCTCGAAAACCGAAGGGAAGTCGAACTCCCCAACCGCCGTGCGGACGTCGTCAGCGCCGCGGCCGATCACTACCACGGTCCGCTCCGCCCCGAGCGGAGCTGCCGCCGCGAGCACATGCCACAGCAGCGGCCGACCCGCCACCTGATGCAGCGGCTTGGGCAGCGCCGACTTGAAGCGCTTGCCCTCCCCGGCCGCCAGCACCACCACGCTCAATGTCATGCCAATCCCCCAGACCGATCACCAGCAAGGATATCCATGGCTGGGGGGCAGGGATTCGAACCCCGACCTGACGGCTCCAAAGGCCGCCGTGCTGCCATTACACCACCCCCCAAGGGGCCCCCAAAGGGCCCGGCAATGGTACCCGGCCGGGCAGGGCACCAGCCGGAGGCGTCACCCGAACGTGACCCCAGGGACCGGCCCGCGGGCGATCTCGACCCGGGCGAAGGCGGGGCGGACGGCGCGGGCGATGCGGCCAGCGTGCTCCTCGTCGCGGGCGAGGGCGAGCAGGGTCGGCCCGCTGCCGCTCATCACCGCGCCGAGGGCTCCCGCCTCCAGCAGCCGCTCCTTGCCGGCTCGCAGGACCGGGAGCAGGTCGAAGGCGGCCGGTTCGAGGTCGTTCTCCAGGGTGCGGCCGACCCCTTCGACGTCGCCGGCCGCGAGCGCGTCAAGCAGCCCGGACGGCCAGCGGCCCGGCAGCGGCTGGGGCAGGCCCAGCTCGTCGTAGCGCTGGTAGACCTCGGCGGTGGCGAGGCTCTCGGCGCTGATCGCGACCAGCCACCACAGGGCTCCCTTGGTGGGCACCTCCTGGAGGCGCTCGCCGCGCCCGGTGCCGACGCGGCTGCCGCCGCGGACGCAGAACGGCACGTCGCTGCCGACCTCAACCGCCATCGCATGCAGGTTCACCGCCGGCAAGTTGAGCCGCCAGAGCCGGTCGAGGGCGAGCAGCGCGGCGGCCCCGTCGGCGCTGCCGCCGCCGAGCCCGGCCGCGACCGGGATGCCCTTGCGCAGCCGGAAGCTGGCCCCCGGCAGGTCGCGCGAGCGCCGTGCCAGCTCCCTGGCCGCCACCAGCACCAGGTTGCTCTCGCCGGGTGGCAGGCCCTCGCCTTCGACCTCCAGCCCCAGCCCTTCAGGGACCAGGCGGACCTCCAGGTCGTCCCAGAGGCCGATCGCCTGGAGCACGGTGACGATCTCGTGGAAGCTGTCGGCGCGCCGCTCCCCGACCAGCAGCGCGAGGTTGATCTTGGCGGCGGCGTGCGCGTGTAGCACCACCGGCGGGTCGGCGGGAGGGCGTAGGGTGCTCGGCACTGGGGTTCCCTCTTTCGGCGTTCGGGTTCGGCGTATCACTTGTGTTGGGCCATAGATAGACATAGTAGCTGGAAGTGGCGATCGACTCAAAAGGGACTAACCTTCGAGATCAGCGCACGAGCGAGCGCGCCGAACGCCACCAGGTCGAGGCGCTCAGCCCGCAACCCGAGATCGACACCGGCCGACTGGCCAAGCGCCTCGACCTCGGGCGGGTCCAGGCCGAGCCCCCGCAGGGTGTTGCGCAGGGTCTTGCGCCGCTGCGCGAAGGCAGCGTCGATCACCTGGGTGACCACCTGGTCGTCCAGCCCGTCCAGGGCAGGATGGCGGCGGCGCCCCAGTCCGACCAGAACCGAGTCCACGTGCGGCTCGGGGATGAACACCCGCCTGCTCACCGGGGCGAGCACGCGTGCGACCGCGCGCGCCGCCACCTTGGCACTGACCGCCCCGTAGGGCTCGGACCCGGGCGCGGCGGCGAGCCGCTCGCCGACCTCCCGCTGCACCATCACGATGAGGCTGCCGTACTGCGGGAACTCACTGAGCACCCGCAACACCAGGGTGGCCGCGATGTTGTAGGGCAGGTTGGCGACCAGCTTGTGCGCCTCGGGCGCGACCGCGCCGAGATCGACCCGCAGGGCATCCCCGACCTCTACTTGAACGTCGGGGTCGCCGCCGAGCACGTCGGCCAGTGCCGGCAGCAGCCGCGCGTCAGCCTCCACGGCGACCACCCGGGCGCCAGCCTCACGCAATGCCAGCGTGAGGCTGCCAAGCCCCGGACCGACCTCCAGCACCACCTCGCCAGGCTCGATTCCAGCCAGGCGCACCACCTTGCGGGCGGTGTTCGGGTCGGCCAGGTAATTCTGGCCAAGCGCCTTCACCGGCCGCAGGCCGTGGGCGGCGAGCAGGTCGCGCACCCGGGGTGGTGTGAGCAGCTTGATTGGCATAGGTGCACGCTATCCCGTGCGGGCGATCAGCGCTGCGTGTTATCCACAGCCTCGCTGTCGCCAGGGTGACGGTCCGGATCCGGACCCAGGACAGCCGCGAGACCGAACGCGCGGCTGGCGGTTGCGCTGGTCACGGTGGCGACCTCCTCCTGGGTGAGGCCGTGGATCTCGGCCACGGCCGCGGCGGTGACCGCCACCCGCCAGGGACGGTTCGGCTGCCCGCGAAACGGGTGCGGGGACAGGAACGGGCTGTCGGTCTCCAGCACCATCCGGTCGAGCGGCACGGCCGCGCAGGCAGCCCGCTGCACCGCCGCGTTCTTGAAGGTCACCGTGCCCGCGAACGACACCGTATAGCCGGCCTCCAGCGCCCGCATTGCGATCCGCTCGTCGCCGCTGAAGCAGTGCAGCACCACCCGCCCGGGGTCGCCGCCGCCCGCGCCCTCCCCGTCGAGGATGGCGAGCACGTCCTCCCACGCGTCGCGGCAGTGCACCACCAGCGCCTTGCCGAACTCCCGCGCCAGCCGGACATGCGTGGCGAAGGCGGCGCGCTGCACGTCACGCGGCGAGTGGTCCCGGAAGTAGTCGAGCCCTGTCTCCCCCACCGCCACCACCCGCTCGCCGGCCAGCAGCTGCCGCAGCTCGGCCTCAACCTCGCTGGTCAGGGTAACCGCGTCATGCGGGTGCACCCCCGCACTCGCCACCACGGCCTCGAACCGGCCCGCGTTGGCCACCGCCTGCCGGCTGGAGGGGAGATCCACCCCGACGTCCACGACCGCCCCGACCCCCTCCTGCCTAGCCCGCTCCAGGATCCCAGCGGCGGGCTCCTCCAAGAGGTGCAGATGGCAGTGCGTGTCGACGAGCATCCGAGTCCGGATCCAGGATCAGCCGCTGCGGGTGGCGTTGCGGCCCTCGGCGTCCAGGCGGGGGAAGAGGGCGACCTTGGTGACGCGGGCGCCGGGGGGCAGGCCGCCCCAGGCGAGGGCGGCGGGGAGGCGCTGGTCGGCGAGCTTGCCGGGGGCGCCGAGGGCCTCCCAGAGCTTGGGGGCGGCGTGGGTGAGCCAGGGGGCGGTCAGCAGGGCGGCGATGCGGAGCGCCTCGGCGCTGGTGTAGAGGACGGTGTCCAGGTCCTGGGCGCGGGCGTGGCCCCGCTTGGCGAGGTCCCAGGGCTTGCGGTCGGAGAGATAGCCGTTGGCGCTGGCGACGAAGCGCCAGATGGCGGCCAGGGCCCGCTCGAAGGCCAGCTCGCCGAATAGGGCAGCCTTGGCGTCGGCGTAGGCGCGCACTGCCGCCTCCTGGACCGCGACCTCGGCGGTACCGGCAGGCCCCGGGCCGGGGCCGGGGAGGATGCCGTCGCGGTAGCGCTCGACCATGGCGGTGACGCGGCTGGCGAGGTTGCCGAGGCCGTTGGCGAGGTCGGCGTTGTAGCGGCCGACCATCGCCTCCCAGGAGAAGTTGCCGTCCTGGCCGAAGGCGACCTCGCGCTGGAAGAAGTAGCGGAAGGCGTCGGAGCCGAACGGCTCCACCAGGTCGCGGGGAGCGATGCCGGTGAGCTTGGTCTTGCTCATCTTCTCGCCGCCGACCAGCAGCCAGCCGTGCGCCTGCACGGTGCCGGGCACCGGCAGCCCGGCGGCCATCAGGATCGCCGGCCAGGTGACCGCGTGGAAGCGCAGGATGTCCTTGCCGACGAAGTGGTAGTCGGCCGGCCAGACCTGGGCGTAGCGCTCCATGTCGGCGTCCCAGCCGGCGGCGGTGAGGTAGTTCTGCAGCGCGTCGATCCAGACGTACATCACGTGCTTGGGGTCCCAGGGGATCGGCACGCCCCAGTCGAAGCTCGACCGGGAGATCGACAGGTCCTGGAGGCCCTGCTCGACGAAGGAGACCACCTCGCGCAGGCGGCCCTCGGGGCGGACGAACGCAGGGTTGCTGCGGTACAGCTCCAGCAGGCGGTCGGCATATTTGGAGATGCGGAAGAAGTAGTTCTCCTCGCGGACCAGCTCGACCGGGCTGCCGTGGATCGGGCAGTTGCCGTCGACCAGGTCCTCGGGCGAATAGAACTGCTCGCAGGCGACGCAGTACAGGCCCTCGTAGCTGTCGAGGTAGACGTCGCCCTGGTCGTAGAGGCGCTGCCACAGATGCTGCACGGCGAGCTCGTGGCGTGGCTCGGTGGTGCGGATGAACTGGTCGTAGCTGATGTCCAGCTCGGCCCAGGTCTCCTTCCAGCGCTCCACGGTGCGGTCGGCCCACTCCTGGGGGCTGGTCCCAGCGGCCTCGGCGGCCCGGGCGACCTTCTGGCCGTGCTCGTCGGTGCCGGTCAGGAACATGACCTTCTCGCCGTGCGCCCGCCGCCACCGGGCCAGCACGTCGGCGGCCACAGTTGTATACGCGTGCCCGATGTGCGGCACGTCGTTGATGTAATAAATCGGTGTGGTGAGGTAGAAGGTGTCTTTCGCTGTTCCGGTCAAGGTCGCTCCCGTCCGGCCTGCCTGCCCTGAGCCCGCAAAGGCGGAGGCTAGCAGCGCTTCGCGCGGGCGTCGAGGACAGCCTGGTACACGACCCGGCGGGGACTACCGGTGGCGCGGGCGACGGCGCTGATCGCCTCTTTGGTAGGGAGGCCGCCCTCCACCTGGCGGGCCACCTCGGCGGCGAGCTCGGCACTGCTAGCCTCGCGCGGTTCGGGTGCGGGTGCGCCGCCCACGACCAGGGTGATCTCGCCGCGAGGACCCTGGCCCTCTCCTCTGGCCTGCGCCTGGAGGGCGAGCCGGTCGCGGACCTCGGCGAGGGGGCCGCGCAGGACCTCCTCGTGGAGCTTGGTCAGCTCGCGGGCGATCGCGCAGAGCCGCTGGGCGCCGAACGCCTTGATCATGGCGTCGAGCGTCGCGAGCGCGCGGTGCGGGCCCTCGAAGAACACTATCGTGCGGGGCTCGGCGGCTAGCTCCTCCAGGCGACGTGCGCGGGGGCCGCTGCGGCGCGGCAGGAAGCCCTCGAAGCAGAAGCGGTCGGTGGGGAGCCCGCTGACCACCAGCGCGGTCAGCACCGCGCTCGGGCCCGGCACGGCCTCGACCGTGATGCCCCGAGCGAGGCAGGCGCCGATCAGGTCGTGGCCCGGGTCGGAGACGCCCGGCATGCCCGCGTCGGAGACCAGCGCCACGGTCGCCCCGGCCTCGATCTCGCCGACGAGCTGGGCGGCCCGGCGCGGCTCGTTGGCCTGGTGGTAGCTGACCGTGCGGGCCTGGATCCCGAGGTGGCTGAGGAGCTTGCGGGTCTGCCGGGTGTCCTCGCAGGCGACCACGTCGGCGGCGGCGAGGGTCCGCGCCAGCCGAGGCGAGGCGTCCTCGAGGTTCCCGATCGGAGTGGCGCAGACCACCAGCTTCCCCTTCCCGGAGGAGCCGTCGGTTGCGGGCGTGGCGGGCATGCCGCACAGCTTGCACCAGAACGCAGCGATCAGTCGTCGCGGCGCAGCACCAACAACCAGGGAATGATCCGGCCGGAGCGGCGCAGGCGGGTGAAGGCCGCCCGTTCGCGCAGCTCCCTGCGGCACCAGGGGTCGTGGCCGTGACGGCGGACGATCTCGGCCTCGACTGCGGCGGTCGCCTCCAGCCACGGCGCCGGGATCGGCCCCACCTCCGGTGGCCGGCCGCTGGCCAGCACCGCCAGCCCGGCGCGCTGCGCTCGGCGGGTCAGCACCTGGGGCCGCACGAACACATTGGCGAGCGGGGCGTCCCCGTCGATCGGCGCCGCCGCGACGTAGTCGTAGATCGCCAGTAGCCCGCCGGGCCGCAGCACGCGGCGCAACTCCCGCGCCGCCGCCGCGGTCTCCCGCATGGTTGAAAGCGTGCCGATGGTCCAGGCGGCCTCGAAGCTGGCCGAGGCGAACGGCAGCCGGGTGAGGCAGGCCGCCACCACCCTGCAGTCCGGGAACAACTGGCGGGCGCCGCGCACGGCCGGCTCCAGCAGATCCACGCCAGTCACCACGCAGCCATGCTCGCGGGCGAGCCAGGCCATCGGGCCGCCAAGCCCACAGCCAGCGTCGAGCACGCACAGCCCCGGCCTCGCGCCGATGGCGCCCGCGAACTGGCTGAGCAGCCCCGGATGCCCGGACCCCCGGCAGGCCGGCGGCACCGGGTCCCGCAGCCGCAACGCGGCGCTTGCCTCCACCACCCGTTCGGCATGCCAGCCGAACTCCGCGCGGAGCCGCTCGCCGTCCTTGACCACATCCACCAGCACCACCAACCGGGTATGGACACCCCGGGTGCGAGCAGCTCACCCCTAAGAGAAATCGTAAGTGGTCAGGGACGGGATGTCAGCTCCGGCGATGAGACAAACATCGCCGAATTCATGCCACAGGTAGCCGGTAGCGAGGGCCTGGTCGTAGGCGCGGTGGAGGGTCTCTGGGTCGATGAACGCGCCGAGCAGGTCCAGGTGGCTTGCCTCGGGCTCGTGCAGGCCGGTGAGCAGGCCGTCGACTGCCTGGAGGCGGTGGCCGGGGGCGATCCGCAGGCGGGTGACGCCGACCCCGGCGTGGCCTCCGGTGGTCTCCAGGGCGCGGACCACGGTGGTGCCGACTGCGATCACGTGCCTGCCCAAGGCGTGGGTGCGCTCGACCGCGGCGGCGGTCGCCGCCGGGACCTTGTAGGGCTCCGCCGGCACGAAGCTGGCGTCGACTGCATGATCGCCATAGGTGGACAGCCCGGCGTGCAGGCTGATGGTTGCCAGCCCGACCCCCCGCTGGCGGAGCTGGCGCAGGGTCTGCACGGTGAACGGCCGCCCGGCGCTGGCCATCTCCACCGAACCCGGCGCCGCTGCGAACAGCGTCTGGTAATGATGCAGCGCCCACGGCCGCGGGACGTAGGCGTAGCGCACCGGATGCCCGGCGCGGTGCAGCGCCTCCAGCAACGCCGGTCCGTCACGGTCGAAGGAGAGCCACAGCAGCGGCGGTGCCTCCTCGTGGCGGCCGAGGACGGTCGCGACCAACCCGCCGGCGAAGGCGAGCCGCTCGCCCGCTGACAGGTCCGGCACCGGCGGGCGCGCGTCGGTCGGGACCAGCGCGGGGTCGGAGCCGTCGGCGGGCACGCCGAGCGGGAGCGCCGCCCAGCGCGGGCGGCGGCCTCCCGCTCCCTCGTCCCTGCCGGCCAGGCGGATCTCGACCGGGCTCCCGCTTTCCGTGCGGCCGAGCAGGCTCGCCGGCAGGGTGCGGGAGTCGTTCACCACCACCAGGTCGCCTGGGTTGAGCAGCCACGGCAGGTCGTTGAAATGGTGGTTGGAGACCGGGCCGCTGTCGCGGGGGATCAGCAGCAGGCGGACGTGGTCGCGCCGAAGCCCCCGGGCTTCGGGCGGTTCAGCGGCCTCCAGGGCTGGAGGGAGGGTGAAGCTCACGTTGCTACGCATCGGGCCACCGCCCTCCCTAGCGGCCGGCGGCGGACGCGGTGGCTGGGAACTCGGCGGCCTCGAATCGCTCCCCACTCGGGCCGGAGGCGGCGGCGAGGCGGACGAAAATCTCGGTGCGGTCCTCCGGGCGGGCCAGGGTGGCCGGGTCGTCGTCCGGCAGTGCGGCGGCGTGCATCGCGGTCGCCATGTCGCCCGGGTCCACCGCGTTGACCAGCACGCCAGTACCCTCCAGCTCGCTGGCCCAGATCCTGGTCATCTGATCGAGGGCAGCCTTGGAGACCCCGTAGGCGCCCCAGCCCGGATAGCCGACCACACCCGCGTCGCTGGAGACGTTGATGACGCTCCCCCGCCCGGCCGCGACCATCGGCCCAAGCAGTGCCCTGGTCAGCAGGAACGGCCCCAGCAGGTTGACCGCGAGCACATGCCGCAAGGCGTCGGGATCGGTATCGATCAGGTACGGCATTGGCGTCGGACCCAGCTCCGAGGCGTTGTTGACCAGCACGTCCACGCGCTCGAACGCCTCCAGCGCCGTGGCCGCCACCCGCTCCACGTCAGCCGGGTCACCCACGTCAGCCGCCATCCCGACCGCCCGTGCCCCGAGCGCCTCGGCCTCAGCCCGTACCTGTTCGAGCGGCCCGCCACGCCTGGCCACCAGCAGCAGGTCCGCCCCCTCCCGCGCATACGCGAGCGCCAGCGCCCGCCCAAGTCCCTGCGAAGCCCCGGTCACCAGCGCCACCACGCCTGCTAGCCGGCCCGTACGCCCCTCTGCCATCGCCTGACCTCCAGTGGTCGGAGCGGTCCCTTCGGATCGGATGGTGCCCCCATCCTCTAGCTTTATCAACAGAGGTGTTGACTTATTACTTCCCACTTCGACCTGACCGTTCTGGTACCATCCGACCGCTCACCACCTGGGGGTGTAGCTCAGCCCGGCAGAGCGCCTCCCTCGCACGGAGGAAGCCAGGGGTTCAAATCCCCTCACCTCCACTCCCAAAGCAAATCCGCAGGTAAATGGGCCTGAAGCAAGGCAGACATCACACCATCGGCCGAGTGGTTGAGCGGTGATCTCATTCCCCACTAGATTAGTGGAATTCGAGTGAAACCGCAGGTCAGCGGCTATGGCGGGACGCTGACTGGTTTTCTCCCGAGTAGGGAGGAAACTATCTGCCCGGCAGATGCCTCGATCAGGACATAGCGCCAGTCCCAAGCGGTATAAGCAGCCCATCTTGGCCGACTTATCGTCTTTCTACGCACCCAACTTTGCACCCGGCGGGTGCAAAGTTGGGTGCAAAGTTCCACAACCACCACGCCCGCCCCAGATAATCGCGATAATCCACTTAATTGAGCGCAGCACAAGCCGCCCGTGGCAGTTCTCCCAGCCCCCATCAGCCCACCCAGCCCGAGGCGGCAAGATCGACAACATAGAATTCGCGTCCGCAAGGACCGCCCCACCGCGCCGCCAGTTGGCGGTCCCACACTGCTGGCGGCGCTCCAGCGAAGGCGCCCGCAACCTGTCGATCCGCTCTGAGCGAGGATCGCACTGGATAGTTGTAGGTTCGCTCTGGTGGCACGAACCACACCAGAGATACAACCCCGCCAATGCTGCGAACGGTTCCTCTCGCTGCCAAGATCCCGCTGCCAGCGAAGTACCGCCGTGACTGCTCGTCGGTCAGCGTGCACCCTCAGGGGAATCATGGCCGAACCGATGCGTCCCGGGCGCATGCTCATGGTGGGGTGGGGAGCCGCTTGGCGTGGCTGCCCGCGCCGGCCGCCGCCGTGGTGCTCGTCCTCGTCGACGATGCCAGTCGACGAGGCCAAGGGCTGTGACTTCGGTGGCGTGCCGTCAGTGCCGTTACAGGTCGAGGGTGGCGACGACTGGGGCGTGGTCGGAGCTGGGCTGGTCGTGGCGGCTGGTCGGGTCGGTGCTGATCGATGGGAGCGGCTGGTCGATCACTGCCTCGACCAAGACGACGCGGCGGACCAGCGCGGCAGACACCAGCAGGTGGTCGATGAGTTCCCTGCGGCCTTGGGTGATCCGGGAGTAGTTCTTGCCGTCGGGCATCAGCGGCGCGAGGTTCCACAGCCGCTGCTGGTCGCCGCGGTCGGGGCGGTCAAAGCCTGCGGTGCCGATCTCGGAGCCGGGCGGGCCCAGCAGCAGCTGGGTGGTGGCGGCCTGGACGGTGTCGTTGAGGTCCCCGCAGACCAGCAGCGCCGGCTGCTGGCCTGCCGGCGGGCTTGCCGGCGCGAGGGCGGCGGTTGCCCACACCCGCAGGGTGGCCGCTTCCGCGGCGCGGCGGTACAGCGCGTAGTCGGCGAAGCGGGCGCGCTCGTCTTCGTCGTGGGGCTGGAACCGCCCGCCGGGAAACGTCAGCAGCTTCGACTTGAGGTGGGCGGTGACCAGCTGGACCACCTGGCCCGAATCGGCCGCCACGGTGACCGCGACCGCGCCGCGGCCCATGGTGGCGGTGGTGGCGGCCTGGTCGTCTGCTTGGTCGTTTGTTTGGACGGGGGCAAGGTGGGCGGGGAAGGCGACGATATCGGCCGCGGCGGTGATCGGGCGGCGGGCCAGCCACGCCACCCGGATGCCCCGCGCGTCGGGGTGGTCAGAGACCCGCTGCTGCCACTGGCCGGCGCCGTCCAGCAGCCCGACCAGGTCGCCCAGGGCGTCGGGGTCGCCGATCTCTTGGACGGCCAGCAGGTCGGGAGCTTGCTGGTTGATGGTGGCCGCCAGCCCCGCCAGCTTGGCCTGGTAGCTGGCTTCGGATGTCGGTCCCGACGGCCCACCCGGCCGAAACAGGTTCTCCACGTTCCAGGTCATCACCTTCAACACCACGCGCTCCTCTCTCCTCTCCCCCGCCGGCCCGACCACGGCGCCGACCGTCGATCATCCGGCCATCACCGGCCACCGGCAGACGGCCGCGACTGCCGACGATAGCAACCTCCCTGCCGAGCACCTGTCAGCGGTCCTACCGGTCTGGCGGTTCTGGACCCTCCCGGTGCGGTGAATTTTCTCATCCACGCGAGCAGCCCGGACGCTGCATGAAAACGAATGTCCACGCCGCAGGGGAATGAATTCCCCACTTGTAGGGCCTACACCCAGTCGTCATCGAGCCTGAAGCCGACAAGCCAGCCCATCCCACACCCGCACCCGGCCCGGCGTGTCACCCAACCCGATGGCGCGCCGGGGATTGGGTATGGGCTGCCGATGTTGATCGGCTTGACCGTCGATGACGAGTCCGAGGTGTCGTTGGGTGGTTGGACGCGCACGCTGTGGCGTGTCCGGCCTTACGGCCAGCCGACGCCGGGTGCGGGCGCGTCGACGATGAGCACCTGGCCGGTGCGGTCCGCGAACAGGGCATCGACGTTCTCGGTGCCGCGCCACTCGGCCGCGAGCATGAACAGGGTTCGCCGGTCTGGGCCTCCGAGCATGCACGCAAAGCCGAACCGGTCGAGTTCGATCCGCTGCAGCACCTCGCCCCCTTCGCGGATCCGCGCGAAGGCGGGCGGCTGCGCGCGGCCCCCGACCGGGGTCCAGACGGCCCCGTCGGCATCGAGGCAGATGCCGTCGCCTCCCTCGACAAGCTCGGCCCACACCCGCCGGTTGGACAGGGTGCCGTCGTCGGCGATGTCGAACGCCGTGAGCCTGCTGGCAAAGGACTCGGCGATGATCAGCGTGGTGTTGTCGGGCGTGACGGCCATGCCGTTGGGGAAGGCGATGTTGTCGGCCACCTGGCGGACCGACCGGTCGGGGGTGACCAGGGCGATGATGCCGGGGACGAACTCCCCGCCGCCGAGGAAATCGAAGTCGCTGCCGTTGACGTAGGTGTTGCCGCGACCGTCCACAACGATCTCGCTCCAGCCCCCAGCAAGGTGGCTCAGATCGGCGTAGGTCTCCCACGGCCCATCGGCACCGGGCTTGGTGCGCTGCAAAAGGCTCGTGCCCGCCGTGACGAGCAGGCGCCCGTCAGGCAGCCAATCGATGGAGTACCCGATGGTGGTCGGGACGTGGGCGACGACCTCGATGGTGCCGTCGAGATCGAGCGCACAGATCTCCTTGGTACCCCAGTGGGAGAACCAGAGACGATCCTGGTGCCAACGAGGCGATTCACCGACCGCCAGACCGGTCAGCAGGGTCTGCGCCTTGGGCATGGAGGTCTCCTTGGATCGGGTGCACCCGCCGGTAGCGGGCCTTCACAGGGAATACAAAGCCATCGAGCCGATATCGACACCGCAGGGAAGGAACGCCCGCGACCCAGACTCCGGCGACGTACGGATCTACCGTAAGGCAGCATCTATACTCAACCCGGACCCAACCCGGACTCAACCCGACAGGTCACCGACGCATGGCACCAACCCGGTGAACGTTCGTGGTCATCGCACTAGCGAACCCCGCTGACCCGGAACGTCTACCGGCGGGCTGCCCTCGCCCGCCGTCTTGCCGCGATCCTCCCTGATCAAGTCCAGAGCGCTGTGATCAAGTCCAGAGCGCTGTCGAACCTCAGCAACATGACCAAGTCAGAAACCGCTGCTGTCATCGCTGATCGACAGACGCTGTTCGAACTCGGATCTGGCTCACCGTTCGTGACGGAACGGCGTCACCGTGACGGGACGATGACGCCCTTTTCATGAGGATCAGCCCTGCAGCGTGAGGATCAGCCGGGCGACCTCGGCTGGCTCGTCGACCTGGACGTAGTGCCGGGCGGTCGGCAACAAGAACAGCTCCGAGTTCGGGAACAGCTCGTGGAACCGCCTGGCGACAGCCGCGTTCAGGTACGGATCCGCGGCGCCGAACACGATCCGGACGGGACGCGGGAAGCTTCGGAGTCGCGGGACCATCCGGCGGCGCGAGAACACCGTGCCCAGCAGGTCATCGTTGAGCCGCCAAAACGCCGGGCGTGCCGGGCGGAACTGCTCGTAGAACGCGGGCACCAGCTCGCGCCGGACGTCGTTGTCGCGGATGAACCGGCCGACCTGCCAGCTGTACAGCCGCTGGTCAAGCGCCTCGGACCGACGCACCACCAGCCGGGCGAGGTTGCGCAGCACGGGGGTGGAGTACAGGAAGATCGCCTGGGGCCGCCGCAGGTGTGGCATCCAGGCGTAGTAGGTGTTGAGCAGCACCAGGCCGGCGACCCGCTCCGGATGGGCCAGCGCCCAGTCGATCGCCGGCGGGCCGGAGGCGTCATGGGCCACCAGCACCACCCGGTCCAGGTCGAGCTGGTCGAGCACGGCGTCCAGGTCGCCGGTCTGGTTGGTGGCGGTGTAGGGGTAGCCGGCCGGCTTGTCGGAGGAGCCCCAGCCGAGGAAGTCGAAGGTGACGACCTGCCGCTGCGGGCGCAGCTGGGGCACCAGCCGGTCGTAGAGGTGCAGGTTGTCGGGGAAGCCGTGCAGCAGCACCAGCGGCGGGCCGGTGCCGGCTTGCCGCTCCGGGTCGGCGCCGGGCTGGTCGTCTGGGCCGGTCGTGGGGGCATAGCTGCGAGCATAGATGCGGTGCGCGCCGCGCCGCACCCAGGTCTCGGTGTAGTCCGCGGCGTCGGCCGCGACCTCGCGTCCTGACATCATTGGCTCCCGCTGGGCATGCAAGCGTCCGCGTAGTCGTATCAATATAATACTATCGTAACAATAGTCAAATGAATGTCATCCGGTGATGCCTGATGGACAACCGTCGTCCCGCCAGCCGCCCTTCCAGTCGCCCTTCCAGTCGCCCCTACCGGCACTTCTGCGCGATGGCCCGGTCGCTGGAGCTGCTCGGGGAGCGCTGGTCGCTGCTGGTCGTCCGCGACCTGCTACTCGGGCCGCGGCGGTTCAGCGACTTGGCGCGCGGCCTTGTGGGCATCACGCCGACGCGGCTCACCGAGCGGCTCCGCCACCTCCAAGCCGTCGGCGTCGTGCAACGCGACCGCCCGCCGGGCCGCCGCGACGTCTGGTACCGGCTCACCGAGGCAGGCCACGACCTCGGCCCGGTCGTCGACGCGCTCACCCTGTGGGGCATCCAACACGCCTCGCCAGCCGTGCGGCCGGGCGAGCCGGTCCGCCCGGAGCACGTGATGAACGGCGCCAAGGTCTGGCTCACCTGGCGGCAAGCACGACCGCCACACCCGGTGCGGTGGGTCTGGCGCTTCACCGGCGAGGAGCCCTACACCCTTACATACGACGGCACGGCCTGGCAGCTCACCCGCGAGGACGCCCGCGAGGACGCCGCGCAGCCCGACGTGGTCGTCCACACAACCCCCGAAGCGTGGGCCCGCTTCCTCACCGCGCCACCCCCCAACCGCCGCCTGCCACGCCGCGGCATCCGCCTGACCGCCACCCCCGCGGCCTTGGCCGAATTCACCGCGGCCTTTGATCCCTCGCCTCGGGCAGGATGAACCCTTGGGCGCAAAGCCC
>WNGR01005596.1_pt1 | contig 24329 bp, 29 predicted proteins | sample 5407581 | NCBI WGS metagenome assembly WNGR01 (sample SAMN13153383, study PRJNA577476) | soil metagenome | isolation source: 80 cm soil or saprolite under Garry oak tree replicate 2 | place: USA:California | collected 2016-06-15
CGCCATACGCCCGGCTCGCGATCTTGACGCGGCACCGGACTGGCTTGAGGACTCGCCTGTCAGCGCACATCGCGCTGCCTAATGATGGATAGTTCTATTGAGCCATCATCACGTGGCCGAGTAGTTGCGCTATCTGCTCCGGCTCACTGAGCATCCCGGCAGCAACCCAGATCAACGCGAATGCCCCAGCCACGTCCCAGAGCGTTATGCCGTCCGCATGGCGATCGGCTCCGGAGTAATACGCGAATAAGGCGACCACTCCCGCGGCCGTGAATGACACGAGACCGAGGGCAGGCAGGACCAGCGGAGGCGAAACCAACCAGACCAGCAAAACACCCGACGCTGCCGCAGCCAGAACCACAACAGAAAGATCTAGGTGCGGTCCCAACTTATGAAGGGCAGTTCCGTATGTAGAGCCGTGCTCGGATTTCCAGAGAGTCATTGGACCTCCATCGCGGAACGCACGAATGCCCGTCGACTATGGCGGGGACGCACCATCTCGATACATCCGCGGCCGAGGTTGCGCCGTTACGGCGCAACTCGGCACGGGCGGATTGCGTCCTCGCCCCAAGCTAGGAAGTCGCCACGGGAAGGAGTATCCGCAACGATCGGGTGGTAGTTCTACGGGTTGATGCGTCCGAGATAGATGGCTTGCCGCACAAGCACCGCGACGCTTTCGGCCTGCATCTTCGCCATGATTTCGGCGCGATAGCTTTCGACCGTCCGCACACTGATACTCAGCTTCGCGGCGATGGCGTGACTGGTGAAGCCTTCCACGACAAGGTCGAAGATTTCGACTTGTCGAGGTGTCAGTCGTGCGAAATTCCTGCCGACGGCCTCTTGCGACTTCTGCAAATGTTGCCGCTCGAATGTCCGCGCAAATGCCCGGTTGATCGCTGCGACGAGTTGGGCATCGTCCACCGGTTTTTCGATAAAGTCTTCCGCTCCGGACTTGATCCCGGCCACCGCCATCGGCACATCGGCGTGACCGGAAATGAGGACGACCGGAAGCGCGACCTTTCGACGACCGAGTTCGCGGACGAGTTCTATGCCGTCTGTCCCGGGCATGCGGACATCGGCTACTACGCAACCCGAAGGCAGTTGATCAATCGCTTGAAGAAAGGCGTCAGCCGACTCGTAGGTCTCGACGGCGAATCCGAACACACTGAGCATCTCGCCAAGCGCGTGGCGGACCGACTCTTGATCGTCTATGACAAAGATCGTGGGGCCAGGCATCGTCACGTTACTTGCGATTGAGCGAGCGGCAGCGAAAATCGGAACTCCGTTGCGCCCGCCTCCCGGGAGTGGAGCCAGAGGCGCCCGCCATGCGATTCGACAATCGACAGGCAAATTGGCAGGCCAAGGCCGAGGCCAGCCTCTTTCGATGTTGCGAGAGGCTCGAATAGCCGGTCGGCCAATTCGCGGTCGACCCCGGGACCGTTGTCCGACACACCGATCTCGACATGTGGGGGCGCGTCGAGTCGATATGCGGCGATCCCGATGCGTCCGTCAGCTTTACGTGCTCCCGCGATCGACTCGATTGCATTTCGAATAAGATTGAGCACCACCTGTTCCAATTGCGTGCGATCGCCGTGAACGGCAGGCAGATCATTGGAAGCATCAAGGTCAATCCGCACTTGGTTCGCCGCGGCCTCCGCTCGCACCAGAATCAGCGCCTCCTCCAGCATGTTTCGTATGTTGATAGTGCTGACATGTGGGCGGCCACGGCGGAGAAAATCCCGCATACGACGCACCACCCCGCTGGCATGGTCAATTTGCGCAATCATGGTCGTCAAATCGTTGTCGGCCCTGCTTAGATCGCCGCCCGGCGCTCGCAGAAGGTGCTGCGCGGATCGTGCGAGAGCGCGAGCAGCCGTCATCGGTTGGTTGATCTCGTGGATCAGCGCCGACGCCATCCCGCTCACCAGATTGAAGCGTGATGCCTGCGCCGCTTCTGATTCTCTCTGCTTGAGGCGCGTTTCGGCTTCCCGGACGAGGCGATCAGAATTCTCCCGCTCGCTGACGACAACCCCGACGATCAGGCCGGTTGCGGTCAGGATAAACATCAACGTTTGGAACTCCGTGAACGTCTGGGCATCGTAACCGTGAATGTGCAGTAGCCCGACGAGGGCAATCTGGGAAAGGCCTAGACTCACGCATGCTCCATCGAGCCCGTGGCGCACAGCAGCGACGACGACTGGCACAAAAAGCAAGTAGAAGAACTTGAAGCCGTTTGCGCTCTCGGTCCCAATGATAATCCAGAGCGTAAGGGTTATGAGCAAAACGTAAAAGAAAATCTCGGGCACGAGCGTGCGCGAAAACCGGATCGGAGATCTACCGGGATTCAAGATGAGACGTAGTGTCAGCGGTGTCATAACGGCAATTCCGATAGCGTCCCCGACGAGAAGTGGCACGAACGTGACGATGACATCGCCGGAATCGATCTCTGCATCCGTCAGCAGGAGCATCGAAAGCATGAGTGCTACGAGAATTGCGCCAGAGATTCCCGCAAAGAGCAGGACGAACACGTCCGACAAATGATTAAGGCCAATGTCGATACGAAAATGCTTTCTGAGGACCAACGCGACCACGCCATAGCCCGCTGCAATGATCGCGGCGATACTCAAGATGAGCGTCCATTCTAGTTTACTCTTAAGCACTAGAATTTCGGCGAGGACGACTCCAGCGAACAGCACGATGCCATAGCGGCTGCCGCCGAATACCATCAGGGCGAATACGACACCCAGCCCGGGATTCCAGGGCGTGATCGGCAGGCCTTTGTATTCGTGAATGAAGCTGACCCACTCGAGGACTAGGTAAGCAGCGAGAAAAATCCCCGCCCTGGTCCCATTCAGCAGGTCGATGCCAGTCGCGGTCGATAGCATGCCGAGTGACGGTCGAACTTTCGTTACCCATCCCTTGGCGTGGACGTTCTGATGCACAATTGGCGGCTCCTGGTACCCTTTGGCCGGTCTTTCCCCTTGCTAAGCGGTCGTGTCTGTTGCCGCGCGGCGAGTGACTCTCTCGACGCGTCGGCGTGCCCATTCGAGAGTCAGCCGATGCACCGGCGAAAACAGTACGGCCATAGCTTCGGCGAAGCGTACTCCTCGACCATAGATGAAGAAGTAGCGCCAACGGTCGATCTCGAGGAATGTGCCCCGCAGTCTCTGATCGTCGAAGCGCGTGTCGGCGCCAGATTCGCCGAGGTAGCGCTGCACGGCAATCATTGGAAACATCGCGTACATTTCGGGCAGGCTCGACATTGCCGCATCAATCGACCGCCCGATCCAGTGCCACATCGGCGCTTGCGGGCTCATTGGCGCAGTGGAGGCGAGCCAAGCGAGCAGGGGCGCGTTGGCGATATAGGCGTGTGTGCAGCCCGAGCGCACCCGCAAGAGGTTCGGCCGCAGGAAATAGGCTTGGATCGGCACATGGCCGAGATAAAGTCCCCACCAGGTTGGTGGCAGGGCGCACAGCGCGGCCGTGATGCGCGGCACCAGCGTTTCCCGGGGCCGCGTGAACAAGACGTCGTCTTCGAGCACGAGGATGCGGGCAAAGCCCTTGGCGATGGCGTCCGCCGCGACGGCCCGATGGGAGTTCCAGATGGCTCGATCGGTGTCGCACCCGCGCACGGGCCGATAGAATAAAACGTCACGGCACAGGCCGAGCACATGGAATTGCGCGGCAGCCTTGGCGGTTCGGTGCGGCTGTTCTTGCAGCGAGATGCAGTAGATGGCGGCGAGATCGGGAGCGAGCCTCGCCACCTGTCGTCGACCGGCGCAATAGTCGCACCCCTCGTCGCGCGCCAAGGCCTCGAAATACGCGTGCTCCATGATCCCGGACACTCTGGCTCGCACGTCGATTTTGCTTCCCGACTTGCAGCTCACGTCATGAAAATGATGACACATCGGCAACAGCGTCGCAAAAGCCTTGGTGTCGCATTGGGGAGTGCACCGCGTGCGCGGCCTCAGCGCTTCGCCGGCGTGCTCGAGCCGTCGCCACATTGGTCCGGCCGCGGTTTCGGACCGCGCAACTCGAGTGGCACCTTGCAATTGTCGACCCGCTGCTGGTCACTCGCCTTGCCGCCGAGCCGCTCCTTGGCGGTGCGCGTCGGCTGGACGTTGCTCGCTTCGCCGTTGGCACGCGGTGTCGCACCGGGAGCTGCCGACGCCACCAGCAGGAGGAGCGTCCACGCCGCGACGCGGATGGGAGGACGCAACATCACGCGAGGCGAATTGGGCATCGGCGGGCCTTTCGATTTGACCGCGGCCCCGTATTCAGCCGGGATCGGTCAGTGTGCCATGAGCACTGGTAATTCTGCGTTGCTGAGAATGTAGCGGGTGGTGCCGCCAAAGATCATTTGCCGCAATCTGCTCTGGGTGTAGGCGCCCTTGATCAGGAGGTCGCAGCGCAACGCCTTCGCGTGAGCCAAAATCGCCTCACCCGTGACGCGGCCATCAAGCCCGACGGTCAACGGTTTCGCCGGCACTCCGTTCAATTGCAGATAGCGGCACAGTTGCTGCCCTGTTGGTCCGGGCACCGCCGCTCCGCCTTCGACCGTCAATACGATGACGCGGCTCGCACGCTTGAGGATGGGCATCGCAAACGCGGTGACGCGCGCTTGCTCGGTGCTGCAATTCCACGCAATCAAAACATTCGTGCCCATCTGAGGCTGCGGCGATGACGGTGCGATCAAGACCGGTCGGCCGCTTTCAAACAAGCCAGCTTCAAGCGTGGTCATCCGCGGGCCCTTCGGATCGCTACCGGGTTTACCGAGGACAATCACATCGAAGACCCGGCCATGACTGCCGACGAAGTGGTCGCCCTCGGGGGCATGGTCCAACCACCCGCTCGACAGGGCCTTTGTGTCACCTCCGCGCGGCACGCCATGCGCTTGCATGAAGCTCTCGAAAAGGTCGCGGCTGCGTTGCGCATTTTCCGCGATGTCCTGTTCCAACGCCGGTATCGGCACGGCGCCTACGTCGCCTATGGCGAAGATCGCGGGGAGCTCGACGCGCAAGGCGAACCCTTCGATGTAGCTGTCGAATTTGCGCGCGAGCAGGAGAGCGGTCTGCAATGTCGCGTTCATGAGATCATGCGGCTCGATCGGAACGAGAATGGTCTTGAAGCCCATGGCGATCTCCCATTCGTGCGCACGCCGCCGGCCGTGCACAGAAGTGGGCGAGGCTTTAGACGTCTCGCCGTTTCGCGCACGAGCCGCTGGAGAGCGATCGGCACCGGTCGCTCTCTTCTATCATGCAAACAGCCGGGCAAGCTCGACAGCGAGCAGCCCGATTACCTGACGAGCGAAGCGCCCTTTTGCCGCTCCGCTGCGTTCACGGGGCGCGGAGAAGCCGGCAACTGCAGCACGGTCGCGTGCTGGCCCTCGCACAGCCGGGTGAGCAGCACGGTCTCCCCGTCGGGGAACTCCAGCGCATCGTGGTGCACCCTCGGCTTGTCCACGTTGATCTGCCGGAACCGAGCCACTTTCTTCCCGAGTTTGGTGTGCGGGAGGAAAGCAAAAAAGCGCTCGTAGCTGACGTCCTTTTCGAACGCGACCTCCGTGCCGGGTAACAGGCACACGGCCACGTTCGGCTCTCCGATGGCCGCGAATCCTCGCGTCATGGAGTTCTGGAACATCGTCGTTACCAGCTCGTCTCCGACCTTCGCGGGTCGGGAGGCGACGAGGTCTAGGCTGTAGTCACACATTGAAGGCACTCCTTTCGCCCGACATGCGTCGAAGCGACGGCACGGGACACTCGAAGGGGTCCCGGAGAATAAGTTGGGTGAAGTACCGGACGCTTTGGGATGGCGTCTCGGTCGCTTTCATTTTGCGATTTTACCCAGCGAGAGTCGAGACGAAAAGAGCCAATGGGACTTAAGACATGGGTTAGGGCGATCTGCAAAGCCTGCGGGCGGAAGAGAGGGCGTGAGGTGGTGGCCTCGTAGAATCCGGCACACGACGCAGGGATGCTCGCCTCCTCGATTACGATCTCTTGAACCTGCAAAGGCTGCCGCAGTAATGTTCAGCGTCCACAAGATTTAAGTAAGCAAAACCATTTTGGAGGAGAGATGCCATGCCGATCTACATCTCGCGTGGTCGTTTCACTTCGGACGCCATCAAGGGCATGCTGGCTAAGCCAGAAAATCGTGAGGAAGCCGTTGCGAAACTCTTCAAGAGCGTCGGCGGCAGGCTCATCGGGTGGTACTTGACCTTCGGCCACCATGATTTCCTGGTCATTGGCGAGTTCCCCGACGAGAAGGCCGCGGCCTGTGCGGTACTGGCCGCTGCGGGTGGAGGCAGTTTGGCCGAAGTCGAGACGACCGTCGCCATGACGGCAAAAGATGCTCACGCCACCTTCGTATCGGCCGGAAAGGCGGCGAAGGCCTTCCGGAGCGCCGGACGCTCGTAGCTTCGGGCGGGACTTTCAGTCTGAATGCAAATATCGGCGCCCATCTTGGATGCCGAGCATTTAGTGCGTGGCTGGCCGTTCTCGCGGCTCTCAACGCCGCTGCAAGATCTGTTGCCGGTAGGTTAGCAACCCGGGGGACGCCCTTGCTGCGACGTATAAGTCGGGAATCGGCACGAGTCGGAAGGGGCAGGTACGGCTCGGCTGCGTCCGCTTTCGGGGGCAAACCGGAAAACATTTGCTCGTTCTGAGCTTTAGGGGTTTTTAACCCAAGGTATTCGGACGACTTGCCTACCGCCTTGGTCACAGACCGCGCGATGGAAGCGTGATATCATCGCCCATTGCATGTATGACCCCAACCGGAGGGTCACATGGCAAGCTACATCGCACGACGAAAATTCTTAGCCACGCTGCTCGGCGGCGCGGCAGCGTGGCCGCTCGCCGCGGGCGCGCAGCAGCCGAAGGTGCCGACCATCGGCGCGCTGGTTATTGGCAATATCAGCCCGGAAGAATTCTGGCGGGAGTTTCGGCAGGGACTACGCGATCTGGGGTATATCGAGGGGCAGAACATTCGATTTGAGTTTCGGTCGGCGGAAGGACAGATCAACCGGCTTCCCGAACTGGCAGCTGAGCTGGTTCGTCTCAAGGTCGATGTCATCGTCACTTGGTTCACGCCCACCGCTGTGGCGGCAAAGCAAGCGACGCGGGAAATCCCGATCGTGATGGCCGAGACCGGAGATCCGATCGGCACGGGCCTGGTCATGAGCCTTCCCCGACCGGGTGGAAATGTCACCGGCATCGCGAGCGTAACCGCCGAACTGGCCGGCAAGAGCGTCCAATTGATCCGCGACATGTTGCCGTCGGCCCGCCGGGTCACCGCTCTGGCCAACGCGACCGATCCCTTCTCCAAACCTTTCCTCGAACAGATCCAGCTTGGCGGCGAAGCCACCGGAACCGCAATCAACCCTATCAGGATTAGCAACAATGAGGAGTTCGAGAGCGCTTTCGCCGCGATGGAGAGAGACCGGCCCGACGCCATCATCGTTCAGCCCAGCCTGCCGAGCAAGCGCGCCGCCGAGCTGGCGCTGCAACACCGCGTGCCGGCGGTTTCCGTGCCGCGCTGGTTCGTCGACGAAGGCGGGCTGATGTCGTACTCCGCGATATATGCGGACCTTTTTCGCAAGGCTGCCGTGTACGTCGACAAAATCCTCAAAGGCGCCCAGCCCGCCGATTTGCCGGTCGAGCAGCCAACTCGTTTCCAACTGGTCATCAATATGAAAACCGCCAAGGCGCTCGGTTTGACGCTACCGGCCGCCTTCCTGGTGCGGGCCGACGAGGTGATCGAATGAAGCGCCGCGCGTTCATCACGCTGCTTGGCGGCGCGGCTGCAGCTTGGCCACTCGCGGCACGCGCGCAGCAACCCACCTCGACCCAGGGCAGGACTATTCTTATCGCTGCTCCTGGTCGATACCGGCGCACCCACGGACTGCACGCGGAGGGGAGCTATGCCCATCAGCCCCGTGATCGAGATCACCTATTGCCGATTGTGCGGCTGGGGCCTGCGGGCGGGCTGGATGGCGCAAGAGCTGTTGACAACGTTCGCCGAGGAGCTCGGCTCCGTGACGCTCACCCCGGATCGGACCGGTGGCGTCTTCGAGGTGCGCGTCGATGACGAGGTCATCTGGTCGCGCAAGGAGCGTGGCCGCTTTCCGGAAATGAAAGAGATCAAACAGCTCGTCCGCGACCGCGTCGCCCCCGGTCGCTCGCTCGGGCATACCGACACCCCTTGACCATATGGGGTGGACGTCGCGCCTTGTGGCGCGTTCGCCTTGCACGGGCTGGACCATTGCATGAGCGGACTCTTGCCGTCGCGACATGCTAAGATACAGGTGCAGGTCTTAATGGGTGTCAACGTCCACCGTTCTCGGGCGCGATCGATGCGGAGAGGCGCGCCGAAGAAAAGGAGTATGACGCCATGAGAATGCAGGAAAGCGAAGTCTACGACTACGCTCGGCAACTATTGGAAGCACACGGCGACAAGGCCGTTGCCGAGGCCGCTCAAAAGGCTTGTGCCCTGGAACAGCAAGGCGAAAGCGAAAACGCCGAAACGTGGAGGCACATCGAAGCGGCCCTCAAGCTGATGTGCGGGCCGCACGAAAGCTGAAAGTCGCGGCCACAGGCGACAGGCCTTGCTTATAGGAGCGTCACTCGCGGCGTGACCGTTGAAACGGCCAGCTTGCCGCTGACGTCGCGGCCGCGACTAAACTGACGTTCGCACTGGACCGCTTTGGTAGGGGGCTGATCAGCGCTGCAACAACATCCAACGGAACCGCTTTCAGACGCGGGAGGAAACTCATGGCTCTCAGTTGTGCCACGGCCCAGGATGTCCTGAAGACGATCAAGGACAAGAACGTCCAAATGATCGATTTGCGATTTACCGACTTGCCCGGCGTCTGGCAGCATTTTTCCGTCCCGCCCAGCGCGGTGGACGCCGATGCCCTCGACGAGGGCATCGGCTTCGACGGCTCTTCAATCCGCGGGTTTCAGGAGATCCAGGAAAGCGACATGCTGGTCGTCCCGGACCCGACCACGGCCTTCCTCGACCCGTTCGCCACGGCGACAACGCTGGTCTTGATTTGCAACATCAGGGACCCCGTCACCGGCCAAACCTATAGCCGCGACGCTCGCTACGTTGCCGAGAAGGCCGAGACCTACCTGAAGAGTACCGGCCTTGGCGATGCTGCCTATTTCGGCCCGGAGGCGGAGTTCTTCGTCTTCAACGAGGTGCGCTACGGGCAGGGCATAAATTACGCCATGCACGAAATCGATTCGAAGGAAGGCACCTGGAATACCGGCGCGAAGGAGGCGCCCAATCTGGGCCACAAGCCTCGCCAGAAAGAAGGATATTTTCCGGTTCCTCCCGTCGACAGCATGCAGGATCTGCGCAGCGAAATGGTGCTGACCATGGAGGCACTCGGCATCCAGATCGAGGCCCACCACCATGAGGTCTCGACCGGTGGTCAGGCGGAAATCGACATGCGTTTCACCACGCTGACGCGCATGGCCGACAACCTGATGATGTACAAATACGTGGTCAAGAACGTGGCCCGCAAGCACGGCATGACCGCGACTTTCATGCCCAAACCGCTGTTTGAAGACAACGCCTCGGGCATGCATGTCCATCAAAGCATTTGGAAAGGCAAAACCAACCTCTTTCACGGCACGCAGTATGCCGAGCTCAGCGAGCTTGGCCGCTTTTATATCGGCGGCCTGCTGAAACACGCCTGGGCCCTGTGCGGGCTTTGCGCTCCGACCACGAACTCGTATCGCCGCCTGGTGCCGGGTTACGAGGCGCCGATCAACCTGGTCTATTCGCAGCGCAACCGCTCCGCCTGCTGCAGGATTCCGATGTATTCGCCAAACCCGCGTGCAAAGCGGGTCGAGTTTCGTTCGCCGGATCCCTCGTGCAACGGATATCTGGCGTTCGCGGCGATGTTGATGGCGGGCCTCGACGGCATCCAGAATCGCATCGACCCGGGCAAGCCCATTGACAAGAACCTCTATGACTTGCCGCCGGCGGAGGCGAAGGAGGTGAAGTCGACCCCCGGCTCATTGGAGCAGGCGCTAGATGCGCTCGAAGCCGATCACGCGTTTTTGCTACGCGGCGACGTCTTCACCAAGGACGTGATCGAAACTTGGCTCAATTACAAACGGGACAAGGAGATCGATGCCATCCGGCTGCGCCCGCATCCCTACGAGTTCCATCTCTATTACGACATTTAGACCGCGCGCCCCCCACATATGCGCTAAAGCGTTGCGAACCCTGCGTGCAGCCCGTTCGCCGCCCTCTGTGCGTCACTCCGCGAACAGCTTTGCCAGGAGCCGGCGCGCCAGCACGCCGGCGACGCGGCGGCGATAATGGCCGGGGGTGAACGTCGTCTTCATCGACATGATCTGGTCGCGCACCAGCTCGTCGAGCCCCTTGAACACGCGCGCGTCGAGCGCGCCGCCGCACAGCTCCGCCGTGCCCTTGAGCAGCACCGGCCGCGGATTGGTGCCGGTGAATGCCACGCGCAGATCGGCGAGCACATCGCGCTCCCGCCGCAGCGCCACCGCCACCCCCGTCACAGGATATTCGATCGAGCGACGGATGCGGATCTTGTCGTAGGCCGAGCGCAGGCCGGGCGTGTTGCGCGCCCGCACCGCGGTGACGAACTCGCCCGGCCGCAGCGACAGATAGTATTTCCCGTCACCCTCGCTTTCGGTGATCGGCCGGTCCTGCCGCGCGTAGCCGATATAGAGGTGCTCGAGCGCAATCGTGCGCCTGCCCGCGGGCCCGGCGAGATCGACCTCGGCGCCGAGCGTCAGCAAAGCGGGCGCGAGATCGCCGCTGAAGGTGGCGAAGCAGACGCCGCGGCTTTTCGGCGCCACGTGACAGATGTCGCCCGTGGTCTTGAGGCAATGGTGGTTGGCCGCGCGCCACCATTCGCTCTGGTTATAGAACAGGCAACGCGTATCGAGACACAGATTGCCGCCGACCGTCCCCATGTTGCGATGGGTGGGGCCGGCGATGAAGCCCGCGGCCTGCGCCACCACCGGATAGTGCCGCGTCACGTCCGCATGCGCGGCGAGCTCGGCGAGCTGGACCGCCGCGCCGATCTCGAGCGCACGCGCGTCGGCTTTGATGGCGCGCAGCTCTTCCACGTGGTTGACGTCGATGAGCACGGGCGGAGCGACGATGCCGCGGCGGATATTGACCACGAGGTCGGTCCCGCCGCCCAGCAGCGAGCTTGCGGGATGGTTCGCGCGCGCGCGGATCACGTCGTCGAGCGTCGTCGCACGCACGAGCGCAAACTCAGGCAGCGCGTCCATCAGACGGATTCTGCCAAGTTAAGATCGTCATTGCCGGGCTTGACCCGGCAATCCATCCATCTTCGTAAAGCCTCTCTTGCGAAGAAGATGGATGCGCGGGTCATAAGCGCGTTCACGCGCGTCTTCGACGCGCTTCTGCCCGCGCATGACTGGCTGGATAAGCCTCTTAACTCATCGCCCATGCACTCGCGCGGGACACGACACGAGAGAGGCCGATCGATCATCGCAGCGATCATGACTCCGCGCCGGTTGTCTTGCCGCCACTTCCATTGCCCGCGCGCCGGCGCTTCTCCAGCGCCGCGAACACGCGGTCGGGCGTGACCGGCAACGCGTTGAAGCGCACCCCGATGGCGTCGGCGATGGCGTTGGTCAGCGCCGGCAGGAACGCCGCGAGCGAACCCTCGCCCGCCTCCTTGGCCCCGAACGGACCGTGCGGATCGTTGCTCTCGACGATGCCGACCTCGATCGGCGGCGAATCCTGAATGGTGGGCACGCGATAGTCGAGCATGTTGCCGGTGATGAGCAGGCCGTCGTGATAGGCGGTCTCCTCGCTCATGGCCTGGCCCATGCCCATCCACACCGAGCCCTGCACCTGGCCCTCGACGGTGAGGCGGTTGAGCGCCTTGCCGCAGTCGTGCGCGACCCACACCTTGTCGACGTTGACCACGCCGGTGTCCTCGTCGACGCTGACCTCCACCACCTGCGCGGAGTAGCTGTAGCCCATGGTGCCGCCGATGGTGGCGCCGCGATATTTCTTGCCGCCATGCGATTGCGGAAGCGTCGAATAGTTGCCCGTCACCGTGATGGTGCCGGTGTCCTTGAGCGCCTCGGTCACCACCTCGTTGAAGGTCAGGCCCTTGTCCTGCGCGCCGGCGCGATAAAGCTCGCCCAGGCATTCGATCTCTTCCGGCTTGGCATCGAGCTTGCGCGCGGCTGCGGCCACCAGCACGCGCTTGAGATTCTGCGCCGCGTCGATGGCGGCGTTGCCGACCATGAAGGTCACGCGCGAGGAATAGGAGCCGTTGTCCTTCGGCACCACCTCGCTGTCGCCGGTGACGACGCGGATGCGCGCGAGGTCGAGCCCCAGCACCTCGCCCACGGTCTGCACCAGAATGGTCGAAGAGCCTTGCCCGATATCGGCGGCGCCCGAGAGCACGACGATGGAGCCGTCGAAGTCGAGCTTGATCTTGACGGTGGCGTGCGGCTCGCCGGTCCAGTTCACGGGCTTCGACGCGCCGCTGATGTAATGCGAGCAGGCAAAGCCCAGACCTTTGCGTATGCTGCCCTCGCCCGGCAGCTTGCCCCTGCGCGCCCGCCAGCCGCTCGCCTGCTCGACCCAGTCCACGCATTCGGGCAGGCCGTAGCTGTTCACCATCAGGTCGTTGTCGGTGAACGTCGGCGCGGTGAGGTAGTTCGCGCGCCGCACCGCCAGCGGATCAAGTCCGAGTTCGCCCGCCATCTCGTCGAGCAGGCTTTCGAACGCGAAGCGGATGTCGACGGTGCCGTGGCCGCGGAACGCGCCGCAGGGCGGCGTGTTCGTGAGCACGCGCTTGCCGATATATTTGACGTTGTGCAGGTCGTAGATGGCGTAGAGCATCGAGCCGGAATAGAGAATCGTCACGATGCCGTAGCCGGAGTGCGCGCCGCCGCGCTGATAGCATTCGCACTCGACGGCGGTGATCTTTCCGTCCTTGCGCATGCCGAGCTTGAGGCGGATGTCGGTCTGCGGCCGGCCGCGATGGGTGATGAATGTCTCCTCGCGGTTGATCATCATGCGCACGCTGCCGCCGGCCCGGCGCGCCAGCAGTGCGGCGATCAGCTCGACGTTGAGCGCCTCCGTGCGGCAGCCGAAGCCGCCGCCGACATGGGGCTTGATCACGCGGATGCGCGACATGTCCATGTCGAGGATCTGCGCCAGCATCAGATGCACGTAATAGGGAACCTGCGTGCTGGCGTAGACGGTCATGCGCTCGCGCTCGGCGTCGTAGTGCGCGACCGCGGCGTGCATCTCCATCTGGTTCTGGCAGACCTCGGCGCAATCGTAGGTGCCCTCGCGCACGAGGTCGGCCTGCCGGAAGCCCTGCTCCACGCTGCCGAGCTCGAACAGCACGTCGCGCTCGATGTTGTTCGGCCGCTGCGCGTGGATGTTGCTGGCGCCCTCCGCCATCGCCGACTGCGGAGGCCGAGCGCGCGCTTGGCGGTGGCGTCGTCGACGGCCGCGACCGCCGCGACCGGCTCACCGCGATAGCGCACCTTGTCGCGCGCCAGCGGGTGCTCGCTGCGCGCGATCGGCAAGACGCCGAAGGTCTTGTCGCAATCGGCGCCGGTGACGACCGCCTTCACGCCCGGCAGCCGCAGCGCCGCGGAGACGTCGACGTCGAGAATCTCGGCGTGGGAATAAGGGCTGCGGAAGATGCGTCCCGCCAGCAGGCCCGGTGCGACGAGATCGGCGGTGTATTTCGCCCGCCCCGAGACCTTGTCGGGTCCGTCGACCATCGGCACGTAGCTGCCGATATTGTGCGCCGCCACGACCTCGTTCATGAATTTCCGGCCTCTCAATTATTCGCGCCGTCATCGCCGGGCTTGGCCCGGCGATCCATCTCCTTCGCAAAATGTACTTGACGAAGGGGATGGATGCCCGGGTCGTAAGCGCGGTTACGCGCGTCTTCCGACGCGCTATGTCCGGGCATGACGCCCGTCATAATCTTGCTCACGGCGAAACTCCCCCGGCGTGGAGCTCGGCGGCGTATTTCACCGCCTCGATGATTTTGACGTAGCCGGTGCAGCGGCAGATGTTGCTGCCGAGCGCTGCGCGAATGTCGTCCTCGCTCGGATGCGGATTGCGCCGCAGCAGGCCCGCCGATGCCATGATGAATCCGGGCGTGCAGTAGCCGCATTGGGCGCCGAGCTTCTCGTGGAACCCGCGCTGCACCGCCGAAAGGCGGCCGTCCTGGCCGAGCGATTCGACGGTGTCGACGCGCTGACCGTTCACGGTCGCCGCGAGCGTGAGGCACGACAATCTCGGTTTGTCGTCGACCAGCGCGGTGCAGGCGCCGCATTCGCCCCCGTCGCAGCCAGTTTTTGTTCCAGTGAGGCCGACGACTTCCCGCAAATAGTCCAGCAGCAACAGGTTATCGGGCACCGCGTCGACGCGGCGGCGGCCGTTGAGAACAAGCTCGAGAATGCGGGCCATGCGTGCCGTTCCCATACAACATTCGGCACTCCATTCAAGTGAGGTATCGCGCGCGCGCTTGCAAGTCCCCATCGCGCAGCAAAACTCCGCTCATTCCCGCGCATAGCGCGTCGTTAAGGGCGTTCACGCCCGTCCTTAGCCCGCGAAGACGGGCGTAGACGCCCTTTAGGCCGGGCTATGGACGCGCGTGAACGCGCTTATGCTGGGAATCCAGGGCCGCTTGCTCGCGATTCGTGATCTGGGTTCCCGCTGGAGTTCACCCCCGCGAAAGCGGGGGCGGGGACGAGCGGAAGAGAGCGTCTTGGGCGATCGCTGGCTGATGTCAGCCTTTCTGATTCGTGTCCGCCTCACTCGAACGCTTTGCTCGAAAATCCCCGTTTGGCAAGCGCCTTCACTAACTCGGGGCCATCGAGCAATTGCATCAGTTTGGCGATCGTTTCCTCGGCCGAAGCATGTTCGCCGGCGAGGTGACGGGCGAGGATCGCCTGCGCCTCGAGAATCGTATCGATGAATATGTCGTTGTTCATGATGCTTTAGTCCCGCATGGGGTTAACGGCCAGTGCCCTGGCGACGGGCGCGCCTCCGCAAGCTACCATCATACGCCATTTGCTCCATGGGGGTTGCACGCGCTCAGTAGTTGGCGGCGCCGGGCGCTGCGTAACCGAAACGGACGTTGAGGCCGGCGCGCACGACGCTCTTGGTTTCTTTGACATCGACGAATGCCGGGCCCAACCCAGCGACTTGCGGCGTGAAGGCAATCTGGCGCGTGCCGAAATCGTAGTAGTTGTATTCGACGAAGCCGGAGAGGACGTTGGTGAAGGCATATTCACCGCCGACGCCGATGGTCCATCCCGAGCGCGTCTCCCGCGCCGTATAAGCAGTCCCGAGGATGATCGTGGTCGCCCAATAATCGTCGCGCTCCCAGGCGCCGCCGCTCCTGACGTAGCCGAGGAAGCGATCCCAGGCGTAGCCGACACGGCCGGTCACGCTCGCCAGCGACCTGACCTTGCTGTGATAGGCAACGCCGATCTCGCGCGCGCTGTCGTGGCTGCCCTCGGCATTCGTCCAGGCATGGTCGCCCTGAACGCCGATTACAAAGCCGCCGGCAAATTGATAGGCGCAACCGGCCTGCCCGCCGCCGACGAAGCTATGCTCATCGTGTTGGCCGAGCGACTGGCCGTAAAAAGCGCCGCCGGGGGTGCGCACGATCCAGTCCTTCTGCGTGGCCCACAGGCCGCCCGCATGGCCGCCGAGGAAGCAGCCCGTCCAGCTCCAAGCCGGGACGACCGGCGGCGGTGCCTTATAGACTGGAAGCCGCATGTCGGCCGCGATCGCTGGGCTTACCAGCGCAATCAGCGCAGCCGTTGCGACCAGGAATTTCCGCATGACCCCGCCCCCGCGATGAAAAGGGGGCGCAGTATGCAACGCGTGGGCGTGGAACACTGTAGCCGATGAGCCACACCAGCGTGGATTTGCGAAAAGGCGCCGGCGGGTTTGTCGGCAACCGAGATCTTTGCGCCGCTGCTGCCTTTCGTGCCCTCTCCCAGCCGCAGTCGGATTTGGCCCACTCATAATGCCGAACTCGGGCAAAACCCGAGTGGGGACAGGGCACTATAATGACACCACGCTTGCGTCACACATTTTGCTTGACTCGCGTAACGAGAATCTTCCAAAAAAGCGTATTCACCGAAACTACGCCGGGACGCCCGGGCGGGAGACCGCGCCGGGTTTTTTGTTGCGCGGACGCGGCGCGGCCGCGCGCGGCGTATTCGTTCGCATCCAGAAAAGGAGACAAGTCATGCCGTTTCAGAAGGGTGAAAGCGGAAATCCAGCCGGCCGTCCGCGCGGGGCGCGCAACCGGACGACGATCCTGTTGCAAAACCTGTTGGCGGCCGACGCCGAGGCGATCGCGCGCAAGGCGATCGATCTCGCCAAAGGCGGCGATCTGGCGGCGCTTCGCATGTGCATGGACCGGCTGGCGCCGGCGCGAAAGACCGAGCCGGTCGTGCTCGACCTGCCGCCGCTCGGCACCGCCGCGGACACCGTCGATGCGGCGGCGACGATCGTGGCTGCGGCTGCGGCCGGCGAGCTCACGCCGTCGGAGGCCGCCGACCTCGCGAACGTGATTGACATCTACGTGCGGGCGCTGGCGACGCGGGGCTTCGAGGAGCGCCTCGCCAAGCTCGAAGGCAGCCCCGCGCCCGGCACGATGCCGGCCGATGCCGCCGCATGACGACAACGCCCACGGAAGGATTCGATCCATGCCGCAGCCACCGCTGAACCGGCTGAACAAGCTCGAGAAAACGCACGCCCGCGAACGGCGGGTGTTTTTCATTTGGAAGGACCCTGGGGATACGCCCGCCGACGTCGAGGCCAAGCGCGATCGCCTGATCGCGGAGGGAACGGCGCGCGCGGACGACGAATTCATTCACATCCGTTGGCGCCGCCCAGACGAAGAGTGATGTCCGCCTTGCACAAACGACGCGTCATTCCGGCGCGCGGGGCGAAGCCCGCGAGCCCGGAATCCAGCCTGTGGTTGTAGGAGCCGTCCCCCGGGGCCGTTTCATTGTTTCCGGATTGTTATTTACAATGAACCGCGCAACTTGAGCGTGTGCAACTTGAGCGTGTCGAGGCAGAATTGCGAGCGGAGCCATGGGCGACCGGCGCTGCCACCCGTGCCTGCCCCCTGACCGGCGTCGCGCTGTCACGAATCTGGAATCGTCCTTGGCTATGGTCCCCCGAATCGCAAAGGGAGCAGGCCGAAGACGTGATCGCCTGGGCATATCTGATTGCCGCCGGACTGTGCGAGATCGGCTGGCCGATCGGCTTGGCGGTCGTCTCGCTCGCGATCAGCGGCGGCTTGCTGTTTCTGGCGCAGCGGGACATTTCGCTCGGCACCTCCTACGCGGTGTGGACCGGCATCGGCGCCGCCGGAACCTTCCTGGTGGGGGTGTGGTTTTTCGGCGACCCCAGCAGCTTCGGGCGCTGGCTCGGCGCCGCGCTCATCATCGCCGGCGTGATCACGCTCAAGCTCACGCACTGAGCGGGCCCGCACGAGTTGTCGGCAGCGCGCGGATGACCTAGCCTTCGCCGCATCCGCGACCATGGGCCGAGACTTCCGATGCGCCTTGCAACGACATGCGTCCTCGCCGGGCTGATCGCGCTCGCCGCGCCGGCGACATCCAGCTCGGCCGGGGATTATTACGCCGGCAAGAGCATCGATCTCCTGATCGGGGCGCCGCCGGGGGGCGGCTACGACATCTATGCGCGCGCGCTCGCGCGCCATTACGGGCGCCACATTCCCGGCCAGCCGACCATCGTGTCGAAGAACATGCCGGGCGCGGCCAGCGCGCGGGCGGCGGGCTTCATCAGCACGCTGGCGCCCAAGGACGGCACCGCGATCGCCGCCCTCATGCCGGGAGGAGTGGTGGGTCCTCTGCTCGACGAAAAGGCCGAGACGCTGTTCGACCCGACCAAGGTGCTCTATCTCGGCACCGCCAACAACGGCACGCGCATCTGCGTCTCGCGCAAGGACTCCAAGATCAAGACCTTCGACGACGCGCTCACGCAGAAGGCGTCCTTCGGCGGGGTCTCGACCAGCGATTCCACCCGCGGATACGGCTATATGCACAAGAAAACCTCGGGCGCCAAATATGACGTGGTGTCCGGCTACAGCGGCACCGCCGAAATCGCGCTCGCGATGGAGCGCGGCGAGCTCGACGGCGTCTGCGGCTGGGACTGGGCGAGCTTCAAGTCGCAGCGCCCCGATTGGATCCGCGACAACAAGGTCAATCTGCTGCTGCAGGTCGGTCTGGAGCCGAACGAGGAGCTCACGCGCATGGGCGTCCCAGTGGTGTTCAAATACGTCACCAACGAGGACGACCGCAAAGCGGTCGAGCTGATCATCAGCCAGCAGGTGTTCCAGCGCTCCTATGTCGCACCGCCCGGCCTGCCGGCGGAGCTGCTCGACACGCTGCGCTCCGCCTTCGACGCCACCATGCGCGACAAAGACTTCCTCCACGACGCGGAGACCATCCGCATCGACATCTCGCCGCTCCCCGGCGCCCAGGTGCAGGAGCTGGTGCAGAAAATCTACACCGCACCCAAGGACATCGTCGCGCGGGCGCGGCAGGCCATTAATCCGTAGCCCATCATGCCGGCAAAACCGACATGGAAGGAATTGCTGGCGGGGGGCGAGCCGCTGCTCTTGCCCTGCGCCCATGACGCGCTCTCGGCCCGCCTGATCGAGCGCGCGGGCTTTGCCGCCTATTCGGTCGGCGGCTACGCGCTGGTCGGCGCGCGCCACGCGCTGCCGGATATCGGGCTGGTGGCCTTCGGCGAGATGAGCGCCGGCATCCGCGACATCATGGCCGCGTCGAGCCTGCCCGTGTTGGTCGACTGCGACGACGGCTATGGCGACGCCAAGAACGTCGCACGTACCATCGCCGGCTACGAGGCCATGGGCGTGTCGGCAATCTTCATGGAGGACCAGCGGGCGCCGAAACGCTGCGGCCACATGGCGGGCAAGGACGTCATCGACGCCGAGGCCATGGCGGCGAAGTTGCGCGCCGCCGTGGACGCGCGCCGCAGCGCCGACCTCTTCATCATCGCCCGCACCGACGCCCGCGCGGTGCACGGGCTCGACGAGGCGCTGCGTCGCGCCGAAATCTATCTCAAGGCCGGCGCCGACGGCCTGTTCATCGAGGCGCCGCAAACGATCGACGAGCTCACCCGGATCGGGCGGACGTTTCAAGGCGTGCCGCAGCTCGCCAACATGCTGGAGGGCGGCGGGCGCACGCCGGTGCTGCCGCCGAGCGAGCTCTACCGCCTCGGCTTTGCCATGGTGGCCTATCCGACCTCGCTGATCTTCCGCGTCGCGCGCGCGATCGAGAACGCGCTCGCCGACCTCAAGGCCGGCAGGCCTGCGGGCAAGAACGAAAGCGTCGACTTCGAGGCCTTCAAGGACATCACCTCGCTCGCCCATTGGGCCGACGTGGAGCAACGCGCCGCGAATTCGCGAAAATGACGATGATGGCGGTGATCAAACGCTCGCTGGCGGCCGCGGCTGTGCTGCTCGCCGCGACCGTCCTCGCCGGCGGGCAAGACGCGAAGCCGGAATTGTCGCGGGTGCGGCTCGCCGTCGGCGGCAAGCCCGCGCTGTTCTATCTGCCGCTGACGGTGACGGAGCGGCTCGGCTACTTCCGCGACGCCGGGCTCGACGTGGAGATTTCCGACTTCCCCGGCGGCGCGCGGGCGCTGCAGGCGTTGATCGGCGGCAGCGCCGACGTGGTGACCGGCGCCTTCGATCACACCATCCAGATGCAGGCGAAGAGCCAACCGATCGTCGCGGTGGTGCAGCTCGGCCAATTCCCCGGCTACGTGCTGGGGGTGCTGACGAAGAAAGCGCAGGACTACCGCTCGCCCGCCGACCTCAAGGGCATGAAGATCGGCGTGACGGCGCCCGGCTCGAGCACGCATTTCATGGTGCAGCATTTGATGGTGACGCACGGCCTCAAGCGCGACGACGCATCGTTCGTCGGCATCGGCGCGAGCGCCAGCGCCGTCGCGGCGGTGCAGCGCGGCGAGATCGACGCCATCGTCAACGTCGATCCGGTGATCAACCTGCTGGAGAGCCAGGGCCTGATCAAGGTGGTGGCGGACACGCGCACGCTCGCGGGCACGCGCGAAGTCTTCGGCGGCGCCTATCCGGCGGCGGTGCTCTACGCGCCGCGCGCCTTCATCGCGGAGAAGCCGCGCACCACCCAGGCGCTCGTGAACGCCTTGGTGCGCGCGCTCAAATGGATCGGGGGCCGATCGGCGGAGGAGGTCGCTGCCGTGATGCCGTCGGACTACGCGCTCGGCAACGCTGCGCTCTACCAACAGTCGGTCAAGACCAGCCTGCCGATTTTTTCCCGCGACGGCCGCTTTTCCCGCGAAGCCGCCGAGACCGCCTTAGCCGTGCTCAAGGCGTTCGATCCCGACGTCGGCAGCGGCAAGATCGACGTGGCGGCGACCTACACCAACGCATTCGTGGAGAAGGTGCCGGCGCAACCGTGATGGCGGGCCGCCGCACAGCAAACTCCCCGCTTATTCCCGCCCCCGCTTTCGCGGGGGGTGAACTCCAGCGGGAATCCAGGGCCGAGGGCGGGGTCCCGCAGGAGGGACCAGCGGAAGAGAGGGTCTTCAAATATTACCAAGCAAACTGAAAGGCTTACCAATATAAAGATATATCTTTCGCTGCATCGAATTTCGGTATATCTAACGATATATCTTAATCAATCGAAGGAGGCCGACATGTTCGGCATGAGACATTGTGGAGGGAAGTGGGGCGGCAGGCGCGGCTGGCGCGGGCATTTCGGCCCCGGCCACGGCTGGGGCGGACGTCACGGCATGGGCGGCGGCAACATGATGCGCGCCGGGCGAATGCTGGCGCAGGGCGACCTGCGTTTGATCGCGCTCGCGCTGATCGCCGAGCAGCCGCGCCACGGCTACGAGATCATCAAGGTGCTCGAAGACAAGACCGCAGGCTGGTATTCGCCGAGCCCCGGCATCGTTTATCCCACGCTGACCTATCTCGAAGAGGCCGGTTACGTGACCGCTCAGGTCGAGGGCGCCAAGAAGCTCTACGCCATCACCGACGAGGGCCGCGCCCATCTCGACGAAAACCGCGACTTCGTCGACGCCGTGCTCGAGCGGCTTGCCGCCATCGGCGAGCGCGTTGCGCGCATGCGCCGCCGCTTCGGCGAGGACGACGACGACGACGACCGCCGCAGGATGCCGCCGCTCGTGCGTGCGGCACTCGAGAACCTGCGCGAGGTCGCAGCCAAGCGTCTCGACGACGACGCCGAGGCGGAAGCGAAGGTGGTCGAGGTGCTGGCGCGCGCCGCAGCGGAATTGAAAAGGGGGTGATTGGGCGCCAATCCAGAGCGTTAGACACGGCGTACACTGTCTCCGTTCGTCCCCGCGAAAGCGGGGACCCAGGAGTCCGAGGCCGTGAGTTTCTGGGTCTACATTTTGGCAAGCCGACGCAACGGCACGCTCTACATCGGGATGACGGATGATCTCGCCCGCCGCTCATGGGAACATCGAACCGGTGCGGTCCCCGGCTTCACCAGAAAATATGGGGTCAAGATGCTGGTCTGGTTCGAGCAACACGAGACGCGAGAATCAGCATTGCAACGAGAACGACAGCTGAAAAAGTGGAACAGGGCATGGAAGTTACAGCTGATCGAACGATTTAATCCAAGCTGGAAAGATCTTGCCGACGAGTTGACGCCATGACCCCCATGAATTCCCCTCCTTTCCAGCATCTCCAACCACTCATTCCGCATCAAGCGGAAATCTAGAAATCTGGGTCCCCGCTTTCGCGGGGACGAACGGAGGCGCGGCACCGGTCACTCCACCTTCAGATTGAGCTTGCGCACCAGCGTTCCCCACTTCGTCTCCTCGCGGTCGATGTCCTTGGCGTATTCCTCGGGGGTCGAGGTTAGGGGATCGCCGCCTTCGGCCACGATGCGCTGCTTGACCTCGGCGCTCTCCGCCAGCGCGCGCAGCGCGGCGTTGAGGCGCTCGATGATCGGCCGCGGCGTGCCCGCCGGCGCCAGCAGCCCGTAATGCAGCACGGATTCGAATCCAGGCAGCCCCGACTCGCTTGCGGTCGGCACGTCGGGCAAAAGGCTAAACCGCGTGGGGCCGAGCACCGCGATGGCGCGCAGCGTACCGGCCTGCAGATTGCCGAGCGCCGGCGGCAACACGCCGAACGCAATGGGCACATGGTTGCCGAGGAGGTCGTTCATGACCTGCGCCGTGCCCTTGTAGGGGATGATGGCGGCCTCGATGCCGGTGACCGACTTGAACAATTCGGCGGTGAGATAGCCGCCGGCGCCGACCGCCGACGTTCCGATGTTGAACTTGGCTCCCGCCGTCTTCGCGATCGCGACCACGTCGGCGATCGTCTTGGCCGGGAACGAGGGATGCGCAAGCAAGGCAACGGGCATCGACGCGATCAGCCCGATCGGCGCGAAGTCCTTGCGCGGATCGAAGCCGGCATTGGCGTAGAGGCTCGGATTGATGGAGATCGATCCAGTGTGCCCGAGGAACAGCGTGTAGCCGTCGGGCGGGCTCTTGATGAAGGCCCGCGTGCCGACGAGGCCGGAGCCGCCGGCGCGGTTGTCGACCACGACTTGCTGGCCGAGCGCGCCTGCAAGTTTCTCCGCGACGACGCGCGCCATGGCGTCGACGCCGCCGCCGGGCGGATAGGGCACGACGAGAGTGACGGTGCGGGTGGGATAATCCTGCGCGAGGGCGTGGCCAAAGATAGCCATCGCGGCCGCAACGATGGCCGCGGCCCTCGGCAGAGTGCGCATCGTTCCCTCCCTTATTTTTAGCCGAACCGACCGCCGCCCTCGATGCGCGGGGAGCGGCGGCCGAGTCGCAACTCAGCTACTCGTTAACGCGGCCTCAGTGGACGAGACTGTCCACCTGCAAGCGCGCGATTTCGTCCTTCACCAGCAACTTGCGACGCTTCAACTCAACGATCTGAAGATCGTCGATCGACGGATGCGAGCGGGCTTCGGCAATTTCCGCTTCCAAGGCCTGGTGCCGTCGCTCAAGCTCCGCAAGGTGCGCTTGTATGGACATGTTGGGGGGTTCTCCTCAGTCAGATTGTTACCTGACCCGGGAAGTGTACACCATTTTGCCCCATTTTCGAAGTGGGTTCCGCTTGTGCGGCGCAGCAATCCCCGATTTGCGTGATGTTTCAATCGGCCGCCTTGAAGGCGGGCGGGCAAAAAGGGATACTTTCCTTCAAGGTTTTGGGGTAGCGCGCTTCGGGGTACCGATCTCGGCCTAGCCCGAGGTCAGTTATGCATCATTGCCTGCCGGCGATGGCGGTCCGGGAGGGGGGGTCCATAGGCCAAAGGGACCCCAAAACGACGAGAGTCGGCGATCGCCGATCTGGGCGGTGGTCAGCGCCCGCAAAGCACGCTACTTGAAGGCCAAGGCGCGCTCGGACGCAAAGCGTGTGCGGCGCGCGCTTTGCGGCGGCCCAAGCTTCAGCTGGTGGCGATGACCAAGGACGAAGAACGCGAGTTGCGGGAGCAACTGGCGCGCTTGCAGCAGGAGCACCGCGACCTCGATGCCGCGATCTCCGCCTTGCAGCACTCGCCGGGCTCCGACCTGCTGCAGGTTCAGCGACTGAAGAAGCGCAAGCTCCACCTGCGCGACCGCATTTCCTATATCGAGGACCAGCTCACCCCCGACATTATTGCTTAAGACCCTCGCCGCGTTCACTCCGGCTGAATGCCGGCGTCGCGGATCACCTTGGTCCAGCGCTCGGTCTCGTCGTGCTTGAGCTTCGCCATGTCCTGCGGGCTGCCACCGCCGGCGCTGAGCTGGAGGTCGCGGAACCGCGCCTTGGTTGCCGCCTCGTTGAGGATTTCGTTGATCGTGCGGTTGAGTTTCAAAACGATCGGAGCCGGCGTCTTGGGCGGCGCGCTGATGGCATTCCAGGTGTCCGAGAGGAAGCCCGGTACGCCCACCTCGATCAGCGTCGGAACGTCCGGCAGGACATCGAGCCGCTGGTTGGTCGCGACCGCAAGAATTCTGGACTTGCCGCCTTCGTGCAGCTTGTAGGCCGAGGCGAGCTCCATGAAGATGAAATCGACGTGTCCCGCGACGAGATCGTTGAGCGCCGGACCGGTGCCGCGATAGGGGACATGCAACATCTTGGTTCCGGTCAACTTCATGAACAGCTCCGCGGTCAGGTGCGAGGTGGTGCCCGGCCCCTGCGACGCGAAGGTGATCTTGCCCGGATTGGCTTTCGCGTAAGCGATGAATTCCTGCGCCGTCTTCGC
>WNGR01001718.1_pt1 | contig 24315 bp, 20 predicted proteins | sample 5407581 | NCBI WGS metagenome assembly WNGR01 (sample SAMN13153383, study PRJNA577476) | soil metagenome | isolation source: 80 cm soil or saprolite under Garry oak tree replicate 2 | place: USA:California | collected 2016-06-15
CGATGCTCTCGTCGAGCAGCGGGATGGCCGAAGCGCGGTCTCCCTGGTCGGTGGCGAGCCACGCCGCACCGCTCAGGGCGTCCACCCGCTCGGGGTCGTCGTCTGGGACCAGTTCCAGCAACTCGCCCAGGCGTCGCCGCCCCTCGGAGAAGTGGCCTCGCGCGGACCAGAACGCGGTGAGCCGGTTGGCCAGCCGCAACGCGGCGGACGGGTCCTCCCGGTGGTACCAGTCCAGGGCCACACGGAAGTTGTCGTGCTCCAGTTCCAGCAGGTCGAGCCCATCCCTGGCTGGCCAGCACGGCGGACGGGCAAGGTCGTTGGCCAGACGGCCGAACTGCCCGGCATGGGCCGCGCGGATGGCGGCGGCGTCCGGCATGGTGCTCAGCCGCCCAGCAGCGAACTCGCGGACGGTCTCCAGCATCGCGTAGCGCGGCACCGGCGCGGACGGTACCACAAGGCGCAACAAGCTATGGTCGACTAGCTGCTGCAGCGCGTCAAGAACCGGCACCCCGAGGTGCAGCGCTTCCGCGCAGACGGCCTCGATCCTCTCCAGGTTGATGCCGCCCCTGAACACCGAGGCCGCCGCGAGCAGGCGCCGTGCTGCCTCGCTCAGCAGGTCATAGCTCCAGGAAATAGCGGCACGCAATGTGCGCTGCCGGTCCGGCGCATCCCGGCCGCCGCTGACCAGCAGGCCCAGCGAGTCCTCCAGCCGCGCCAGGATCGCCGCCGGCGGCAGCAGCTTGACCCGCGCGGCCGCCAGCTCGATCGCCAGCGGCAGGCCGTCGAGCCGCTCCACGATCCCCGCGATCGCCCCAGCGTTATGCTCGTCGATGGCGAAACCGGGCACCAAAGCAGCCGCCCGCGCGGCGAACAGCTGCGCCGACTCACACGCCGCGACCGCGGTGACCGACGGTGCCCCGCCCGGTTCCGGCACGCGCAACGCGGGCACCGGGAACTCCTGCTCGCCAGACAGGTGCAACGGCGAGCGGCTCGTGACCAGGATCCGCAGCTGAGTGCTCCCGGCAAGGAGCTCCTGGACGAACTCACCCGCAGCGAGCACGTGCTCGAAGTTGTCAAGCACCAGCAACAGCTTGCGATCTCCCAGGTAACCGCTCAGGTGCTCCAGCAGCGGTCCGTCCCGTGAGTCCTGCAGCCCCATGCCCTGGGCGATCGAGACCGGCACCAACGACGCATCGCTGATCGCCGCGAGCGGCACGAAGCGCACGCCCTCGGGAAATGCGCCCATCACGCGGGCCGCCAGCGCGATCGACAACCTCGTCTTGCCGCAGCCACCGGGGCCCGTCAGGGTCAGCAGCCTGTTGTGGCCGAGAAGGTGCCGAGCCTGGGCAAGGTCGCTCTCCCTGCCTACGAAGCTTGTCCGCGGTCGCGGCAGCCGGCCCGGCGCATCCCCGGCGCCGCTGACGGCAGGATCCGTCATCCTCGCCCTCCCCGGCCAGCGCACTCACCGGCGCCCTACCCCGTGCATGGGCCGCGCGAACACCCGCAATCCCGATAGTCTCACCAATCCGGCGTGCGCGACGACCAGAGCGAACTTCTGAGAACCGGCCGCAGTTCTGCCCGCGCCCCGGCCCCAGACAGTAAGCCAGCGATCCCCTGTGCCGTCGGCTCGCAGGCACCCAGAACGTACACCTCTGCGCGAACCATGTCCTGATCGGCATCGAACCGATGCCCGCGCCGATCGGCGCGACTGCGCGCGTTCTCCCGCAGCCGTCGATGACACAGCGTTACGGGTAGATGGCTAAGCTTGCCGGCGACACGCCGAAGCAGCATCGAGCCGACACTATTTTCGTATATTCGAACATTAGCGAAGGCAACTAAATTTTGGGAGCCAGTTGGGGAGCCAATGGAGACAGACGCCGCGCGACGCCCTCCGACAGTCAGCGACAATAACTGCTGCTAGATGACTCGCAGGGCGACACTAGGCGACGTTCCGCGATAATTCAAATGTGCCTTCTAAGCAGCGGGTCGCGGGTTCGAATCCTGCCGGGCGCGCCAGGCCAGGTCGCCGAGCTGCGAGAAATATTGCGGCAAGGGCGTCCGCCGGGCATTGAGACTAGCCTTCGCCTAGCTCCATCAGCTCGGATCGCCATTCCGCGTAGAAGGCCCGCAGTTCGGCCACTGATGAGCCTTCGGGTAGTGGTATCTCGTCGTCGGCGAACCGATCAAGGGTGGCGATCATGCCGGCCAGGGTCCCGATATCAAAGCCCGCATCGATCTGTGCGGCGCGGGCCAGGAGGACATCCTTGCCGAAGCGCCGGGCGAGTAGTCGTACGTCGGCGAAGTCCCGTGCCGCGGCCCGGTCGAATAGCGCGAGCAGCTTGCGCCCGGCGAGTTCCTCAGGAGCCAGCGTAGGCCCGGCAGCGGTTGAAGAGGCAGGAAAGTCCGGTGGCGTATCCACGGCGAGATCGGTCACCACTTCGGCTGTGCCGCTCCGGATGACGAGCCGGCAGAATGTGTCGCTGTCGTGGATACGCTCGATGGCCCAGCCGCGCTCCCGCGCCGCGGCTACCAGCGCGTCGCGCGCCGCGGGCACGTGGCCGCGGTCCGGGGCGGTGAAGAAATCGAGGTCTTCCGTAGGCCGTGTCGTGAGGTGCTGCGCGAGCAGGGCCGCTCCCCCAGCCAGCAGAAATCCCTTGCTCGCGGGCAGGCCAAAGAACAGACGGGTCACCTCGAGCTGGAAGTCCGTCAGGTCCGTCATACCGAACCATCTCGCGGGTCCTTGCCCGGCATCTACGCCGCCATCTCGCGAGACGCATGGACCACCGGCGTCCACGCTGACCGGACCGCCCGCGGGAACACCAGATCATCCCACAAGTCAACAAGCAGCGCGCCGTCCACGTAGGCCAGGATGTCGGCCGGGCGGCCCTCCTGCAGCACGATCTCGTACACGCGCGCGCGGTCGGCACGCGAGCCAAGGTCGAAGACCCGCCCGGGCGCCGACCAGTTCAGGTGCAGCGGCAACCGCACCCGCGCGAACGCGCGCGCCACGTCCAGGCGCGGCAGGTGATCCGGCACCCACACCCACCTGCCCCGCGCGGCGGGCTGCCGGGTGAATGTCACCTGCGGCTGCGCCGCCAGCTCATACCCGGCCTCCGAGATCAGCCGGGCGAAAGTTGCCATCGTGGGCGACTTCCGGCCATTTTCATACGCCGACAGCGCGGTACGCGACGTGCCAGCCCGCCGGGCAAGCTCGTCCTGGGTCAAGCCAGCATCGGCCCGGGCACGCTCCAGCAGTCCGCCAGGTTCCATCCCTCATCCTCAACGTATCCGATCAGATACCATCTTACCTGAAACGCCTCGGAGAGAGGTTATGTTCCGCGCCCGAGCACACTCGAACATGAGCGAGGGCAACTAGATTTCGGGGAGCCAATCAGAGAGCCACCGGAGGCAGACGCCGAGCGACGCAGAGCGACACACCCCGATGATTCGTCCAGCTAGACGCCTCATAGGGCGACGCCAGGCGACGTTCCGCGATTGTTCAAATGCGCCTTCTAAGCAGCACGTCGCGGGGCCGAATCCTGTCGGGCGCGCTAATTCAAATACCTGTTCAGTAGCCAGGCCCGAAACGCGCGCGGCGAATTTCCGGGAAGAAGCCCCGGCACCTATCGGGGAGGACGAGGCAATCTGATCGGACTGTTGCAGCAGTACGCTGGCTACATGCTCCGCCATTTCGGGGGTCCGGCACCGGCTGAATACCTGTCGCACCACCCGGACGAGTATGTCGTCGCCGTTAGGCTACCGCTCAGGCCAGCCGACATGCCCCGGCGCCCTGATGGCTCGGTGGATATCGAAGCGTTCCCCGAGCGGATCTTCGGCTCCGAGCATGTAAAGCGCCACCCGGACGGGTCCACCGAGTACATCGATATCCCAGAGTCGAAGTTCCGAGAGCTTGATCAGAGAGTCCTGATCATGGAGGAATACGACAAGCTCTGCCCGGCCTGCCTGTGACGCGCTGACTACCAACGCCGACCAAAACGGGACCGACGCGGGCCGGCCCTCGTAAGTGAATCGGCGCGGTTGGTCGCCGTGACTTCGCGCCCACGATTGCGCGCAGATTATCCGGCTCTGGGCGTGTCCGAGGTGTCAATGGTCGTATCGGCCGGCGTCCCAGCCGTGGTGCGGGGTTCGGCGGCATGCAGCCTGAGGAGTTGGTGTGGCAACGGGCCGTCCGAATTGGGCCGCTTTATGCGGCGACGAGCCAGTCGGCGGCTGATGTGGCGGCCGAGCGGGCGGCGGGTTTGGTGGTCGGCCTGGGTCAGGCGGGTGCGGCCCGGCTGGCTCTGGCGAGGAATGCGCAGACCGATGCGGGATCGAAGTAGAACATCTGTCCGCGGGCGAGCTTCCCGTCGCTGAGGCGGTAGAGGCCCAGCACCTCGCTGTCGAGGCTGTCCCCGGCCGGGGTCAGGCCGCGCTGCCGCCACAGTACAACGACTTCCTGGTCGGCCGCCGCGATCACCCGCGGATGGAGCCGCCGGTGCTTGGCGGTGGGCTGCAGCCGGTCCCAGTAGGCGGCCCAGCCTTCGCCGCGCCGGGCCAGTCCCCGGGCGCTGCCGCCGTAGGGCAGGGACGGTGGCCAGCAGAACTCGACATCGGGCTGGCATGCGCGGGCTAGGGCCTGGTCATCACGTTGCTCGACCGCGGCGAACACGGCCATGACCGCATCAACGCCCGGTGTGCCGGTGGTCAGCATCTGAGTCCTTCCGCTCGGTCTCGCGTGCCCGGCGGCCGGCCGTGGCCGGCAGGCCCGGGCTTTGCCCTCTGGCAGGCACGCTAGTCCCGTGCTGGTCCTGTTGATAGGACCAGTGGACTGCTGCTGTGGTGTACCAGTTGGCCCGTCGGCCGGTCAACCGGGCGGGTAGAGGGAGTGGAGGAGATCGCCGAGCGCGGCGACCGCCGCGCGATAGCTCCGCCCGGCCGGGGTCCCGTAGCCGATGACCAGCGCCGGGCCGGGCGGTTCCGCGCCTGCGTCGCCGACGCGGTAGCTGCTCAGCCCGTCGAGCGCGAGCCCGGCCAGCGTCGCCTTGGTGATGACCTCATGCTCGCCGGGCCCACCCGGCGGCATCTGGACAAGGGCATGGCCGCCGGCGGCGATGCCGGTGATCTGCAGCATCGGGGCCCGGCTGGCGAGCGTAGCGGCGAGCAGGTCGCGCCGCTCGCGGTAGATGCCGCGCATCATGCGGATGTGCCGGTCGAACATCCCGGTTTCGATGAACCGGGCGAGCGCCAGCTGCTCGAGCGAAGAAGGCCACGCATTGATGCCCCGCATCGTGTCTGCGACCGCGCCCGTCAGCTGCGCAGGCACCACCAGCCAGCCGACCCGAAGCGCGGCCGCCAGGGACTTGCTCGTGGTGCCGACGTAGATCACCCTGCCCGGGGCCAGGGCCTGCAGCGCGCCGACTGGCTGCCGGTCATACCGCAGTTCGCCGTCGTAGTCATCCTCGATGAGGATCCCGCCGCTGTCGCTGGACCAGGCGATCAGCTCGGCGCGGCGCCGCGGGTGCAGTATGACCCCCAGCGGGTACTGGTGCGCCGGCGTTACCACGACCGCTTCCGCGCCGAGCCCGGCCAGCGCATCCGCCCTGGCGCCGAGATCGTCGCAGGGCAGCGCCCGTACCGCAAGACCAGCCGCAGCGGCGATCTCGCGCATCCGCGGCGAGCTGGGATCCTCCACCGCGACGGTACGGGCGCCCAGGGCGGCGACAGCCCGGAACGCGATGCCCAGGCCGTGCCCAGCGCCGGCACAGACCTGCACGGCTGCGGCTGCGGCGCGCACATCCCTGGCCCGCCCCAGGTATCCAGCCAGCGCTACGCGCAGCTCGGCCCGGCCGCGCGGATCGGCGTACCCGAACGCCTCGTCGGGCGCCTCGGCCAGCACCCGGCGCATCGCAGCGGCCCAAGCCTGCCGCGGGAAGCTTGACGGGTCGGCGTGACCGGGCCGCAGGTCATGGCGCGGCGCGGGGTCAGCCGGCGGGTCGGCGGGCGCCGGCGGCGCCGGAGGCAGGTCCGCCACCCGTGTCACCGCCCCTTGCCGCGCCGCCAGCCATCCCTCCGCGATCAGCTGCTCGTACGCCTCCACGACGGTTCCCCGGGCCAGGCCCAGATCACCGGCCAGGGCCCGGGTAGAGGGCAGCGGATCGCCCGCGTGCAGGCGCCCAGACCTGATCGCGTCCCGGACCGCCCGCTGCAGCGCGGCGCCGAACCCCCGCGCGTTGCGGTCCAGGTGGACAAGAAAGTCCAGCCCGGAACTGGTCCAGGAAAATCCGGCCTCACTGGTACTAGGCACTAGACCATTGTGTTCTTTAGCATCGCAGGCACAACGGGAGACCTGGCCGCCCGAGCCGTATGTGCCAGCCGCAGCAGCAGGCGGTCACTTTGCGTAGCCGAAGCGGGGCGGGTCCGTCTCGATAGCCGTGCTTCGGGAAACTCAACGCCAGCGCCCGGCCCGCAGTGCGATCCTGCCGAGCCCCGGTGTCACGGGACGGCGCGCGGCCTGGTCTAAGGGACGACAGCACAACGGTGAGATGAGCAGCGGATGAAGATCAGGAACCGCCATGAGCGGATTGTCGCTGCGCCGCCAGAGCGGATCGCTACGCTCATCGCGGACTTCGATCGTATCTGGCCCACGCAGATCGCTCCCGCTCCCCGGCTGCACGGACACCGTTTGTACGACGCCGGGCCGATGCTCTGGGAAGAGTTCGATCGCCCAGATGCCGCGCGCGCATTCCGAGTGATCAGGCCGGACGGACTACGGGGCGAGCACTGGTTCGAGCTGGGGGTTGCCGAAGGCGCGACCGTTCTGCGCCACACACTCGAGGGCCGCGCGGTCGGGAAGTACGAGGCGATCTGGCGTGAGCGGATCGAGCCGCTTCATAACCTGATACTCGAGGCGCTCCTCGACAACGTCGAAGCCGCCGCAGCAGCCGACCGAACGGATACAGCTTGTTAAGCGCACCAAGCGGCTTGTAACCAGGCGCGATAGGCAGCCGCCCGCCTCCGAGACGATCGCGTATCACAGCCGGGGAACCTGCTGAGAATGCTGACCGGCCTGGTTCTCCGCCGCCCGGTTTCGCGCGGTCGCCAGCGTGCCGGAAAGGCAGAAGCGGTCAAAGTAGACGCACCCGCCCGGCGCGCCCCGCGTCCGTCACCTTCCACACGCTAGTTTGCCGGTTGCGTGATCGTCATCGGATTTCTCGTGGGTGCAGCTGGTCACCCGGCGGCCCTGTCAGGCGAACCGCAGGTCGAGGAGCGCGAGACCTGAGCAACCTCAGGAATCACCTCGGTGGCCCAGGTCCGGCGCTGTCGTAGTACAGCGCCGTCCCGGGAACGTCAAGCTCAGGCATGGGGCGCCACCGAATCCGTTCGGTTCATAGCCAGGCGGCCAGCTTGGGCGCGGCCGGTACCCGGCCAGTGAGCCAGGCCGCGAGCTCCGGTCCTTCGCCGACCCCGGCGCGCTTGCGGACGACGTCGGCGAGCAGGGCGGCGGTGAAGTCGGCCGGCGGGTCGCCGAACGTGATTCCCGCCCCGAGATCGATGGCGTGGACGCACACCTCCCGCGCGCGCATCCAGGGAATCTCGGTGGCCGGGACGGTGCGGCCCTGCGCGGTCACCACGGTCGCGTCCCACGCTCCCCCGGGCAGCCCGTCTAGGGCGGCGGCCAGGTCATCCGCGGATCGCCGCACCAGATCCCTGAGCTCGGGGGCGGGCCGAGCCGCGCCCTCCTCGATCTCGCTGGCGCGTTGTTCGGGCGAGGCGTACATCCGGTTCTCCACGCCTGTCGTCGCCCACTGCACGAGGCGGCCAAGCGCCCGGGCGTTGTAGTGGACGTGGGCGACGACATGCCGCCCGGTCCAGCCCGGCAGTGCCAGGGGACGGTCCAGGTCATCGTCGCCGAGGTCCGCGAGGGCGCCGAGGAACAGCCGGGTGCCATCATCCATCCACTGGCGCGCGATCACGGCGCTTCCACGGCGTTCTCCAGCCGCCCGATGCCCGCGATCTCGGTCGTCAGCGTCATGCCCTCGGCCAGGTAACGCGGCGGCTTGCGGGCGTGGCCGACCCCGCCGGGCGTGCCGGTGGCGATGACATCGCCGGGCCGCAGCGTCATAATCACGGAGACATAGCGGACCAGGGTGACTGGGTCGAAGACAAGGTCCGAGGTGTCGGCCTTCTGCACGGTCTCGCCGTCCACCGCGCCGGTGAGCGGCAGCGCGGGGCGGACGCCGCCAGGCAGTTCGTCCGGCGTCACCAGCACGGGGCCGATCGGGGTCGTCGCCTCGAAGGTCTTGCCCTGCAGCCACTGGGTGGTGCGGTACTGCCAGTCCCGCATGGTGACGTCGTTGAGCACGGTGAACCCGGCGATCGCAGCCTCGGCCTCGGCCGCGCCGGCCCGGCGGACGGTGCTGCCGACGACGACCGCGAGCTCGGCTTCCCAGTCCACCGCCGAGGACTCGGGGGCGAGCTGGATGGGGTCCTGCGGCCCGATGAGCGCGTCGGCGAACTTGGCGAACAGAGTGGGGTACTCGGGCAGCTCCCGGCCCATCTCGAGGATGTGGTTGCGGTAGTTCAGCCCGACGCAGACCACCTTGCCGGGCCGCGGGACCACGGGGGCGAGGTCCAGGGACGAAGCCGGGTGCTGCTCGCCGCTCGCGGCCGCCGCCTGGTCGCGCCAGTGCGGGGCGGCGAGCAGTGCCCCGACGTCGGAGTGGCCGGTCTCGATCGCCTGGCCGCCGTCGATCCGGACGGCACGAGTGCCATCGGCGACGCGGATGGTCGCGAGCCGCATCAGCCGGTGACCTCGGTGCGCAGCAGGGACAGCTTCTCGAAGACCGGCGCGTCGGAGAAGGTGAACAGGTCCAACTCGGTGTCCGCGTGCAAGGACAGCTCGCACCAGGAGGGAACCGCGAAGACATCGCCGTGTTCCAGCTCGTGCACCTCGCTGTCCAGCGTGACCGTGCCGCGGCCGTCGAAGACCTGCCAGACCGAGGACGCCGTGGTGCGGGTGCGGGCCGTGCTGGTCCCGCCGCGCAGCCTGTGCATCTCTGTCCGCATCGTGGGGAGTGCGTCACCCCCGGTCGTGGGGTTGGCGAACCGGACCGCGGCGTGACCGGGCTCCAGTACGCCGGGGTGGCCTTCAAACTCCAGCTCCAGCTGGGCACGTAGTGCGGCGTCGGTGTGCGCCCACCGGTAGGCCATCAGCGGGGAGGCCGGGCGTGGCTGGCCCGCGGCCGAGACGGGGATCAGGCCGGGGCCGCCCCACAGCCGCTCGCCGCGGCTGCGATCCGGGGTCGAGGTGTCCCGCACCTCATCCAGGCCGAACTCGAAGAAGCCCTGGTCCATGGTGGCGACGAACGGGATGTCGAGGCCGTCGAGCCACGCCATCGGCTGGTCTGAGACGTTCTGGTGCCCGTGGAAGTGCCATCCGGGGGTGAGCAGCAGGTCACCGCGGCGCATGGCCACCGGGTCGCCGTCGACGACGGTCCACACGCCCTCGCCTTCCAGCACGAACCGGAACGCGGACGGGGTATGCCGGTGCTCGGGTGCGTTCTCCCGGGGGGCGAGGTACTGGATGGCGGCCCACAGCGTGGGAGTAGCGTAAGGGTCGCCGGGCAGGCCCGGGTTACCCAGGCCGATGGCGCGGCGCTCGCCGCCCCGCCCGACCGGCACCAGGTCGGCGCTGCGGGCGGCGAGCGGGTACAGCCGGGCCCACCGCCACAGGTGCGGGACCGCGTGCGGTTCGGGCCGGAACGGCATCAGGCCCTCACGGGTCTGCCACAGCGGCGTCATACCCTCCGCGTCGAAGTCCCGGTAGAGCTCGGCTAGCTTGGCCTGGTGTTCTGGGCTGTCGAAGACGGCGTCGGCCGTCTTGTCTGTCAGGCTGGTCATTTTCGGTTGCTTCCTTAGTCGTGGGCCAGCCGCGCGGCGATGTCAGCGCGCAGCGCCTTCTTGTCGATCTTGCCGACCTTGGTGGCGGGCAGTTCGGGCACGATGACGAGTCGCTCGGGCCACTTGAACCGGGCGACCTCGGCTTTCGTCATGGCGGCGCGGACGTCGTCGAGGGTGAGCGCGGCGCCGGGCGTCAGGACGGTGTAGACGCAGACCCGCTCGCCGAGCTCGGGGTCGGGCATGGCGACGGCGGCGACCTGGGCGACCTGCGGGAGCTGGTAGACGAGATTCTCCACCTCCTCCGCGCTGATCTTCTCCCCGCCGCGGTTGATCATGTCCTTGTCCCGCCCCTCGACGACGAGGTTGCCGTCGGGCCGGCGGCGGACGATGTCGCCGCTGCGGTACCAGCCGTCGGCCGTGAAGGCGCGCGCGTTCTGCTCCGCCGCCCGGTAGTACCCGCGCGGCGTATACGGGCCCCGGGTGAGCAGTGAGCCCGGCTCACCCTCGGGGACGTCGTAGTCGAACGCGTCGACGAGCCGGACCTCGTCCCCCTCGCTGAGCGGCCGGCCCTGGGTAGTGCAGATGACGTCCTCCGGGTCGTCCAGGCGGGTGTAGTTCAGCAGCCCCTCGGCCATCCCGAATACCTGCTGCAGGGTGCAGCCGAGGACCGGCCGGACCTGGCGGGCGATCTCGTCCGCCAGCCGCGCGCCGCCGACCTGCAGCAGCCTCAGCGTGCGCAGCTGACTGGCACCGTGCTCCCGTGCGTGCCTGAGCCACCGCTGCGCGACCGCGGGTACGGCGGCGGTGACGGTGACCTCCTCGGCGGCGATGGTGGCGAAAGACCGCTCCGGCTCCGGCGACGGCAGCATGACGACGCGGCCGCCGGACAGCAGGGTGCCCAGGATGCCCGGGCAGGCCAGCGGGAAGTTGTGCGATGCCGGCAGCGCCGTCAGGTAGACCGTGTCCGGCCCGAGCTCGCACAATGCGGCGCTGGCGCGCGCGTTGTAGGCGTAGTCGTCGTGGGTCCGTGCGATGAGTTTGGGCAGTCCGGTGGTGCCGCCGGACAGCAGGAACAGCGCGACCTCGCGGCTGCCGGGCGGGTCGGCGTCCCACCGCCGCCGGGCGGCCGGCATGTCCGCCTCCGCCGGCTCGGCGCACTGGGCAGTGAGATCGGTACACCCGGCCCGGACGATCTCGCTCGTCGTCAGCACAACCCGCAGCGTCGGGCAGTCGGCCACCAGCGCTTCCGCCATCTGCTGATGGTCGAAGTCGCGCACCAGGCCGGGAACGGCGACGGCCACGGCCTCGCTGTGGCTGACCAGGTAGGCCAGCTCGTGCCGACGGTGCGCGGGCAGCGCCATGACCGGGATGATCCCGGCGCGCAGGCAGCCGAGCAGCAGGACGGTGAACTGCCAGCAGTTCGGCAACTGGACCACGATGCGGTCGCCGCGGCGCAGGCCGAGGTCGTCGGTGAGCTTCGTGGCGAGAGCGTCGGCCCGGGCGGTCACCGACCGGTACGTCAGCCGGACCGCGCCGTCGATTACCGCGGGCGCGCCGGGCCGGACGTCAGCCGCGCTCCACAGTTCGGTGCCGAGCGCACGGCCCCGCCACCAGCCGCGGGCCACATACTCCCGGACAGTCTCCTCCGGCCAGGGCGCCGTTCCCTGGGCCACCGGGGTGACAGCAGGTGCATCAGGCATGGTCCGTCTCCTTCGACGCGGCTGGCTCGGCGAGGGTCACGACAGCGTCGAGGGCGAGCAGGCCCTGGCCGGTGACGCGCAGGGGGTTGATCTCGACCGCCTCCAGAGCCGGGTTAGCTGCCAGCAGGTCACCGAGGGCGGCCAGGACCTCGCCGATCGCGGCGCGGTCGGCGACCGGACCGCCGCGGAACCCGTCAAGCAGGGCGCGGCCTGCGAGCTCGCTGGTCAGGCTCGCGGCCTGGGCAGGCGCAAGCGGGGCGGGCGCGACGGCGACGTCGGCCAGCGCTTCGGCCACCGTCCCGCCCAGTCCGGCTAGCACGACCGGGCCGAAGACCGCGTCCCGCGACGCGCCGACGATCAGGTCGACGCCGGGCGGCGCCATCGTCTCGATCAGGTACCGGCGAGCCCCGATGCGGTCTAGCGCGTCCAGGGCCGCGTCGAGCCCCGCGCGGCCGCGGATGCCGAGATGGACCCCGCCGATGTCGGACTTGTGGCTGACCTCGGCATCGAGGATCTTGACCGCGACGGGACCGGGCAGTTCGGCCAGGGCACGGTGCGCCTCGTCGCGGTCGCGGCAGGCACGCCGGGGCGGGGTGGGCACACCCAGCGCGGCGAGCAGCGTCTTGGCCTGGTCCTCATCCACCGGGCTGGCCTTCATGACCAGGGGGATGCTCGCGGGCCTGCGGCCAGGCCGCGGCATGAGCTGGGCTCGCGCATCCTCGGCCAGCGCGCGGACCGCGGTGGTGAGGGCGGCCGGGCTGGTCATGACGGGTACGCCGAGCCGGCGCAGCGCGTCGCGCTGCGGCCTGATCTCCTCCGACGGGCCGCCGAGTCCGACGACAAGCGGGCCGGGTTCCGCGGCCGCCACCGCGGCCGGAAGGTCGAGGACGTCCGGCTCGCTGAGCGTGTAGGCGCTCACCAGCGTGATCGCCGGGTCGGCGGCCACGCTGCGTAGTACCGCCGCGAAGGTCTCGCCAGGCCGGCCTGTATCGACCGGGTTGGCCTGGTAGGTCAGCGGCGGGAGGAGCCCGCCGAGGTTAGATACCGTGGCCGGTGCCAGCGCCGGCACGGCGACCCCTGCGCCGCGCAGGCCGTCGGCGTGCAGCAGCCCCGGCCCGGCCTGTGCGGTGACCACGCCGACGCCAGGGTCCGCAGTGGGCGGCAGGCGCAGCGCCGATAGCGCGGTCACGGCGTCGGTGAGCTGCCGCTCGTCGTCGACCAGGACGGCGCCCGCGTGCCGGAGCGCCGCCCGGGTCGTGCGCCACGACGTGGCCAGCGCGCCGGTGTGTGACCGGGCGAAGTCGGCGACGTCGTTCCGGCCGACGACGAGCGCGACGACAGGCTTGCGGGCGGCAAGTTCCCTGACCGCGGCAATCAGCGCCGGGCCGTTCGGTACCGATTCGACGTGCAGGGCCACCGCGCGGGTCTCCTCATCGGCGGCCAGCCAGGACAGGATGTCGGCCGCCGTCACGTCCACCGCGTTGCCGACCCCGACCGCGAGGGACACGCCGACGCCGGCCTCGGTCAGCAGATAGGCGAGCGCATGGTTTACCCCGCCGCTGGCCGCGACCACGGCGACCGGTCCGGCGGTCACCGCGGCGGCCCCAGGCACGAACGAGGCGGTCAGCCGACGGCCCGGCGCGATGAAGCCCGACGTGTTCGGGCCGAGCATCGCCACCCCGCAGGCGTGTGCCGCCGCGAGCAGGTCACGCTGGTAACCGACGCCGGCTCCGCCGGCTTCCGCGTAGCCGCCGGAGCATACCAGCGCGGCACGCACGCCGGCCTCGGCGGCCTCGGTGAGCGCGGCCGCCGAGCGCTCCGCAGGCACGCAGACCACGGCCAGGTCGATGGGCGCCCCGGTGCGGTCGACGGCGTCGGCGACCGAACGGTACCGGCGGGCAGAGAGGTCGGCGTCGCGCGGGTTGATTCCCGCCACGGCCCCCGGGAACCCCCCCAGCGACCTCGTCATCACCGCACCCAGCTTGGCCGGGTCACGCGAGGCGCCGATCACGGCGATCCCTCGCGGCGCGAACAGCGGGCGCAGGCGCGCGATGGGCCCGGCCGGGTAGATCTGCTCCGCGTCCTGAGCTGTCACGGTGCTCACGCATTCGCTCCCTCGGGTGTGGCGACCAGGTCCGCGCGGCCGGACAGGACCGCGGTGGTGGCGGTGTCGGCGTCGCCGTCCTCGATCAGCAGGGCGGGCGTGCCGTGTCCCAGTCGTGCTTCCTCGCAGATCAGGCGGCGGGTCAGCGCCGTGCCCGCGCGGACCGCGATCAGGGCTGCCCCGGCCCCGGCGCCGCTGGCGACGGCCTCGAGCGCGGGCCCGAGGTCCGCCTCGGCGTCCGGGGCGGTGATCTCCAGCGCCCAGCCTCCGCCGTCGGCCGTCCCGGGCCCGGCCGGCCCCGGGTACAGCGGTAGCCGGTCCTCGCTCAGGCGGACCGCGCGGGACTCGAGCGTGACCACGCGGCCGGGCACGGTGTGACCAGGCATCGTCAGCGCGCTGTCGAGCGGGGTGGCTCCGAGCGCGGCCTTCCACAGGGCGTGCGTGGTCTCGACGAAGTCAGGGTCGCGGCGGCGCAGCTTGCCGTCGGTCAGCGACCGGGTGAAGAAGTGGTAAGCGAACTGCCAGCCCGGGAGCGTGTCGTGGGAGCGGCCAAAGTGCTCCCACCAGGACAGGCTCGGCCGGGCGGAGTCCTGGATCTTCGCCACCTGCGGGCGGCGTATGAGCTCGTACTCAGCGAGGGCGGCGTCGAGGTCATCCGGACTGGCGGTCACCGCCGCCGCCAGCGCGATCGCGTCCTCCATCGCCATCTTGGTGCCGGAGCCGACGGAGAAGTGGGCGGTGTGCGCGGCATCACCGAGCAGGGCGATGGCCGTACTACCGGCCCGGTGCCGCCACCGCCGCGCCCGGCGGGTGCGGAAGTTGCCCCAGCGGGAGTTGTTCATCAGCAGCGGATGGCCGTCGATCTGTCCGGCGAACAGCCGCTGCAGGTAGGCGCGGCTCTTCTCGTCGCTCGGGCCCGGGGGCTGGATGACGTCGAACTCGTCGAGGCCGGCCGCGGCCCAGGAGAGCTCGTCCGTTTCGACGATGAAGGTCGATACGCCGTTACCGATCGGGTAGCCGTGTACGGCAAACACGCCGTGCGGGCCGCGCTCGTGGACGAACGTCAGCCCCTCGAACGGATAGGTGGTGCCGAGCCAGATGAACTTGGCGGTCGCGGTCTCGGCGCCCGGTTCAAACACGTCGCGGTAGCGCTCGCGGAGCCGGGAGTTCGCCCCGTCGGCGGCGAGGACGAGGTCGTAACCGGCCGCGACGATATCGTCGGCATCCGCCTCGGCGGAAAACCGGACGTCGACGCCCTCACCGGCAGCCTGCCGCTGCAGCAGGGACAGCAGCGTTTTGCGCTCGACCGCGGCCATGCCGTTGCCGCCGCAGCGGTGGCGTTCGCCGTGCAACCGCACCTCGATGGCGTCCCAGTGCACGCCGTGCTCGGTCAGCGCGGTTCGCAGCACCGGATCGGTGGCGTGGATCCCGGCCAATGTGGCGTCGGAGAACACCACGCCGAACCCGAACGTGTCCTCGGCCCGGTTGCGCTCGAACACCGTCACCTCGTGCGCCGGGTCCGAACGCTTGATCAGCGTGGCGGCGAACAGCCCGCCCGGCCCGCCGCCGACAACCGCGACCCGCATGGTAGTACTCCAGCCATCTAGCGTTTCATTTATTTGACGCTCGGTATTATTATGTCACATATGGCGTCCGAACGGAACCCCCTGAGCGGCAGACAACGGATCCCGAGGCCGCGGGCCCTGGTGTGGGACCTATTCGGCGATCACCTGCGCTACGTCGGAGACGGGCGCATCCCGATGCGCGCGCTCAGCGCACTACTGGGCGTGTTCGGCGTCGGCGATAGCACGAGCCGGGTGCTGCGTTATGTCGCGATCCTGAACGTGGCCCAGATCGCCGTGGCCCAATGGTAGGGCCGGACAGCAGGGTGACGGCGGCCAGGGCGAAGCCGCCGACGATGAGCCATGTGGTGAGCGTGAAGAACGTGAAGAAGCTGTTTGCCAGGGCATTCACGATCACGCTGGTCACCGGCTGGTAGCGCGGTCCCGCGGGTGATGAGAGTGGACAGCAGCCGGGATATTGCGATGGTGACCGCCAGCAGCGTGATCGTGCCGCCGGTGGCCATCTGGAGCAGGGTGCGGCGTCGGCGGGGCGATGCCGCCAGCGCACAGGCGAAGGCCAGCGGGGTGAGGACCAGCACGAGCCACGTGACGGCGGTGAGGGCGCGGAACACTTGCCGCGGGCCGGCAGCGCGGCGGCCGGGAAGAGCGGAATCGACGTTGAGGGTTCCTTGCCCGCCGAAGAGCGGGAAGCTCGACAGGACTTGGCACCAGTCCGCGGTGCGGACCAACCGCACCTGCACGTCGAGGTCAGGCGGGTGCCCGACCGTGCCCGGAGGGAAGCTGATGTAGGTCGCGTACTCGCGTGGCCAGCCTGGCTCGCGTATTCCTCGGTGTTGAGATACAGCCAGGGGCCGTCATCGTCATCGGAGGCGGAGTTGCCGAGGCGGGCGACGTCTTCCTCGCCGCGATCCGGCAAAGCGTTTACCGGCGATCGCTGCCGCTCGCCACCCGCGACCTGCGCATCGCACGGTCCCCTCTCAGCAACCTCGCAGGGCTCAGCGGCGCGGCGGCTGTTGTCATTGACGAGCTGTTCAAGCCCGATCGGGCGGCCCAGTGGATTCCTCGCCGAACGCCGCATGGCGATCCCGCGCTGGCCAGCCAGACCGGTGCTGATTCTGGCGTGAGTCTGTCGGCCGGTGCTTTGGCCTGATCCATTTAGTTGTTCGACAGCCGGTGCTCTAGGCCTGTTACTCCGGGTGGCCGAGGGCTTTCTGCAGAAGCTTGCCGAATACCCGGAAGCCGGCGTTCATGTCGGTCTGCGGGTCGAGCAGCCACTGGACCTGGAGGCCGTCCATGACGGCCATGCAGATGGTGGCCAGGGCATCGATTTCGTCCTTGGCCAGGTCGGAGGCCGACGACTGCTCCGCGATCGTGCGGCCGAGCGCGGTCCGCACCCGGGCGTACCTGGCCACGAAGAAATCATGGGCCGGATGATCCGGCGAGGTGGCCTCGGCCGACAGGACCGTGTGCAGCCAGGTGTCGTCGTGCTCGGCCTCGTTGTGGGCGACGAGCGCTTCGAGCAGGCGCACCACGTCGCCGGGGTGATTCATGAGCGCGTCCGCGACCACGGCCTTGTCGCGCTTCTCGCGTTCCCTCAGCAGGACCACGAGCAGGTCGGGCTTGGACGGAAAGTGGTGGAGCAGCCCCGGCGGGGTCAGGCCGACCGCGTCGGCGACCGAGGCCAGGGACGCGTCGCGGTAGCCGTTCCTGGCGAACAGTTCGGTGGCGGCCTGGAGGATCGCGGCCTTCCGCCTGGCGCCTTCCGGGGATTCGCTGACTGGTCGTTTCTTCGGCATGTTATGTGTCGTTTTCCTGCGGGCGCGGATGAGCTTCCGGGTAGCTAAGGCCGTACCCGAACCGGTAGGCCGGGTTGGGCATATCGAATGGCACGTCGGATTTCTGGGCGAGTACTTCCCGCATCGACGATGGAACGTCAAACGGCAGCCTGCCTTTCGGCTCGTCGTGTCCGAACAGGACATCCAGCAGCGCGCGGTCCGACGTGCCGAAGTCGGCGATCAGCGCGGCGGCGTGCGCGGCGATCTCGGGGAGTACGGCCGGGCGTTCCAGTCTAATGACGACGATGATCGGCAAACGGTCAGCCAGGGCAACGAGCCCTTTCACGATGTCCGCCGGGAACGCCAGGCTGCCGCCGCGGAAACGCTGCTCCATCGCCGATACCCCGTGCCTCGCGCGCGGAGGATAGAGGCGGACTACCGCGACGTCGGCGGCGGCCGGATCCCCGGTCACCTCCGCGTACCCGGCGGCTGCGCCGGCGTCGACTCCCTTCAGGTAGACCCGGGTCCCGGCCCGGATGGGCAAGGCCGGGACGCCGTCTGCCGCGGGCCGGTTCTCCAGCAGGGTGAGGGACGCGCGCTGGGCAGCCAGGCCCGCGACGCGGAACTCCGGCGCGCCGGCGATGGCCGGCGCCGCGTCGGCGTCGACGAAAGGGTCATCGAACAAGCCGAGCCGGAACTTCTCGCGCAGGATCCGGCGGACCGAGACGTCCAGGCGCTCCTGGCTGAGGGCCCCCGAGGCGACCAGGCCGGCGACGATCTCCGGGCACTCCTCCCCGCCGAGCTGGTCAGCGCCCGCGTCGAGGATCTTCAGCACCCGCTCCTCGCGGGACAGGTGCTCGGCGCCCCAGGCCCGGGCCGGGAACGGCCAGCCGGCGATCTCCGAATCGGTTACCAGCCCCCAGTCGGTGCAGACGATCCCGTCAAAGCCGTACCGGTCCCGGAGCAGGCCGGTACTGACGTCCCGGTTGAAGCCGAAGCCGATTTCCTCGTACGGCGTGCCGACCGGCAGCCCGTACGACAGCATCACCTGCGAGGCGCCGGCCTCAAAGGCAGCCTGAAAAGGGCGGAGGTGGTAATCGAAGTTCCCTCCCGGGTAGACCTGCTCGCGGCCGTAAGCGAAGTGCGGGTCGTCGCCGTCTTTCTGCGGTCCGCCGCCCGGGAAGTGCTTGACCATGGTGGCCACGCTCGACGGCCCGAGGGCCGGGCCCTGGAACCCCCGAACGTACGCGGCGACCAGTTGGGACGCCAGCCCGGCGTCCTCGCCGAAGGTGGCGCTGACGCGGGCCCACCGCGGCTCGGTCGCCAGGTCAGCCTGCGGATGCAGGGCGACGCGGATGCCGACCGCGCGGTACTCGCGCCGGGCCATGTCGCCGAAACGCTCGGCCGTCTCCGGATCGCCGATGGCCGCGAAGCCGATCGGCTCCGGCCACCGGGAGAATTCGTCCGCGCGCAGGCTGGCCCCGGGTACGGACGAGGAGGTGTGGCGCGGGTCACTGGACAGCGTCACCGGGATGCCCAGGCGGGTGCTCGCGGCGAGTTCCTGCAGGCGGTTGTGCCAGAGCGCGGCCTCACGCGGGGAGCGCAGCTGCATGACGTTGAAGTGGCTGATCAGCCGGCCGGTGATCCGGACGTCGGCCGGGTCCTCGGGGGCGAGCGAGGTCGGCGTCTCGGTGACCGAGCCGCCCGGCCCGGGCGTGATCATCGGGTGGAACAGCAGGCCCGCCTTTTCCTCCAGGGTCATCCGCCCGAGCAGGTCCTGGACCCGCTCGCCGACGGGCCGGCGCGGGTCCCGGAAGGCCGGGCTCACAGGACCACGAGGGGGTTCACGGGCGATGCGGTCGCCTGAGCCAGCGGCAGCACCGAGACCACCGCGAGGAAGCTGTATTTCCCGGTCTGCGCGCAGAGCCGGGCGAGCTCCTCCAGGTCGGCCATGTCGACGAGGGAGATTCCCATCCGGGTCAGCGCGAGCACGTGCCAGGGGGTGGCGACGTTCTCCACGGCCGGCGCAGGCGAGTCCATCCCGGCGTCGGAGACCAGGAGCGAGACGCGCTCGTCGTGCACCCAGCGCGCGCAGCCGAGGGCGAGCCCGCCTACCTCGGGATAGGCCCCTGGCCTGGGTGCGGGGGCGAGCGGCCGGCCCGTTCGGACAAAAAGCATGTCACCTGCCCGGGGCTCGACGTGCACGCTCGGCCACCAGTCCCGGAGCGCGGCCAGGCTCACCGACGTGCCGACGTCGAGGTAGGACTGGCCGGTGATGGCCGGCAGGTCGGCGAGGATGCCCCGCCCGATGATCCCGGCCGATGCGGCTACGGTGTCGAGCGCCGAGACGCCGTGCGGGCCGAGGATGCCGGGGCCCGCGCCGTTGTGGCCGCGGCCCTGATAGAAGAAGTGGCCCAGGGCATCGAAGTGGGTCATCGAGCTTGCGCCATGCTGGGCGTAGGACACGGTCTCGTTGACCGCGATCCAGGCATGGGCCTCCTCGGTGGACGTGGTGATCCGGGGCCGCGCACCGAGACTCCGGTCAGCGCAGCTCACGACCTGGCCGAGCTCGACCTCGCGGAGCGCGGCCAGGGTCACCTGCGGTGTGAGGAAACTGAGGGCGCCCCGTTCGTCTCCAGCGTCCCAGGTGCCGGAACGGTCGACCGAGGCGGCCAGGTCGCCGAAGTCCTGTTCAGTCAGCATGACGCCTTGTAGATGTAGTCGGCGTTGGCCGGGCTGCCCAGCGTGGCCTTGGTGAGCAGCTGGTTCGGGATGGTCGCCGAGCCCGCGTTAGGAACCTGGCCGCCGTTCGGGTGGGCCTTCAGGTAGCTGACGAGCGCGTCGATGCTGTCCCGGCCGATCGCGAACGGCGACTGCGCGATGAGGTCGGTGATGGTGCCCTGCTGAAGGGCCGCGACCTCGGTGGGGATCGCGTCGAAGGCGACCAGCGTGACTTTCCCGGCCTTGCCGGCCGCCCTGAGCGCGGCGATGGCGCCCTGGGCGTCCGGGCCGTCGGCCGCGATGACGAGCTTGAGGTCCGGGTGGGCCAGCAGGATCGACCCGAGGTCGGTCGTGGTCTTGTTGACGTCGAATCCGCTGTACTCGGTCGGGAGCGCCTTCAGGTCCGGCCGGGCGGTCTCGACGGCCTTGACGAAGGGCAGGGTCCGGCTCTGCAACGGCGGGATGCCCGGCGCGCCGCCCAGGTAGACCAGGCTGCCCGATCCGGACGGGACGCTCTTCAGGACGGCCGGCGCGAACCTGGCCGTGTCCGAGGCGCTGTAGATGTTCTTGTACTCCGCCGGCGGCGAGGTGCCGTTACCGGTCACGACCGGGACGCCCTTGGCCATCATGGCCTTGTACTGGGCTATGAACTGATTGTTGTCGAACGGGTCGGCGAAAATACCCTGCGGGTTGGTCAGGCTGGCGCTCTGGAAGTTGTTCGCGATCGTGTTGGTATCGGTGTTGGTCGCGTTGAACGTCTGCAGGCTCACGCCGAGCTTCGTCGCTTCGGCCTGAGATGCGCACGCGATGCTCATGAAGAAGGGGTCGGACGTGTTGGCCAGCACCTCGGCCAGGTGGATGCCGGACGAGCCAGCCGTCCCGGTCGCGGCCGCGCCGGTTGCTGATGCGGATGACGCCGAGGACGAGGACGACGGACTCGACGAGCCGCACGCGGCGACCGCCGCGGTCAGGGCCGTGGCCGCGAGCAGCGAGATGACGGGTCTGCGGAAAGCCGGGAGGTACATGGGGTGACTCCGATCGAGGAAGGGGAGCGGGGGTTCAATGGCGGGCGCGGGCGCGCCGCCGTACGGTGATCCGGTCCAGCGCGACCGCCACGAGCAGGACGACGCCGACCACGATCAGCTGCCAGAACGCGGACACGCCGGAGATCACGAGCCCGGTCTCGAGGATGACCGCGAGGCAGGCACCCCAGAGCGTGCCGACTATCGATATGTGGCCGCCTTCCAGGAGGGTTCCGCCGATGACGGCGGCGGTGACGGCGTTAAGGGCGTCGTTCGGGTGCCCGGCCAGGCTGGATGAGCCGAACCGGGTCAGGTCGATGAGGCCGGCGATGCCCGCTAGGCCGCCGGCCAGTATGGTCAGGCTGATCAGGTGGGCCCGGACGCGGAGCCCGGCCCGCTCGGCCGCCGCCCGGGACGATCCGATCCCCTGGACGCGCAGCCCGAAGCGGGTGTACCGCACCACCGCCCACAGCACTACCAGGGCGGCCAGCGCGGCGACCGACGGGAGCGGCACCACCCCGAACGTGCGCAGGCCGATATCGGTCTGGAGCAAGGCCGGCAGGCCTCCCAGATCTGTCCCGCCGGTGAGCAGGTCGGCGATGCCGGTGCCGATGCCGAGCGTCGCCAGCGTCGCGATCAGCGAGTTGATGCCGACGACCGCGATGATCAGGCCGTTGATCAGGCCGTACAGCAGGCCCGTGACCAGGCAGGCGACCGCCCCGGCGAGGATGGGCCGGGCCGAGGCTGCCGCCCGCGGGATGAGCCAGGAGCATGACCTTGGCGCCCACCACCGAGGACAGCACGAGGTTGGCCCCGAGCGACAGGTCGAAGATCCCCGCGCCGAGCATCATGGTCAGGCCCAGGGCGAGCAGCAGCGCCTCGGTCAGGGCCAGCAGTACGTTCTTGGCGTTGGCCGTGGTGGCGTAGACGTGATGCGGTGTGGTGAAGGCGAACAGGACCACCAGCGCGATGTCCAGCAGGAGGATCCAGGCCGCCCGTGTCTTCAGCCAGGCCGTGAACCGGGTCGGCGGGATAAGCGCCCGGTCGTCGGCGGGCGGTTCGGCCGCCTTAGGGACCGGCGCCGGCGGCGTGCCGCCCAGCGGGGTCATGCCGCGCCCCCATGCCTGAAGCCCACCATCGTGGCGACCAGGTCAGGCACGGTGAGATCGGCGGCCGGCGCCTCGAGAACCGTCTCGCCGCGCCACAGCACGGTGACGGTGTCGGCAGCCTCCAGGATCCGCGGGAGGTCATGGGAGACCACGAGGACGCCCAGGCCGCGTTCGGCCACCCTCCGGATAAGGTTCATTACGATTCCCGATTGCCGGGCCCCGAGCGCGGCCGTCGGCTCGTCCATCAGCACCGCGGTCTGCGACCACATGACCGCACGCGCGACCGCCACCGCCTGCCGCTGGCCACCGGACAGGTCCCGGACCGGCACCGACAGCGAGGGCAGCTGGATCGACAAGTCGCGCAGCGCCGCGTCGGCCCGCTCGCTCATCTGCCGACGGGCCAGGATGCCGAAGGCGCGCCGCAGGCCGCCGCCGACTATCTCGTGGCCGAAGAACATGTTGTCGACCACGGAGAGGTCGGGCGCCAGCGCAAGGTCCTGGTGCACCGCGTCCACACCCAGCGCCTGGGCATCACGGACCGAATGGAGGACGACCGGCCGGCCGGCGATGAGCACCTCACCGGAGTCGGGCCGGTCCAAGCCGAGCAGCGTCCTCAGCAGCGTCGACTTTCCCGCGCCGTTGTCGCCGACCAGGGCGACGACCTTGCCCGCGGGGACGGTAACGCTCGCATCGCGTAGCGCCTGCACGTGACCGAACTGCTTAGCGACGTGCAGGCAGCCGATGACGGCGTCCTGTGTGCTGGCCTCTGTCACTGCTCTCCCCACTTCTGGAGTCCTGTCCGCCTCCGGTTCGGGCGAGGTGCAGGACGTCCTGGATGTGCTCGTGGGTGCCCGAAGTGCGGGCGGGCTGAGCGAGAACGCGTCGTGACCGCTTGCCGTCGTGACGGTTTCTCCGTAACAGCCCGTTTACCTGGGACGATGGCAACCTACCTTTCATTAGGTAGGTTGTCAACGATGGCGTCACCGAAGGCGGAACGCGTGTGGCCTGCTGCCAGGCAGCTACGCCGAGCAAAGATGAGCGACACAGGCATCTCGTCGCGTCCACCGGCATCGCTGGCGGCGTGGGCAAGTACCTGTAGCCCCCGCTGTCCCGCTGCTACCTGGTGTCCAGCTGCCAGCGGTATGCGGTCGGCCTGCAGGGACACAATGCCGCTTCGGGTCCTTCCCTCGCCGCGATCACCCGGCGGGCCTGCCCCCCGGGAGCGAAGCGGGGTTTATCACCGGCGAGCAGCAGGGCAGGGCTACCGGAATCGCGTGCAGCTCAAGCTGCGGCGCGAGGTCGGCAGGAGCAGCGGCGGCGGGCGCGGGCGCGGCGGCGGGGGGTGCAGCTTGGGCTGCGGGTGCGGCGGCGGCCCTGAGTTCTGCAAGCCGCTGCCGGGATGGCAGCAGGACGATCGCGAGGATCACGCCGAGACCGAAGATTCCCGCGGACACCGCGAAGGCCGTGGTGTACCCGTGGGTGGCCGCGATCGCCGGCGCCAGCGGCCCGGTGTGGTGCCCGGCGAGGTAGCTGGTCGTCGCGGTCAGCGCGATGGTGCTCAGCAGCGCCGTCCCGATGGATCCGCCGACCTGCTGCATGGTGTTGACCAGCGCGGAGGCTACGCCTGAGTCCTGGCGCTGGACGCCGGCCGTGGCCGTGTTGATGGCCGGGGCGAAGATCATGCCGAAGCCCAGGCCCAGGATGAGCAGGGCCGGCAGCACGCCGCCGGCGTAGCTGGAGGTCACGGTGAGCTGGGTCAGGTAGGTCATGGCGCCGGCGCCCAGCAGCATGCCGGTGGCGATCAGGACGCGCGGCCCGAGCCGGGGCAAGGTCACGATGCTGGAGACATTGGAGCTGAGCAGGATGCAGCCGATCATCGGCAGGAAGGCCAGCCCGCTGGTCACGGGGCTGTATCCCTTGACCTCTTGCAGATAGTAGGTGAGGAACAAGAAGATGCCGAAGATCGCGATGCCCGACAGGCCGACCGCGACATAGGAGCCACCCCGGGTGCGGTCGAGTATCACGTGCAGCGGCAGCAGCGGGTGACTGCTCCGCTGCTCGGCGGCGACGAACCCGGCGAGGAGCAGCAGGCCCAGGACCAGGGAGCCGATCGTGAGCCCGGCCGTCCAGCCGGCGGTCTCGGCGTGGGAGAAGCCGAAGACGATGAGGAACAGCCCGGCGCAGGCCAGGACCGCCCCGGGCCAGTCCATCCGCGGCCGGCTGGCGGGCCGACTGCTGCGCATGAAGGCCAAGGCGCCGACTATGGCGATCGCGGCGAACACCAGATTGACGTAGAGCGTCCAGCGCCAGGACAGGTACTGGGTGAGCACCCCGCCGAGGATCAGGCCCACGCCCCCGCCGCCGGCGGCGACCGAGCCGAAGACCCCGAAGGCCCGACCTC
>WNGR01003025.1_pt1 | contig 24310 bp, 19 predicted proteins | sample 5407581 | NCBI WGS metagenome assembly WNGR01 (sample SAMN13153383, study PRJNA577476) | soil metagenome | isolation source: 80 cm soil or saprolite under Garry oak tree replicate 2 | place: USA:California | collected 2016-06-15
CGCTTCTTCGCATCCTCGACAAAATCCTGCGCCGTTTTCCATGGTGCCGAGGCCGGTACCGCGAGCAGCGTGGGATCAGCGAGCACGCGCGCGATCGGCATGAATTGCGAGACTTCATAGGCGACCGGACGGTCGAACAGCCGGTCGGCCTCGGGGAGCACCGCGAGCGAAGACAGCGTCATCAGCAGCGTGTAGCCGTCCGGCTCGGCGCGCGCCGCCGCGGCATTGCCGACCGAACCGCCGGCGCCGCCGGCGCGGTTGTCGACGATGACGGCCTTGCCGAGGATCCGCTCCAGCGCCTGCGCCACCGGGCGCGCCGCGAGATCGGCCTGGCCGCCGGCGGGAAACGGCACGATCATGGTGATGTTGCGCACGGGATAATTTTGCGCGAAGGCCGCGCGCGGGATGATGGTTTGCGCGAGCGGCAAGACTGCGGCGGCGCGCAGCAAGTCACGGCGGTTCATCGGCGGCTCCCCCAATACGATTTTGTTTTTCGTTCGGAGGGGAGAGTAGCGGCTCTAGCCGGGTGCGCAAAGCAGCTTGTGAAGATATGCCGTCCCAACAAACTCCGTCATTGCGAGCGCAGCGAAGCAATCCAGTCTGTCACCGCGGAAAGACTCTGGATTGCTGCTGCGCTCGCAATGACGAGATTGTCGAGACCGCGCGCGCTCTACAACGCCTTCCCGCCCTTCTTCGGCCACCGCTTGCAGGTGCCCGGCAGCTTCGCCGCGAGAAAATCACCGAGCGCTTCGACGCGCGCGGGGCGCGGGCCGCCGGGCGGGGTTACCAGATGCACGGCGCCTTCGGCCTGTTTCCAGTCCTTCAGGATCACTTCGACCTCGCCGGAGGAAACGGCGTCACCGACGATGAATTCCGGAAGCTCGGCGATGCCGAGGCCGGCGATCAGCGCCGGCATCACGGCTTCGCCATTGTTGACGCGGAGTTGTCCGCCCGGCCGCACGCTGGCCTGCTCGCCGGCCGCATTGGTGTAGTGCCAGACGTTGGGCGTGGTGAGATAGGCGTAGCTGAAACACTTGTGCTCGGCGAGATGCATCGGATGGGTCGGCCGGCCGTGTTGCTTGAGATATGACGGCGCGGCCACGGTGAAGCGCGGCATGGTGAAGAGCCGCCGCGCGATCAGCGAGGAATCCGGCAGCCGCGCGATCCGCACTGCCATGTCAAAGCCTTCGCCGATCAGGTCAATGGTCGCATCGCTCAGATGCAGGTCGATCGAGACTTCCGGATAGGTTTCGAAGAATTCCGGCAATAGCGGCGCCACCGCCTTCACCCCGAACGTCATCGGCACGGCGAGCCGCACCAGCCCGCGCGGCGCGACCGATTGCGCCAGCGCCTCGTTCTCCGCCGCCTCGCCGTCCGTGAGCAGGCGCGTCGCGCGGTCGGCGAGCTTGTGCCCGGCATCGGTCAGCGCGAGCCGGCGCGAGGTGCGGTTGAACAGCCGGGCGCCGAGCCGCTCCTCCAGCCGCGTGACCGCCTTGGACACCGTCGCCTTCGACATCACGAGCTCGCTGGCGGCCGCCGCAAACGACCGTAATTCCACGACTTTTGCGAAAATCGCGAGCGCCTCGAAATCGGGGAGTTTTGCCATCGGAGCGGTCCAATTAGGATATTTAAGGAAACAATGTGTTTCGACAGTTTCTATTTCTATACCACAGACGGAGGCTTATCCAAGGGTCATCAGAAATTCAGGACTGGAGAAAATCCAATGACCAAGAAGCTCTCAGGCAAGGTTGCCCTCGTCACCGGCGGCTCCCGCGGCATCGGCGCAGCAAGCGCCCGCGCGCTCGCCGATGAAGGCGCCGATGTCGCGATCAGCTATGTCGCCTCGCCCGAAAAGGCCGAAGCCGTCGTCGCCGACCTGAAGGCCAGGGGCGTCAAGGCGCGCGCTTTCAAGGCCGACCAGGCCTCCGCCAAGGACGTCACGCAGCTCGTCAAGAACGTGGCAAAGGAATTCGGCCATCTCGACATCCTCGTCAACAATGCGGGTGTCGCCAATGGCGGCGCCACTGACGACGCCAATGCAGATACCGAAGCGCTGGCACGGCAGGATGCAGTCAACGTGCACGGCGTGATCGCGGCGATCCGCGCCGCTTCGCAGCTGATGGGCGAAGGCGGCCGCATCGTCACCGTCGGCTCGATGCTGGCCGACCGCGCCTCGTTCCCGGGCCTCGCCGACTACGTCGCCACCAAGGCGGCTGTGGTCGGCTACACCAAGGGCGCAGCACGCGACCTCGGTCCGCGCGGCATCACCGTGAACGTGGTGCAGCCCGGCTCGATCGACACCGACATGAACCCGAAGGACGGCGGCGAGTTCGCCGAGACGCAGCGCAAGCAGCACGCGCTGCAACGCTTCGGCCGCCCCGAGGAAGTCGCAGCCGGCGTGGTCTTCCTGGCGAGCCCGGAAGCCTCCTTCGTCACCGGCACCGTGCTCAATGTCGACGGCGGCTTTGGCGCCTGAGACGTCCAGCTCAAGCAAAGGATTACGCAAATGATCGAACTCAGACCTTTCAACACGCTCGGCGGCGCCGACCACGGCTGGCTCAAGGCCAAGCATCATTTCTCCTTCGCAAATCACTATGACCCGAGCAACATGGGTCACGGCGCCTTGCGGGTGTGGAACGACGACGAGATCGCGCCAAACAGCGGCTTCCCGGCTCATCCCCACGCCAACATGGAAATCATCACTTATGTGCGCGAGGGCGCGATCACCCACCAGGACAGCCTCGGCAACGAGGGGCGCACCGAGGCGGGCGACGTGCAGGTGATGAGTGCCGGCAGCGGCATCCGCCACTCCGAGTACAATCTCGAGCCGACCAAGACCCGTATCTTCCAAATCTGGATCGAGCCGACCGCACGCGGCGGCCAACCGACCTGGGGCTCGAAGCCGTTCCCGAAGGCGAACCGCTCGGGCAAGCTCGTCACCATCGCCAGCGGCGACCCGAACGACACGGACGCGCTGCCAATCCGCGCCGATGCGCGCGTGCTCGCCACCACGCTGAAGGCCGGCGAGAGCGCCGAGTACGAGCCGCAGAAGTCACGGAACCTCTATCTGGTGCCGGCAGCAGGTGCAGTCGAGATCAACGGCGTACGCGTCAACGCCCGCGACGGCGCCGCGATCCGCGACGAGGCCAAGCTGAAGATCACGGCTCTGGAGGATTCCGAGCTCGTGCTCGTCGACGCGGCCTAGCAACGCTCTCTCCGTCATGGCCGGGCTTGTCCCGGCCATCCACGCCTCTCCGCAATGAGACGAGAACGTGGATGCCCGGGACAAGCCCGGGCATGACGGTCCCAACCAACCCATCGGATCTACACAACGGAGACCACCATGACCAAAGTTCTCGTCCTCTATTATTCCGCCTATGGCCACATCGAAGCGATGGCCAATGCCGTCGCCGAAGGCGCGCGCGAAGCCGGCGCCACCGTAGACATCAAGCGCGTGCCCGAGCTGGTGCCGGCCGAGGTCGCCAAGGCCTCCTACTACAAGGTCGACCAGGCAGCGCCAGTCGCCAAGATCGAGGATCTCACCAATTACGACGCGATCATCGTCGGCACCGGCACCCGCTTCGGCCGCATGGCCTCGCAGATGGCGAACTTTTTGGACCAGGCCGGCGGGCTCTGGGCCAAGGGCGCGCTACACGGCAAGGTCGGCGGCGCCTTCACGGCGACCGCAACCCAGCACGGCGGCCAGGAGACGACGCTGTTCTCGATCATCACCAACCTCCTCCATTTCGGTATGACGGTGGTCGGCCTGAACTACGGCTTCGCCGGCCAGATGAAGCTCGATGAAGTCACCGGCGGTTCGCCGTATGGCGCCACCACGATCACCGGTGGCGACGGCAGCCGCCAGCCCAGCGCCAACGAGCTCGCCGGCGCGCGCTATCAGGGCCGCGCGATCGCGGAGACCGCCAAGAAGCTGCACGGCTAAGCTTCAAGGCTAAGCTTCACGGTTAAGCTTCGCGATCGGTTGCATGGCTGATGCGATTGGGGCGGCATTCTCTTCCGGGAATGCCGCCCCATTTATTTGGCCAGGAGCGACGCGTATGGCTTTCGAAATTCTCTTGATGGCGCAGATGATCCGTAGGCCGGTCCAGGCGCTGACGCGCCGCTGGTATTGCCGCAGCCTGTTCCGCGCCTCCCGCGGCCGGTTTCACTGCGCCGGATGCACGGGATCGTGACGCGTTAGGCCTGCGTGATATCCGCGTGCGGCGGGATACTGATCTCCGGCTCAAATGCAGGCGCAGTCGAAAGCCACCAGCCGTCGCCGGCAAACCAGCAGGTGTCGTCGGGCGTGTCCCCTCTCCGCAACGACTGCACCCTCTCCCACCCTTTTGCGAACGCCTCGGCCAATCGCCGGCCCGCATCGGCATCCTGTAGTCCCGCGCAACCGATGAACTGGGCGCGCCCTAAGAATTTAGCGGGCCAGATCGCGCCCTGATCAGGGCGCGTGATCATCAACATGCCGCCGAGCATGCCCTCGGGCGCCAATGGAAACACCAGCCGCCCGCCGGGCCGCAACGCCTCGAGCCATTCCATGGCCGGCTGCGCCGCGCCCGCACAGACATAAACCACATCCGCGGTGGGCAGATCGGACCCAATGCCGGAGCGCTCGCGCAGCTCGACTTCGGCGATGTCCTTCAAATTCGCGCGCGCGAGCGCCGCCAGGCGTTCGTCGATCTCATAGGCGTAGACACGGCCGCCGGGACCGACGAGCTCGGCGAGAATAGCGGTGTAGTAGCCGGTGCCGGCGCCGATCTGGAGCACGATTTCACCCTCCTTCACACCGCAGCCGCCGAGCCAATAGGCGTGTGCGCCAGGCATGCCGATGTTGACGCCACGCGCCGGATCCAGCGCCAGAAGCGCATTTTGATAGAGAAAGGCGGGATCATCGTCGGGCGTCACAACATAGGGATGGCCGCCGAACGAGATCGACCACGGCCCGGGTCCGGCGAAAGGCTCGCGCCTGACCGCGCGAAAGGCCTGCTCGATACGGGGATCCGTGGTCTTGGCCGCGGCGCAGATCAACTGCGCATAGAACGCGCGAAATTTGTCCGAACGATCTTCCATGTCGCCTCCGGGCTGCGGAGGCAACGATAGCACAACGATTGCGATATGCGAGTGACCGCTGCAACCAGGCGCGTCGCGCGCTTTAGCGTGCGGTCTTGCCCATTGCGCGCGCGGCAAAGGCCGCGAGTTTTGGATGGCGGCGCAAGCCTTGCGCGGCATGGTCGCGCAGGACGTAAGGCACCCCGCGCCAGGACAGCGCGACGCTGACATCGGTCAGAGCGACCGGCTCGGCGCCGAGGCGGCGCTTGTAATCCTGATTGCCGATGCTGAGATCGAAGCGGCGCACGCCCTGCGCATGCAGCGCCGCCATGGTGTGTTCAGTTACAAGCAGCCCGGGCGAGAAGTTCGCCCAAGTCTTGCCGGTATGACTGATGCGCAGCAGGAAATAGGTAGCGCCATGTCTGACGCCGAGCGTGGTGGCAACGATACCTTTGTCGCAGACCAGCGCCGAGATGACGGCATAGCCTTCAGCAACACCCTGGCGCGCCACCTCGCGATAGAATCTGGCGTGAGCATCGTCGTTCAGAACGAACGGCGAGCGGAGCTGTCTCATCCGCTCTTCTTGCTGGACGTCCATCACGTAGAGGAACTCGCGCGCGCGCTCGACATCCGTGGCGATCTCGAACCGCGCGCTACCAAGACGGCTGAAGACGCGCCAGCACCGCGGCAGTTGCAGGCGCTTGATCGACGCCTGGTAGTCCGCATAGTCGTCGCCCGTCAGCACGAGATTGCCGTTGAGCGAGCAGGATCCGGGACGGCCGAGCGTTACCAGCGGGTTCGGCTTGGCGCCGACATAGGCCGGCATCTTCTTCAGGCGCAACAGATCGAAGCGGTCGGGCAGGGCGCGCAAGCCATCGACCAGCGCGGCGCCGATCATGCGCGCACCAGCGGCATCGAGTGCCGCGTCGCAAGCGAGAATCGGCGCGTTGTTGTCGGAGACGCCGAGATCGGCAAACTCGACGACGCGGATGCCTCGCCTGGTGTGGCTGATCATCGGCACCACCGCGATGTCCTTGCCGGTGGCCGCATCGGAGATCACGGCAATCAGCGGCGCGACGCCGTGAAACGCCTCGTACCAGGCGCCGAGCCAGTAACCACGCCATTCGCGGGGGCATACAGTTACTGAATATTTCAAGATAGATTATGTTTTGTCGCGGACCACAAGTTACGTCGCTGCGTATCGTTAAGCCGATACCGTTACCGCGCGCGCAATGCCGCTCATGTCCCGATATGAAACGCGAAGGCTGCGACAAGCTGTCAGCGGTCGGGTTCCATTTGCGCGATGCATTGGAACCTGGCCAGGAAATGCAATCCCGCGACGGCAAGCGCGAACATGAACCAGACCGGATTCTGCCGTTCCAGCAGGAAGGTCTCGGTTGTTCCGAAATACAGGCCGAACAGCCATATGGTCAGGAACAGCTTGCCCAGCGCATTGCTGCGATTGTGGGCCTGGGTCGCCTGGAAATTGCGGAGTGGCGCAAGAACGAAGATCAGGATGACGAGCAGCAGGCCCGGCAGGCCGATGGTGATGGCGAGATCGAGGTAGCTGTTGTGGCTGTGCGCGGCGGTCACTGCCCATTCGGAGCCTTTGGCGGTCTGCCGCTCGGTGACGTCATCCCAGAACGCCGCATAGCCGTGTCCGATGATCGGCTTTTCGGCGACGGCTGCGAGCGCGAACTCCCAGATGTCGGAGCGACCGGTGAAGGTGGGGTCGACCGGCAGCAGCCGCGTGATAGACGACAGAGCGGGGCTTGCAACGCTGCCGACCGTCAGCAGGTTCATCACGATCAGCGGCACGAAGCAGATGATCCGCTTCAGCCACAGGTTCCGCGTGACATAGACCAGCGACGCCAGGGCATAGATGGCAAGGCAGAGCACCGACGACGTCTTGCCGCCGGTGAAGATCAGGAAGATGCCGGCAAGCGCGGCGATCGCGGGCCCCATCACGAAGGAGCCTACGGCACAGAGATAGATGCCGACATAGACCAGAATGGTCATCACGGGCGAGGCGACGTTCTTGTGGCCAAAGCTGCCGCGCCAGTCGCCCGCGAGCTGCGGCTCGGTGATGTCGAGCGCGGTGTGGATCGAATATTGCGGGGCGAGGACGACGCCGAGATAGCACAGCACCAGTAGCACGAGCGCCGCGCCACCGAGACACAAATTGAAGCTCCGCTGCGTCGGCGGCAGCAGCGACAGGAGGACTGCGAGCGAGGTCACACTGGCCGCGAGCACGAACCGCTGGATCGAGACCTCGCGGCTCTCGGAGAAGACGACATTGATCAGCATCCAGCCGACGAAGCAGAGATGCAGCGGGGTGACGAGGGTCCGGAGCGAGGGCGCGTCAGTGCCGATGACGAACAGCACTGCGACCGCGGCCAGGAGGCCGAAGGAGATGTAGTTCAGCGCCATGCGTCCGCCGACGACGTTGGCTACGTCGGGATTGCGCAGGTCCGGGAAGGGATCGAGCGTCACCAGCACCAGCAACAGCGCCGCCACCGCAATGAGGCAGCGCGCCATGTGCACGACGTTCAGCTTCGTAAGCTCATCGCGCAGCGCGAGGCCGAACGATCGGGCCTCGACGTCAGTCGTATCTGCGGCGCTGCGATCCATGCTTCAAGGCCGATATGGGTCGATGGGGACCTCCCGGGTCTAGCCCATCCCCGTTAACCATCCGTCAACCAGCATGCCGGAGGCGGCAGGCACCTTCTGCTGCCGCGCCACGCTGCGCGCGATCTCGTAATATTGCAGCGCCCGCTCTTCCAGCGTGAGATTGTCCAGCACATAGCCGCGCGGATCGAATTTGCCTGCGGCACATCCGGCCCAGAAATCCTCCCAGCGCGCCTCGAAGCCGGCGCGGTCGACGAACTTGTTGCCGCAGCGGTCGTCCCAATAGGGCACCGAGGACACCGGCGCGAACTGGACACGGTGCGGATAATAATCGGGGTCGCGCCAGGGGCCGCCGGGATCCCATGCGAACACCGGTACGCCGCTGGACAGGGCCTGCTGATAGGCGATGCCCTGGCTCTCGTTCTGGCACAGGAAAATCATCGCGCGCGAACGCGCCAGCGCCGCCTGATAATCTTCTTCCTTGTAGCTGCCATAGCGCAGCTCAATGAACGAGCGGCCCTCCTTGATGAGCCGCGCGCGAACCGGCTCAACCAGCTCCGGCACGTAGCGATTGCGATCCCAACTGACCTTGTCGTAGAGCAGGACGTCGACGGTCTTGTCGCGCGGGCGCGACGGCGCCCAAAGCTCCGTGTCGATGCCGGTCGGCCAGGCCTCGGTGTCGGGCCAGTACGGCCGGTACATGTCGGCGTACCACGGACCCGGCACCACGACCTTCTTCACCGGCAGGCGCTTGAACAGGTCGGGATCGTCGAGCGGATGATTGTGGGCGGCGACACCAAGCAGGATCGGGTTCTTCCACGCGAACTTGTCGAGCAGGAAGGTGCGGCCGATGATGCAGGCGACTTCCTCGGGATGCTGCGCGATGTAGCTGTAGTCGTTGACGCGGTAGCGAATGCCGAGCCGGTCGAGCCCTGCACAGAGGTTGAGGAACACGCGAAGCTGTCCGCTCATGCGCGGCTCGCCGAACAGCATCCTGCGCGCCATGCGCCGCAGATGCCGGTCGCCGGGAAACCAACGATCGTCCTTGTCCTCGTAGAACACGTTGAGGACCATGTCGTCGGGATCGTAATCGAATGTCTTTGCGGGCACTGGGTCCATCCGCGGCAATCAGGCCCCGCATTCTCGCATGGGACCGCGTGTCGCACCTCTCGAAACCTGCGACAGACTTAACGCCACAGGTTTAACGCTAATCTACGAAACCGGCGTCGCGCCGGCGTTCGCAACAACGATTTGACGGTTATCCGGGTATCATCCGCGCCAGCCGAGACTGCGGATTGCTGGCTTCGAAAAGCAGCCTGGTTAACAGATCATTAAAGACGAGCCATCGTTTGACCACAGCCGACGCCACGCTCGATGCACCGAACGCCGCGCTCGCGGCAACGGACGCGCGCGCGACGCCGCCTGTGGTTTCCGTCGTCATCCCCGCCAAGAATGCGGCGGCCTATATCGGCGGAACCATCGACAGCGCGCTGGCGCAGAAGGGCGTCACCGAGATCATCGTCGTGGACGACGGCTCGACCGACGACACCGTGGCAATCGTCCACGCCATCCGCGATCCGCGGCTGCGCCTGATGACGAACGATACCAGCGGCGTGTCGGCAGCGCGGAACCTCGGCGCACGAAACGCGCGCGGGGACTGGCTGATCTTCCTCGATGCCGACGACCGCCTGCGCCCCGACGCGGTGACGACGCTGCTGACGGCGGCCAAAGCCGCGCCCCGCGCGGTTCTGGTCTATGGCGACTACAACACGATCGACAGCGCGGGGCGGCCGATCGGCCGGCGCGACCTCCTGAAAGGGCGTCGCAAGCCGTCGGGCAACGTGCTGGAGCGGCTCGCCGCCGGCAACTTCATCGTCAATGGCGGCATCATGCTCGTGCGCGCCGACGCCTTCCGGGCGACCGGCGGCTTCGACGTCTCGCTGAGATATTGCGAGGACTGGCATTGCTGGTGCCGCCTCGCCGCGCTCGGCGAGTTCGCGTTCGTGCCAGAACTTCTGCTCGACTATCGCCTGCACACGGCCAACACCATGAACGCAGCGGTGCGGACGCCGCAGGATTTCTTTCCGGCGGTCGCGCGCGTGTTCAGCGATGAATTGATCCTGGACAAGCTGCCGGCCGGCGCCGCACCCCGGCTGCGGCAGGCGGCGGAAATCCATCTCGTGACCTATTCGGCGACGCAGGCGATCCGCTTCGGCCGGTATCGCGACGCCCTCGCCTATCTCGGCATGGTCAGCCGCCGGTCGCTCAAGGCGGTGCCGCGGTCCGCGATCAAGATCGCTCTCGCCTATTTTGGAATCTAGGCCACCGACGCCAAAGCGTCAGGACACGATCTTCGAGGCTTCGTACGGTTTCGGGTCGAAACCGAAAGCAGCGAGCGCCGCACCGAGGGCGACCATCACGGGATGCATCGCGACGACAGCCCTGGACGTCGGCAGCAGTCGGGCGGCTCGAACCAGCGACAGCGGCAACCGTCCGAGCATCTGCGCAAACACCCGCGCACGCGCCGCCGTGCTCTGTGCGGCCTTGGACTGCACGCGATAATTGATCGCACCGATGCGCAGACCACGCTTTGCAATCCAGCCGAGGCTGGTGCGGTTTTGCGGCACGGTCTCGGTAATGACGGCCTCCGCCGTCCAGTGGAATGTCATGCCGGCATCGCGGCACCGCACGAAGAAATCGCAGTCGCCGCCGCCGAGAAAATTGAAGCGCAGATCGAAGGCGGGACGGCCGAACCGCTCGAACGCGGAGCGCGTGATCAGACAGTTGCCGCAGCCATAGATCAGCGGCACCGCGCCGGTGTAGTCGTAGGCGGGACAGAAGGCGGGGTGACGCGCGAGCCAGGGCTGGCTGTCGTCGTCGAACACCGGCAGCACCGGTCCGCCGACCACGTCGGCGCCGGTCGCCTCACAGGTGCGGACCATCAGCTCGAGCCAGTCGGGCGAGGCGATCTCGTCGTCGTCGATCATCAGGAAGCGGGTCGCGGCGGGAAACAGCGCCTGCGCCGTCTCGAACGCCGCGTTGATCGCCTGGCAATTGCCCTGCCGCTTCTCGACCAGGCAGATGCCCTGGAGCTTGCCGGCGGCGAGAAACTCCGCGGCAACCGGTGCGCTCTCGCGCCCCGCTGCGTCGTTCTCGACCATGACCACCGCGAAGGAGCGCGGGGTGCGCTGGCTGGCGAGCGAGTCCAGCGTCAGCCGCAGATGCTGCGGGCGGCGGAAGCAGGGAATGCAGATGACGATGCCGACCGACAGGTCGATGACGCGCGAACTCGCGGCGATCTCCCGGTTGGGATCGCGCACGGCATCCGAGATCCGGTTGGCGGACAAGTCTGTCGGAATCAGCGTCATGGCGATTTAGATGCCTGAGATATGTTGAAAAAGGCCTTTCACCGGAAAAGGCTTTGCGCCGATTGCATCCACCGGCGCCGTCTCGCGACGGCACAGTGCCGCGGGACAGATGCGTCCCGAAATGAGCGGTCGGCTTTGGCGGCGAAACCGCACCACTCCGCCGGTCTCCCGACAATGCAGACGTCCCATCATGCGCTTAACTGCTTTTGCGGGTTTTCCCGGCGAATTTCTTCACGTGTGATACTGCAATTTGCAGTCCAAAGCGCCCGCGCGGCGCGGTACAGACGCGGTACAGACAATGCCGTAGTTAACGCATAGGCGCATTAACCCGACCGTAAGCACCGCGACCGGTGAAGAGGCGCGGCATCAGATTTGCCCTTCGGGCATGCGAGATTTTTCCTGTAAATTTGAGTCGAACAAGCGCGGTCAAAAAACATGAACAAGTCAGCCACGATCGATTTCGCGACAGCAACCCACGCTCCCGTACAGACCCAGGCGCTGCTCGACCTTGTCGCCGGCGAAGCCCGCGACAGCCTGCTGGGCGTCCACGAGGTGCTGCACCGCGAGCTGCCGCAAGGCCGGCTCGCAATCTACGAGGCCGGCGGCGGCTCCAGCAGCTTCTTGCCTGTAGACGTGCTCAGCCGCAGCCACGTCACCGTCGTCGATATCGACGAGGATCAGGTTCGCAACAACACCTACGCGGACGAGGCGATCCTCGGCGACGTCCAGACCTATCGCTTCGGCTCGGACACCTTCGACGTCGTGATCTGCTACAACGTGATCGAACACCTGCCCGACGTCGAGGCGGCGCTGCTGAACTTCCGCGATGCGCTCAAGCGCGGCGGCATGATCCTGATCGGCGCGCCCAATCCGCGCTCGCTGTCCGGCGTCGTCACCAAATACTCGCCGCACTGGTTCCATGTCTGGTTCTACCGGAACATCCGCGGCATCAAGACCGCCGGCCTGCCCGGCGAGGCGCCGTTCCCGACCTTCTTCCATCCGCTGGTGACGTTGTCGAAGCTCGAGGCGTTCGCGGCCGCCAACGGTCTGGAAACGATCTACCGCCGCGAGGTCGAGAGCCCGCGCTATCCCGAGATGCGCCAGCGCAGGCCGCCGTTCGCCGCCCTCGTCGACGCCGGCGCCGCGGTGATGAACGCCGTGCTCCCGCGCGGCACCGACGTCCGCCGCGGCGACTATCACGTCATCCTGCGGAAGCGCTGACGGCCATGCGTGCGCCGCCTTGGTCCAAGCAGCTTTGCCGCCAAGCTGCGAAGCCGGACGCGCGCGTGCCAGGCGGCATGCACGGTAACGGACCGTTAATCACTGAGGGAGCGGCGCATCGGAAGCGTCACAACGACGCGGCCAACAGCAGCATGCGCTTAAACGCTTTGTTTGCCATTTCGGTGAATAGTCCCTCAATGAGTATGGTTAATTTTCCCTGTTGCGTTGATTGGGCACCTATATCCCGTGTGCGTGGCGTAGAGCGAAGAGTAACCCCTCGGCCTACGGCAGTTGGAATGGAAGCTGGGGATCATGCTTGACTATAACCAGCCGATAGATCGGAGCAGGTCGGAGGCCCCGCGGCGGAGGTCCGAAGCCAGCTTCAACGTGCTGGAGCTCGTCAGCCTGCTCTGGCGGCGCAAGATCGCGATTGCCTCCGCGGCCCTGATCGGCGCGTGCCTTGCCGTCACAATCGGCAAGAGCCTGACGCCCCGCTACACCGCAACCGCCCAGCTCTATGTCGATCCGCGCGAGCTCCAGCTCGTCGATCGCGAGCTCACGCCGCGCGCGCAGGACGTCTCCGGCATGTCCATGATGGTGGAGAGCCAGGCGCGCCTGATCACCTCCAACAGCGTGCTGCTGCGGGTGATCGAGCAAGCCAATCTCGACAAGGATCCCGAATTCGGCGGCGGCGGCGATGGCAAGAGCCTGATGTCGTCGCTGCTGGGCCTGATCGGCCTCCAGCCCCGCGCGCCCTCCGCCGCGGATGCCAGGGACGTGCAGCTTGCGGCGCTCGACGCGCTGAACAGGCACATCACGATCCGCAAGACCGAGAAGAGCTTTATCGTCGACATCGAGGTCTGGTCGACCGATCCGGCGAAGGCGGCGATGCTCGCTAACACGCTGACCAACGCCTACCTCACCGAGTCCCGCAACTCGCAGGCTCTGGCCGCCCGACGCGCCACCAGCGAATTGTCCGGCCGGCTTAAGGAGCTGCGCGAGCGGCTGCGCAACGCCGAGACCGCGCTTGCCACCTACAAGGCCCAGAACAATTTCGTCGGCACCCAGGACGCGCTGATCAGCGACCAGCAGCTCTCCTCCAGCAACCAGCGGCTTTCCGCGGCCCGCGCGGCGACGATGGACTCCCAGGCGCGACTGGACCAGATCGAGGCGAACAAGCGCACCGCTGCGGATGCAGGCGCGATCCCCGAAGCGCTGCAATCGCCGACGATCGCAAACCTGCGCGCGCAATATGCCGACGCCCGCAAGAAATATGCGGAGCAGACCGCCGAGCTCGGACCGCGCCATCCGGCGCTGCGCCAGACCGAGAAGCAGGTCGAGGATCTCAAACGCACCATCAGCGAGGAGATCGACCGCTTCGCCCAATCCGCCAAGAACGACTTGACGCGCGCCCGCGACTACGAGGCCTCGCTCAACCGGGCGCTGGAGGTGCAGAAGCGGCAGAGCGTCCAGCTTAGCCAGGCCGCCGTCCGCCTGCGTGAGCTCGAGCGCGAGGTCGATGCCAGCCGCGACGTCTATCAATCCTTCTTCAAGCGCTCGCGCGAGACCGAGGAGCAGGAGACGCTCAACACCTCCGCGGCCCGCGTCATCGGCGAAGCCACGGTGCCGCAGCGACGCTCGTTCCCGCCGGCGATGAGCCTGTTCGCCATGATCGGCTTCGTCTTCGGTGGGCTCGCGGCCGCCTGCTGGTTTGTCGCGGCCGAGCATCTGTTCGTCGGCGCGACCGCCCCCGAGCCGAGCCGCCGCGAGCGCACGCCTGCGCCGGAAGTTTCGAGGACGCGGCCGGAAACCGCCGCACCTCCTCCGCCGCTTTCTCTAGTCGAAAAGCCGCTGATCGCCCGCCTCCAGGAGGCCGACGTCATCCGCACGCTCGGTGCCATTCTCGCCACCGGCGGCGGTGTCGACCTCACCCGGCTGGGCTGGCCGACACTGCGCCCCGGATTCCCGCTGACGACGCTGCTCAACGCCTTGCGCGATATGCGCGCCGCTGTGGCACGGCGTGCCGGCGGCAAGGCGATGCCGGTGATCGCACTGGTCGGCGCCGGCGAGACCGTCGGGCGCAGCGTGACCGCGCTGAACTTCGCGCTCGCGGCCGCGCGCGACGGCAGCCGCGTGCTGATGATCGACGCCGACCATCAGGCGCACACGCTCTCGAACAAGGTCAACCGCCCCAGCAAGAGCGAGCCGGGCAAGCTCGGCTGGCTCTCGATCGGCAGCAACGCCGCGCGCGAGATCAAGACGGTCAACGGCATCTCGGTGCTGCCGGCGGCCGAGAGCGATGCCGGCAAGGCTACGGACGCCATCCGCAAGGCAATCGCACAGGCGCGCTCTGCCGGCGGCTATGATCTCGTCATCCTCGACGGCCCGGCGATGCGGTTCTCGGCCGCCGGCCGCAAGCTGCTCGATAGCGCCGATGCGCTGGTGGCGGTGCTGCCGACCAGCCTCGACATCAACGACAGCATGGAAGAAATCTTGACCGCGCTCGGCGGCGCCGAACGCAAGCTCGTCGGCGTCATGCTCGACGAGCTCACCCCCGCAGCCCAAACGCGCCAGCGAGGCAAACAATATGCTTGAACGCCGCGTCAATCCTGAAGGGCGGGCCGCAACCGCCGAGGTGCCACGGATCACCGTCGGCGGCCTTCGCATGGCCGCGCTCGACCTGGAAGCGACCGCCGATTTCATGATCGAGGCGACCGATCCGCGTCATCGCATCGGCCGCCCGCTGTTCCTGACCTCGGCCAATGGCGAGGTGCTGGCGCGCTGCTCGACCGAGCCGCAGACCGAGCGCCTGTTCCGCGCCGCCGATTTGATCAATGCCGACGGCCAGCCGCTGGTGGCAGCCTCGAAACTGCAATCCTGGTTTCCGCTGCCGGAACGCGTCGCGACCACGGACCTGTTCCATATCGTCGCGCGCAAGGCGGAAGCTGCCGGCCGCACCTTCTACATGCTCGGCGCCAGCGAGGAGGAGAACGCCACCGCGGTCAGGAAAGTCCAGAACCTGTATCCGAAGCTCAAGATCGTCGGATACAGTCACGGCTATCTCCGTGGCGACGCGCTGCGCGCCAAGGTCGAGGAGATCAATGCGCTGGCGCCTGACTATCTGTGGGTCGCGCTCGGCGTTCCCTCCGAGCAGGCCTTCGTCGAAGAATTCACGCCGCTTCTGACCAATGTTGGCGTCATCAAGACATCCGGCGGCTTGTTCAATTTTCTGTCGGGTAGCCGGTCGCGCGCGCCGCAATGGATGCAGAAAATCGGGTTGGAATGGGCCTGGCGCACCTGGCTGGAGCCCCGCCGCCTGCTCTGGCGCTATTTGACCACCAACCCCCGCGCGATCTATCTTCTCTTCAGCCGCAACCGGCCCTTTAATCGCTGAGAAGACTGGCAGACGACATGACCGACCGACCGACTGTCCTCGTTACAGGAGGCGCGGGCTATATTGGCTCGCATGCCTGCCGCGCCCTGACTGCCGCCGGCTACCAACCCGTCGTTTATGACAATCTCTCGACAGGCCATCGCAATTTCGTCGCCGGGGAGCTGGTGACAGGGGATCTGCTCGACGGTGCGACGCTCGCGCGCGCCTTTGCCGACCACAAGGTTACGGCGGTGATGCATTTCGCGGCCGCGAGCCTCGTCGGCGAGTCCATGACCGATCCGCAGAAATACTACATCAACAATGTGCAGGGCACGTTGTCGCTGTTGCAGGCGATGCGCGACGCCGGCTGCCACCGCATCGTGTTCTCCTCGACCGGTGCCGTCTATGGCAACGCCGATTCCAAGGAACTGCCGGAGGATTTTCCCTGCGCGCCGATCAACCCCTACGGCGCGTCGAAGTGGATGATCGAGCGCATGCTCGCCGATTATCGCGCAGCCTACGGTTTCGGCGCGTTCTGTCTGCGCTATTTCAATGCCAGCGGCGCCGATGCGGCCGGCGGCATCGGCGAATTGCGTGGCAACGAGACGCATCTCATTCCGCGCGCGATGATGGCGTTGCAGGGGCATGTCGACTTCGCCGTGTTCGGCGACGACTACGACACACCCGACGGCACCGCGATCCGCGACTACATCCACGTCACGGATCTCGCGGCGGCGCATGTCGCCGCACTGAAGCTGCTGGAACAGGGACATGCCGGCGGCAGCTTCAATCTCGGCACCGGGTCCGGCTTTTCGGTGCGCGAGATCCTGAACTCCATCAAGCAGGAGACCGGGCGCGAGGTGCCTCACACCATCAAGCCGCGCCGCGCCGGCGATCCCACTTATCTGGTTGCCGACCCCTCCGCCGCGCGAAAGGTGCTGAACTTCGTGCCGCGCCACTCCGACCTGCCGACCGTGATCCGCACCGCCTGGGCATGGCACCAAAAGGCGCATCCGCTGAAGCCGCGTTAGGCACCCGTATTACGACTTGCCGGTTGGGCCCCTGAGCGGCTAAAGAGATTGTCACAGCTGGCGTCGGCGAACGTCCCGACGGCCGCATTTTGCTCGTATCGCCGCCGATGGAGCGGCACGCGTAGCTCAGCCAATAGGGCGAGCCGATTCTTCACAGCGAAGGCCACGATCGAGTCCGCGCATCGGCCTGCTTTCCGGCGCGGCCCAAGGAGCACGGAGCGAATGCATCAGGCCGCAAGCCTGCAATTCGAGCGCGTGATGGACGAGCTCGTCCTCTGGCACGCCGTGCCCGAGGACGAACGCTCGCCGGCACCGGCCTGGTGGTGGGGACCGGCGATGGCGGTGCGCGACGCGCACGAGCCGATGCGACACGCATGGTGTTGTGAGCTGGGCTTGGGCGACGGTTCAAGTTTTGCCGAAGGTGCACATGCCCTTCTCACGCTGTTCGCCGAGCAAACCTCGCCGACCTGGCCGGATGATTTTCCGCGCAAGGCGGAAATCAAGGAAGACGACGTCCGCGAGCTGCACCCGCAGCCGTCAGACGACAGCGCGTTTCAGCCGTAGCGCCACGGCTTCGATTACGGCCGGATCCGTCTCCGGCTGGAGCGGCGGCGCGACGGGCAGCACCATCGGCCGCAGCAGCTCGGCCATCTGCCGCGCCGGCACCGGCTTGGAGATCAGGAAGCCCTGCATCTCGTCGCAGCCATGGGTGCGCAGGAACGCCTCCTGCTCGGCGTTCTCGACGCCCTCGGCGACCACGGTCATGCCGAGCGCCTTGCCCATGCTGATGATCGCCTGCGCGATCGCCTGATCCTCCGAATCCTGCGGCAGGTCGCGCACGAAGGAGCGATCGATCTTGATGGTGTCGATCGGAAAGTGCTTCATCAGCGACATCGACGAATAGCCGGTGCCGAAATCGTCGATGGCCAAGCGAATGCCGCGACTCTGGATGGCGTCGAGTACCTTGAGCGCACGTCCGACATTGCGCATCATCATGCTCTCGGTGACTTCGAGCTGGAGGAGCACCGGCGACATGCCGGAGGCCGCCAGCGCCTCGTCGACGTCCTGCAACAAATGCTCGTCGACAAACTGCCGCGGCGACAGGTTCACCGCCATCGATACCGGCAACAGGCCACGCCGCTGCCAGGCCATGGCCTGCGCGCAGGCCTCCTTCACCACCCAGCGGCCGATCGGCACGATCAGGCCGGTTTCCTCGGCGAGCGGGATGAACTGTGCCGGTGAAATGTTGCCGAGATCGGGATGCGCCCAGCGCAATAGCGCTTCGACGCCGGTGATCTGGCCGGTCGCCATGTCCACCTTGGGCTGGTAGTTCAACGAGAACTGCTCGCGCTCCAGCGCCCGGCGCAGCGCGCTCTCGAGCGAGAGTCGCTCGATCGACTGCGTCTTAACTTCCTTGGAGAAGAAGCGATAGCCGTTCTTGCCGTCTTCCTTGGCAAGATACATCGCCATGTCGGCGTTCTTGGTCAGCGTCTGCGCGTCAGCACCGTTGGCCGGATACATCGCGATGCCGATCGAGGCCGTGGTGTGGCACTCATGGCCGGCGAGCTCCATCGGCTTGCCGAGCGCCGCGAGCAGTTCGGTCGAGATACGCTGAACGTCGTCGATCTCACCGCACTGGTCGAGGATCACCACGAACTCGTCGCCGCCGAGCCGCGCCACCACATCGCTCGCCCGCAGCGCGCGGCGCAAGCGGTCGGCGACTTCGAACAGGAGCAGATCGCCGGCCTCGTGGCCGAGCGAGTCGTTGATGACCTTGAAGCGGTCGAGATCGATGAACAGCACCGCAAAGCGGTGGTCATGGCGCTGCGCAGCGTCGATCGCCTCGCGCAAGAGACTGTTGAAGGTCTCGCGGTTCGGCAAATTGGTCAGGCTGTCGTGCGAGGCGAGATATTCGATCCGCTCGTCGGCCTTGTTCTTCTCGTCGGCGCGATCGAAATTCTCCATCGCGAAGGAGACGTTGCCGGCAAGACGCTGCAACAGCTCGACGAACTCGTCCGTAAAGGTGTCCTGCTCGGTCGACATGTAGATCATGACGCCGACGGGCTTGTCATGCGTGATCAGCGGGAACGCCGCGCCGGAGCGCGCGCCATCGCTCTGAAGGATGGAATGGAAAGCGCTCACCCGGCTGTCGTTGACATAATCGTTGCTGATGCAAGGCTGCCGGGTGCGGAAGGCCGTGCCGCTCATGCCGCGGCCTTCCGGCCGATCAGCGTCGATGGAGAGACGAACGTTCCTTGTGGTCTCGGCGGACGGCCCCGCCGCCGCGACGATCTCGAGCTGATCGCTGTCGTCCCTGGCGAGCGCAATAGTCGTCGAGGTGAACTTGCCGCCGGTGGACGCGGCTTGGCACACAAGATCGAACAATTCGGTACGCGACTTGGCCCGTACGATCGCTTCGTTGGTGGCGCTCAGCGCCGCGAACATACGCGTCAGACGTTCCTTCTGCACTTCGGTGCGGGCCTTTTCCTCGGCACGGTCGAAATTGTCGAGCGCAAAGGACACGTTCTCCGCCAGCCGTCCCAGCAACTGAATGAGATCGGGTGTGAATGTGCCCTGGTCCGGCGAGAGGAACAGAAGCACGCCGACCGCGTCAGTGCCGTTCTTCAGCAACGGGAAACAGCCGCCGGACTTGGTGCCTTGATCGCGTGCGATCTGCTGCCAATGTGTCGTGCGAATGTCCGTCAGAATCTCGTTGGCGACGCAAGGCGCCTTCGTGCGGAACGATGTGCCGGCCAACCCTCGCCCTTGCGGCTCGTCGGCCGAGGTCGCGAATCGCCATGTCTTCACATGATGGCGGCATTCGCCCTTGGTGACGGCGATGTCGAGATGGCGTCCGCTCGGATCCGCCATGGCAATGGTTGCGGACGTGAAGGTGCCGCCGAGCACCGCCGCCTCGCAAACTGCCTCGAACAATTCGGCACGCGTCTTCACGCGCATGATCGCTTCGTTGGTCGCACTCAGCGCTTCGAGCATGCCCCGAAAACGATTGCGCTGCATTTCGGCTTTCGCCTTCTCGTCGGCGCGGTCGAAATTTTCAAGTGCGAAGGCCACATTGGCCTGAAGCCGCTGGAGCAACTCGACGAATTCGGGCGTGAACGTGTCGCGCTCCGCGGAGTTGAACAGGAATACGCCCTCGACCCGGTCGCCGTTGAACAGGGGCAGCGCCGCGGAAGAGCAGATCCCGTTGCGGCGGGCGTTGGCCTGCCAAGGCTTGATGCGATCATCGGACTGCACATCGTTGCTGATGCAAGGCTGGCGCGTACGGAAGGCGGTTCCGGTCAGCCCCCGGCCTTCCGGCACCCGGTCAGAGGTGGAGAATTTGAAATTGCGCACCGTATCCGCATTCGGTCCGTAGCAGGCGACGACGCGGAGCAACTCGGCCTGGTGGTCGACGAGCGCGATGTTGGCCGAGGTGAACTTCGCACCCTTGGCCGTCGCCTCGCAGACCAGTTCGAACAACTCGGCCCGCGAGTGCGCACGCAAGATCGCCTCATTGGTGGCGCTGAGCGCGGCATACATGCGCGCCAGGCGCTCTTCCTCCGCCGCGATCCGCGCCTTCTCGGCTTCGCGGTCGAAATTGTCGATCGCAAAACACACGTTCTCGGCGATGCGCAGCATCAGCGCGACAATCTCTTCGTCTTTCGCCCAGGACTGGCTGAGGAAGGACAGGATGACGCCGACGCTTTCGCCGTGCCTGATCAGCGGCGCCGCGACGCAAGCCGCAACGCCCGTGTTGATATTTGCCTGCTCCCACGGCGTTCCCTTGGTCCGGCGCGCGAGATCGCGTTCGACATGGGGCTTCTGTGAACGAAAAACCTGCCCGGAAATGCCGCGGCCATAGGGATTGTCGGGATCGACGGAATAGTGCGTCTGAGCAACGGTATCCACGTTCTCGCCGGTGCCAGCAACAGGCTTCAACCAATGGGAGTCCTGCTCCTTGAGCAGCACGAAGGTCGCCAGCGACTTGCCGCCATGGACCGAAGCATCGCACACCAGCTGATACAGCTCCTGCTCGGTCTTGGCACGCAGAATGGCTTCGTTGGTCGCGCTCAGCGCGCCGAACATGCGGTTGAGCCGGCGCGTCGCGCGCTCACCGATTTGGCGCGCCGTTTCGCGCGTGAAATTGTCCAGGGCGTAGGAGATGTTCGCCGACATGCGCTCGAACAGCGACACCATCTGCTCGTTCAACGAGCCTGCCTCGCTGCGGGTCACAAACAGCACGCCGACGCTCTTGCCATTGCAGAGCAGCGGCAGCGCCGCCGCCGCGCCGATATGCGCCTTGGCCGCACCCTCGCGCCACGCCAGCGAGCGCGGGTCGTTCAGGTAATCATTGCTGATGCAGAGCTCCTGGCTGCGGAAGGCCTCGCCGCCGACGCCGCATCCCTCCGGCGTGCCGGCTTCCGTGGTGATCTCGATCGCGCTCAGCCGCGCCACGTCGTCGCCGCAACCGGCGGCAAAGCGCAGCCGCGATCCGGTCGGCTCGACCAGGAACACGGCCACCGCCATGAAGTCTCCGCTCGCAAACCCGGCGTCGCAGACCTTCTGGTACAGCTCGTCCGGCGATTTCGCGTAGAGGATCGCTTCGTTGATGGCGCTCAACGCTGCAAAGGTGCGCGCGAGGGTCGTCTGCACGATCTCAACTCCCGGGCATTTCTGCCTTTTTTTCCCGGATGCCGTTATGAACGGCGATCGCCTAAGTGGTCGTTATTGCGCGGTGGAAACCGCCGATCACAGTGAACGAGCTGCGAACGACAGACGAAAAACTGTCGCGAATCCCGCCGCGCGGCATGTCCGGACGCATGGGCCTACGACCAAAGCCGCGTTCTCTTTACGTATTTTGCAGCCCTGTATTGGTTTACGGGAGATTGATATCGGCGCGGGGCTTTGAGACGATGGCTCTCAACAACGCCCTCCAAGGGCGATGACCGAGGGAACGCCATGCCGATCGTCAAGGCCGACCGCCTCACGCGCATCAGCGCCGCACTGCTCCACGCCGCCGGAGCCTCCGAGGGAGAAGCCGACGCAGTGGCCGTCGGTTGCGTCAACGCCAATCTCGCCGGCCACGACTCCCACGGCGTGATCGCGGTTCCCACCTATATCGACCGTATCAAGGCCGGACACATCGTGCCCGGCGCCAAATGGTCCATCGTCCAGGAATCGCCGACCACGACCGTCATCGACGGCCATTGGGGGTTCGGCTTCCATGTCAACGCCAGGGCGATGGCGCTGACGATCGAGAAGGCAAAGACGGCGAACGTCGCCGCCTGCACCGTGTTCCGGCAGAGCCATGTCGGCCGGCTCGCCGCCTATCCGCTGATGGCGATGCGCGAAGGCATGATCGGGATTGCAACGGCGGACTCCGGTCGCTCGCCGAAACACGTGGCGCCATTCGGCGGCAAGGAGGCGCGGCTCGGCACCAACCCGATCTCGATCGCGGTGCCGTCTGACCTCGACGCGCCGTTCTATCTGGACATGGCGACCTCGGCGGTAGCGGCCGGCAAGATCCAGCTCGCGGTGGCCCGCGGCGAGGAGATTCCCAACGGATGGATCATCGATGCCGAGGGACGGCACACCACCGATCCCACCCAATACCGCAAGGGCGGCGCGCTACTGCCGCTCGGCGGCACCGAGGGCTACAAGGGAAGCGGCCTGGCCGCGATGGTCGAGGTGCTCTGCGGTCTGCTCACCGGGCTCGGCTTCGGCGTCGAGCCGACCGGCCGGCATAATGACGGATGCTTCATGGCGGTGTTCAACGTCGCGGCGTTCCGCCCGCTGAAGGAGTTCAAGCGCGAGGTTGCCGAATTCGCGCACTATTTGAAATCGACGCCGCCCTCCGAGGGCAGCAAGGGCGTCTACTATCCCGGCGAGATCGAGGGCCTGCGCGAACAGCAGCGGTTACGGGACGGCATCGAGATCGAGGATGCGACCTGGGAGAAGCTGCGCGCGTTGGCGCGCGAGTGCAGGCTCGACACCGTCCTCGATCTGGCTTGATGGAATTCGGAGAACAGCAGCATGACGCGGCAGATGGTACTTGTCGGCTTCCTTCAGGCGCAAAACTGCACGAATTTGCCGAGCTCCTGGCGCCATCCGGACTCGCGCGACGATTCGATGTCGGCGGATTACTATCAGCAGATCGCCAGAATTCTCGAAGCCGGCAAGTTCCACATGGCGTTCTTCGACGACCGCCTGGCGATGCCGGACCGCTATGGCAACGACCACGCCCACACTGTCGAATACGGTATCCGTTGCGTGAAGATGGATCCGCTGATCGTGCTCACCACGATGGGCCTCGTCACCGAGAAGCTCGGCTTAGGAGCGACCTGCTCGACCACCTATTACGAACCCTTCGATGTCGCCCGCCGTTTTGCAACGCTCGATCTGATGTCGGGGGGACGCGCCGGCTGGAACGTCGTCACCTCGCTCAATGACGGCGAGGCGCTGAACATGGGCCGGGATTCACATCCCGAGCATGACTCCCGCTACGACCGCGCCGACGAGTTCATGGAGGTCGTGCTCGGCCATTGGGACACCTGGGAGGACGGCGCGCTGATCATGGACAAGCAAAGCGGTCGCTTTGCCGATCCGTCCAAGGTGAAGCGGCTCGATCACAAGGGGCCGGCCTTCAAGTCGCGCGGACCGTTCACCGTGCCGCGCTCGGATCAGGGCCATCCCGTGATCATCCAGGCCGGCGCGTCCGGCCGCGGCCAGCGCTTCGCCGGGCGCTGGGGCGAAGTGATTTTTACCGCCGCGCGCAACCTCACTGCGGCGAAGGAAGGCTATGCCGCCGTGCGCAACGAAGCCGCGAAAGCCGGCCGTGATCCCGCCCAGATGCGTCTTTGCAACCTGACGACGCCAGTCTGCGCCGCAACCAAGGCCGAGGCTGAGGACAAGATGGCGCTGATCAACAAGCTGCCGCTCCAGATCGATGCGCTGTCGTTGCTGGCGGAAGCGCTCAACTACGATTTTGCCTCCAAGGACCTCGACGAGCCGCTGACGACGGAAGAACTCAAGAGCATGCAGGGCATTTTGGGCATCCGCGACGGCGTGCTGAAGAATTCGGGCAAGAGCAATCCGAGCGCGCGCGACTTCGTCACCTTCTCCGGCCGCGGCCAGGTCCAGGACGCCATGGTCGGCGGTCCCAAGGAGATCGCGGACAGACTGGAAGAGATGTTCGTCGAGCGCGGCTGCGACGGCTTTGTCATCGCCGCGACCTATGTGCCCGGCTCCTACGCGGACTTCGTGCAACACGTTGTGCCGGAATTGCAGCGCCGTGGCCTATTCCAGAAGGACTATCGCGGCAAGACGCTACGTGAAAATCTCGAGCTGAAACGGCCGGCCGCAGGTGCGTGGAAAGTGCGACCACGCGATGCCGCGGAATAACAATGAGGACAGAATATGCGCTGGCTGACATTCACCGCCTCGGGCAAGACCTCCTGGGGCATCGTCGAGGGTGACCAGGTGATCGCAATCGACGGCGACCCATTTGGCGAATGGCGGCGCACCTCGCGCGCGCTTCCCTTGTCGCAGGTGAAGATCGAGCTGCCGCTGATCCCGCGCACCTTCTATTGCGTCGGCTTGAACTATTTGAAGCACCTCAAGGAGGCGGC
>WNGR01004670.1_pt1 | contig 24309 bp, 15 predicted proteins | sample 5407581 | NCBI WGS metagenome assembly WNGR01 (sample SAMN13153383, study PRJNA577476) | soil metagenome | isolation source: 80 cm soil or saprolite under Garry oak tree replicate 2 | place: USA:California | collected 2016-06-15
ACCAGTTCAGCAACTCGAAACTGGCACCGCGCGGGAACCTGATCCCGCACCTCCCTGTCTATGTCGTTTCCGTGGACAAAGCGATCATCCCCGATCACGACACAATCGACACCCAGGCGTTCCTGACCTTCCTGCGCGAGTTCGTCAGCGCCTTCACCGCCCACGCCGCGGCGCCGGGGCGATAGCGCCGCTGGGCGGATTGGATCGGTCCACCCGTGCGGCGTGCGGTCGGCGGCGCCACGGCTGCCTCACTCCAGATGAAAAGGCCGCCCAGCGCGCCGGTGAACAACCCGATGGCAGGCTCCCAAGCCAAAAGACGGCGAATCCAAGATGGCGCGAACACCCACCCTACCAAATGCAAAAACAGGCCGCCACCAACCTAGAATGGCCATTGGGGCGGATAGGCGGTAGACGCCTGGATGTGCGGCATGTTTCTACCAGCCACACGTAACGCCAAAATCTTTCGAGGCGTATGGGAATGCGGCGATTCACCCGATTAACTGACGGTTTTTCCAGGAAGCCGGAAAACCACGAGTAAGCGGTTGCCCTTCACTTCATGCACTACAATTTTGCGCGCATTCACCAGACGCTGCGTGTGACGCCGGCGATGGAGGCAGGAATTGCCGATCGTGTTTGCAGGTTGAAAGAAATCGTGAATCTTATGGCGAAACATTTACCGTTCTGGTTTCTTCCGCTTTTTGCTGTATGATTTTCTAAATTCTGAAAGAACGTCATAGTAAATAGTTACCGCGGAGTCCGGCGGTCTTTGATCTGGATCGTGAGGACACTTTTCCGGCAACGAATCAGCAAAACGCTCAAGTTCGCCCTCAATATTTTCTCTATCTTGTCCGGCCCGCACGCTTGCTAGAAGGACGTCGGCATCATCCTTTATTTTTTTTATTCTCCTTGAAATCTCACCCACGGAAATTTGGCCAAGCGAACATTCAACCGTGTTCATTTCGTCAAGCAGAATTTTCAATGGCCCAACCACGCCAGTTCTTGCCTCTGTCCGCAGGATACTTGTGTGTCTCGCCTTGGTTATAAAAAGGCATTCCGCAACAATTGTGTCCGCCAGCCTCTTAACGTCAGTGTAGAGGAAATCAACGCCCGTGCGAAATTCACCGTATGCAACCATCGCCGCGTAAAGCGATCCAGCAATCTTGATACATGTCTTCAGCGACCCTGAACGAAACTCAACCTCTACGTCAACCTCTGGGTAAACGAAAAACTTTGCCCGAGAATTTGCAAATTGTGTCAGGTGCAGTTTTATTGAATCCAATTGCTCTTGCGCAAGCTCCCCTGGCAGATTCACATGCACATTCGCCTCACAGAGGATGTTTTTGTCAATGTAATCGGCCATTTTGGACACCGTACGCCCTCCTCCCTGCCTGTCAATTTCAGGCTGACCTACTACCGACGGTTTCGGCGGCGGCTTCACCTGTGGGGCGCGCAGTTCTCGCGGCGACCAGGACGGTTTGCCCTCGGCCGTATGGCCGGTTGGCGGAGCGAACACAACGCTGCCGATGAGTTCGCCTAGCTTGCGGTAACTCTCCCACTGCGCCTCGTCGAAGTATTGGTCCATCGTGGATTCCTGGGGGAAATCGGGCTGGGCCTTCTGGTATTGGAGGATGTCCGTCGGTTCGTCGCCGGTGAGGCTTGGTTTGAGGAAGAGGATGTAACCGAACTCGTGGGGGTCCAGGTAATGGACGCGGGCCAGCAGCGCGTGTCGCGTGGCATATTGGGGTCGGCCACTCGCGGCGCCCTTCACTTCGTCCGTGACCGCGCCGGGCACCGGCCAGAAGTCCTCCGGCTGGCCGATAATGTCGAGCAGTTGGGGATGCACGAGTTCTTCGAGAGCGGGCAATGGATAGGCGCCACCGTGCCGGTTCTGGCCACTGTCCGCGCGGCGGCGAATGAATTCGATCTCGGCCTTGAAGTCCGTGCGCGCTTTGCGGACGAGGTTGGCGGCGTCCTCGAACTCATACCGGGTATCACGGCCGGCGTCGGTGCAAATGATGAACGGCACGCGGCGACGGATCAGTTCGTAGCAGGCGGTGTTCTCGAAGTGGCCGCCGTCGGAGAGATACCAGTGCCGCCGGGCTGGGCCGTGAAAGCGGGCGAGGAATTCGTTGAGCAGGCAGGACTGCACGGGCAGAATCAACCCGCAGAATCCACCCAACCCGCCGGCTCGGTTGGGCCGGGTGCGGTGCGCCCGGTGGTACTGCGGCAGATGACTGTCCCACCAATAACCGAGCCGCACGTTGGCCAGGCCGAGCAGCAAGCTCATCCCAAGACTGGTACCCGCGCCCAGGCCGGTGGTGAAAGCGGCCCCCGAGATCGCCATCCAATTGCCCAGCGCGAGTTGTTCGACCTCGTGCGGTTTGCCTATGTTCGCTGACTTGACGGAGTGCAAGGCGTGAAAACGGCCCTCGTCGGCGTGAAGGATCGGCGTGATCTCTTTGCGGGTCGGGCCCCAGAGCGCATGGTCCTTCGCGCCCACGCTCAATCCGGACGGGCCGATCGCGAGTGGCAGCCCTTTGCGGTCGCGCTGCTCGATCTGGGACTTGCCGGAGATGGTTTCGTTCACGGTGATGTTGATCAGGTGGAGCGGCCCGCCGTGGCGGTGCGGATGATAATCCTGGAAGGTGATTTCATCGCCTTGGATCGGATTGGTAATGCTGAATTTTTGCGTCTCGCGGCGCTGAGGATTCGAGGCGCCGAAGTAAGCGCGTTTGAGTCGCGCGGCGTAGAGTTGCTGCTGCGAAGACAAGTTCACGAAACCGAAATCGTGGCTGAACCACACGGAGAGCAGGAAGGTGGTCCCGAGGGTACAGAGCAGAAGCGGCCAGCCCACCATGCGCAGAAGCTCATGCGAACCCACGGCCAGCGCCGACGATTCGAATTCCCACCCCCACGCCATCCCGTGCGTCACGAATGACAATCCGACCAAAATCAGCAGCACCCAGAATAGCGCCCCGAGGAGCGCCATCGCATTAAACGGCAGCCGGAACGCGCGGCGCTTGGGCAGCTTCTCCAACAACGCAAAGATTTTTTGCGCCATTCCCAGGATCGCCAGGCCGGCCGCGGCAATGCCCGCCGAAAAGGAGGGGAAGGAAGATTCGCCGATGAACCAGCGAGCGTAGAGGGTCTGTCCCAGCGAATCGATCAAAGCAAACGCCAGCAACCCCACCGTGAAGATCAAACCCGCTGCCAAGCCGCGCGACAGCCCCTCCCGAAGATGGCCCACTACTTCCGCTTCACTAAGTCTGCCCGCGCCTTTCGCAGGCCGCCGCGCTACCGCCGTGACGCACTTCATGATGAGATCGCTCTGCGTCAGCCAGTAGAGACTGCCGCAAGGCGCCATCCAGCCGAGAAACGTGGCCGCCGGCAATATTATGAACGGACTCCACCAGATTCCCAAAAGCCAGTGCTGCGCGAAATACACCTCGTAGCCCGGCACGCCCGCGGCGCCGGCGTGGGGGGCGAACGACTGCCAGATCCACGCGCGGAACAGGCTGGCGCTCACGAGCAGCATCAGCACAAAGGTGAGCAAGACCACGTGCACGGCGACCCAGTTGCGCAGCATCACCGCCGCGGCCAGCCAGACGTCGCCCGCGCCGTTCGGCGACATGTAGCGGCCGTTTTCCCGCAGCCAACGCACCGGCCACGAATTTGAATCGGCCAGCTTCGCCTCCACCGTTTTTACGCCGAGCGGTTGTTCGCGCTGAAACAATCCGCCAAGGAAACTGCCGAAGTAACCGCCGCCCGAAACGGTCGAGAGCAAATCGATTTTGCCAATCAACTTTTCGCGCGCCAAAGCTTGAAAGACGCCGAGGCAGAACGTCGCGCTGCGAATGCCGCCGCCGGACAACGCCATGCCCACGCGGGGCGCGTCGGGCGGATCGATTTCGTTTTGCTTCCGCCGCCCGGCGATTTGCTCCGCCTCCGCCTTCCGCAATTCCGGTGGATAAACTTCGTCGTAAAGCGAAGTCTGTGGTTTGACGGCCGGCTCGGCGGCTGGTGTTGGATTCGCGACGGAGTTCACAAGGAAGTTTCGTTGCTCCGTCCGGCGGCTAAAACGATTTCAAATACTCCAACAACGCTTGCTTTTGCTCCTCGGGCAGGTCGGTCCCATAAGCATGGCCCTGGTTCCCGTTGCCGCGCACGGTCACGTCGAGGCGCCAGCCGGCGCGCTCCGCGGCCGGCCCGCTGCTGATGAAGCCGACGCTGTCGGGATCATAAACGTCGTAGCCGCGGTAGAAGGCTTTGGTCCGCCTGGCTTCAGGTTCGAGCAACTCGCGCAGGTTGGGAACGGAGCCGTTGTGGAGATAAGGCGCGCGCAGCCAGAGGCCATCGAGCGGCGGTGAGCAATAGCCGAAATTCTTCACCATATTCGGGCGTATGATTCCCATCTCCTTGACACGCCGGTTGGCTTCATCCGCGGCCGCCTTTGTCCAGGTGTCCAGGCGCTCGCGGTCGGTCTTGATTTCGTCGATGGGAATCGGCGTGTTCGTGCGCGGCTTGCCCACATCATGGCAATCGGCGCAATAGCGATCGTACAGCGGCTTGCCAGCGGCGGCGCGCGCGGCGTCGATGGAGAAAGGGTACTTTGGGGGCGGCAGCTTGCTGAGAAAATCGTCGAGGTCCGCCATTCGTTGGCTGAACCACCTGCGCCGTTTAAGCACCCAGTGCAGCCGGTCGATGGGATTGCTCTTGTCCGGGGCGGCGCCCAGACCCAGCGCGGAGTCGATCAGCACTGAGCGCACCGCGGGGGTGTCGCAGCTCCAGTTGAGGAAGCGGTTTGTGCCTTTGCGGGATTGCAAATTCCAGTTGCTCGGAAAATCGGCCTGACCGGTCGAATTGTCCACGGGCATGGAGGTCATGAAATATTTGGTCAGGTTCATCGGGTCGTCGCGGCCGGGCCCCCAATCGGGCCAGCCGGCGCGGTTCATCCAGGCGAACTGTTTTTCCTGTTGTTGCAGCGCCCGTTTGGTGAACGGGATGAGGACAAAGCGATAGAGTTGGCGATCGATGAAGGAGAGTTTGGTCTCGCGATCAATTTCCGTGAGGAGGGTGCCGGCGTTGAAGCGCGAATCGCCGCCGGCCTTCGCGAGGAATCGGATCATGCCCTGCACATCGACGGTGTGCGCCGGCGCGGCGACGACCACGTGCGGCACTTCGTCCTGCTTGGTGCGCCAAGTGCCGACGTGGCAGATGGCGCAGTTGTTGGCGATGCGCGGAAAGCCGATGACTTTCTTGCTGAAGCCGACGGGAATTTCCTTCCCTTCCTCCCAAACCAGTCCGAACGATTTGTAGCCGCCCGGGCCGGGCATGAGCTCGGGGAAGAGGCGCGGCAGCACCACCCAGATCCAATACGGAATCCCGCGAGAAAACTCCGCGCCGATGGAGCCGTATTTGAAGCGCTCAGCCTCGTCGGCGAACGGCGGCTGGTCTTGCTCGCGGAAAAATTTATACCAACCGAACACCGCGCCCGCGCCAACGAGCAGCAGGAGGACGACGAGGGTCTTGATGATTTTCCGCTTTGCTTTTGTGCTCATAGCCGTTCTTTGCTAAAAGGTTTTCAGGTATTCCACCAGCGCGTCTTTCTCCACGGGACTGAGATTATTGCCGTATTCCCTGCCTTCGTGGCCGAAATTGCCATTGCCCGGAAGCCGGGTGTCGATTTTGAAAAACTTCCGGCCTTTCTGCTCGGCGACATTCCAGACGAACCCGACGCGCCTGGGTTCGTAAACGTCGCAGCCGCGATAGAACATCTTCGGGCGCAGCGCCGCCGGCTCCAGCAAATCGCGCAGCGTCGGCACCGAGCCATTGTGCAAGTACGGCGCGCGCAGCCAAAGCCCATCGAGCGGTTGGTTTGCGTAGCCGAACGTCTTGCGGAAATGTTTGAAGCGCTCTTGCGGGTACGCCGCGTAGAGGAGGTTCTGGTTCGCGCACAGCTCGAAGGAATAGGAATCGAGCCGCCAACGATCGGTCTTGATCTTCTCGATGGGGGTGACCGTGCCGACGTATTGGCCGGTGAAATCGGCGCCGCTCCGGCCGTGGCACGCGGCGCAGTATTGCTGGTAAAGCGGCGCGCCTTTCGCCGCGAGCGGCCGGTCGATGGCGTAGGGAAACGGCGGCGGCACGGCGTCCAGCAGCCAATCCTCCATGCGTTTGATCGAGGCGCGGTCGAGCGTGGGCGGCGTGGCGCCAGTGCCGAAACTCGCGCTGCGGTTGCGCTCTTCGACCGTATCGTTATTGCCATCCCAGTGGAGATGCATGCCTTTTCGCTTGCGCTGGTTCCAGACCGAAGGGAAGTCGCAGATGCCGACCCACTCGTTGGTGGGCAGGTTGTCCATGCGGAAGTTCAACAGAACTTTTGGCGGATTGAACGTGTCCACGCGGCCCGGCCCGTACACCGGCTCGCGGTCCATGAAGCTGAAGCGCTGGCGCAAGGTCAGCAGCCGTTCGCGCATGAGGTCGATGCCGACGTATCGGAGCAGCGCGCGATTGAGACGGTCCTCCGTGTTCTCTTTCGCGATCTGGTCCATGAGGCGCGCCGCGTTGAAGTTCTCATCGACCGCGCACGCGGAAAGGAAGCGTTGGAAAGCTTGGAGATCGACGGTGTTGGCGGGCATGCCGACGATGACGCGCGGCTTGCTTTCGGGCGTGTCCCTTACGGTGCCGACGTGACAAATGGCGCAGTTGAAGAAGATGCGCTCGATGCCCTGGACGTTGCGTCGAGACGTGCCGATGGGAAAAACCTGGCCGTCTTCATAGACGAAGCCGAGCGATTGCAACCCTGGGCCGGGAAGGTACTGGGCGAACAATTCCGGGAGCGCTTTCCAGAGTGAGAGCGGGATGCCCGAGGTGCGTTCGCCCCCGGTCGAGCCGTATTTGAAATGCTCCATCGGGTGGTCATAAGTTACCGGCCGGTCACGAGTCAAACGCGCGCCCAAATAGCCGATGGCGATCACCAGCAGCAGACCCAGCGTCGCCCAGGCGCGCCGCCAGTGCTTTGGAGCCGGTCCGTATTGGAAGCTGACCATGAAATCGATCCACCGTTTCCGGCCCCAATAAACTTTGCCGAGATAAAGCCGTGGCGCAATTTCGCGGATCTCATGGCGAATCATCCGCGCGACGAACGAGGTCTGGGAGTAATCGAGCACGATGCACTCCCTGCCGTCGAGCCAGCTCTTGTCCTTGCGGACCTTCGCTTTGATCCCCAGGCAACTGAATGGGGAGACGCGGTTGATCAGCCAGCCCTCGGCGGCGTGAAAGACTTTGCCCTGCCAAAGAAACCAGCGAACGAACCAGGCGACGAACCGGCTGCAAAGCGTCGCCGGGCAGACTATCGCGGTGCCGATGCCCTCGCCGTCGGGGAGGCTGCCCGCCGGGCACTTTTTAAAGAGCTCGTCGAGCTGCCCCTGCGACATCCTTAGCAATTGTGGCCGATCCATAGACACACTGCCCACTGCTCATCGAGGGATGCGGGCCGTCCTGTTTATGAGCGGCCCGTCCCTGCTAGTTCGCAAATTCGATGGCGAAATCGATCAACCGCTTTTTACTCCAGTAAACCTTTCCCAGATACAAGCGAGGCGCGATCAGACGGATTTCATCGCGAATCCACTGGGCGAGCAGCGACGTCTCGGAGTAGTCCAGGACGATGCACTCTTTGCCGTCGAGCCAGCTCGGGGCCTTGTAAACCTTGGCGATGATCGCGTTGAGGCCGAACGGGAGAATTCGGTTTCGCAGCACGCCTTTCTTCGCGTCGAAGGTTTTGCCCTGCCAGGCGAAGTGGTTGATGAGCTCGGCGATCTCTATGGTGTAGGTCGTGCCGGGGGCAACGATGGCGGTGCCCTTGGCTTCGCCATCCGGGATATCGCCCGGCGGGCTCTGGGTGAACAGATCGTCGAGTTGGGCCTGCGACATTTTCAACAAGTCGGGAACCGTGATGGTCATGGTATGCTCCTGGGGTTTAGGTTTGAATTTGGATCAAAGCGTCTTGAGGAATTCGATGAGCGCCAGTTTGTCGGCGTCGGGCAGCTCGGTGCCGAAATAATGGCCGCGATCCTCCACGAGGTCCGGGCACTTGCTGACTTTCCAGAGGGCGGGCGCGACTTCCTTTTTGAGCTCCGCTTTCGCGGCGGCTGGGTCGAGGTGTTTCAAGTCGATGTCGAGCAGCGCTTTTTTCACGCGGAGGCAAAGCTCCACGAGGTCTTTTGCATCCATCTCGGGATCGACGTTGGCGAGCAGATTGACCGGCGTCCCTTCGGGCACGTGGCCGATGCGGAAAAATCCATTCGTGTCAAAATGCGGCTTGAGCAGCGTGCGCAGCGGCTCGGGAATGAATTCGCCGTTCAATTGGAACTGGCAATCGCGCGAGGTGCGCCAGATCGATTCTTTATCCAGGCGCTTTTCCGGCCAGAGCAGCTTTTGCGCGGCGTCGTTAAACGCTTCCATGCGGCCGGCGACCGAGGGGTCGCCGGTGAATTTGCCGAGCGCGTTATTGTGGAAAAACGGCGCCGAGGACCAGCAACTGATCAGCGACGCGGTGCGGTTCTCATTCGCCTCGCTGTAGGGATTCCACACTTGGATACTCCCGACCGAGGCCAGCTCCTTATAGGTCTGCGAGGAGAAATTGTTCCAGATGTGTCCCTGCTTGGCGTTGGTGGCGCAGGCGCGCCCGGCGTTGGTCTTGATCTTGGTCACCGGATGGCGGACCTCGTCGGAGAAGAAATTGTCGTCGCGGAAGTCCGCTTTCACCGCTTCCTTGGCGAACCAATCGTCCTCGTCGGTCACGCTGGCTGGCGGGCGCTTGCTGGAGTGGCACTGGGCGCAGTTCTGGCCGAAGATGATTTTGCCGCGCGTCAGCACCGTCTCGTCTTTGGTCATGAAATCCTTCCCGCCCGGGGCGTCCTCGAGCCGGAACGGTTTGAGGCGCTTGAAAAAAGCGGCGATATTGCCAACCTTCGGCTGCGTCGCCAGCCAATAGACGGAGTTTTTCTGCGCGGTCGCGATGCTGAACGGTTTTTGCGGCGTCAGACCGACCAGCGCGTTGTGCTGTTGGAGCCAGTGCTGGGAATACATGCCGATGTTGACATAGACGCGGATCGTCGCGCCTGGCACGCCGACCGAGTCCGCGCCGTCCTTGAGCACGCGCGGCACTTTCATGGCTTCGGTCTCACCGGGGATTCGCAGGGTTTCGCCCGCCATTATCTCCTCGTGGGCGACGTCGAGGCGCGCGCCGAGGAGGAAGATCGGATTGATGGCGTTGGGGTTGTTCAGGTGATCGGTCGCAATGCGCGAAGTGTCCGACGTGCCGCGTGGCTGCGTCTTGATCATCTCCCAAAAGAAGCCGCCCTCCTTCACGTTGGGGGCGAAGACCGCGCCTTCGGCGATATACTGATTGCCGATGGCGGAGGCGAGGTTCTCCCACTTCGGATTATTGACATCGGCGGGCGGGTTGCACGGGTTGAAAGCGATGTGGCAGGAGCCGCACGCGACGCCCACCCGATAGGGCCGGATCAGCCCTTTCCGGGTGGCGTAGGGGATCGTTATAGAACTTCTGCGGGTCCCAAGCTTTGACGGTGTCGCCGGTGAAATCCGGATTGGGGAAGAGCCGGAAACCCATCACGCCGGTTGAGCGTCCATAGACTTTCGGGTCGATGGCCGCCGGCTCCGGCTGGACCGCCTCGTCGATCCACAGGCCGAATGGATCGGGCTTGGCGGCCTGTTGGTATCCCGGCTCGTTGATCAGGCCGAGGTCCTTGAAACGGCGGTCGTGATTGCGGGAATCGATCATCTTGAGGAGGTCGAAAAGCCCGAGTTCCTCGCGCGCGACGCGGTCCCAGAACTGCTCGTTGCCGCCGCACCAGAGGTTCCACGTGTTCCGGCCTTTAATTTCGTCCGGCGCGAGCTGGATCCCGCCGTCCATCGGCTGGAAGACGTCGGCGGCAATTTCCGGAAAATCTTCCGGCTTGCGCCCGCCGGCGTCGTCCAACAGTGACGTGCCCTGCTTTGCGCAGCCGGAGCCGAACAGGCCCATGGCGACGCTGCCTGCGAACCCGACAGCGAGACGGCGCATTATTTTCATCCTGAATCCTCGGTTGAATTTGTTTCCCACCACCCTTGAGCTCGGCCCTGTTCCGCGCCCAGCGCTGAACAATTAGCCGGAAGCGTTGCCGGATGGCAATAGTTTTTTAACAATTTTCTCGAAAGATTGAAAGATTTACCGTGCGCGTTACGTATTAATGAAGGGGCGAAGAGTGGCGGACGGATCCGGCTTGCGGATCGTTCAAGGATGTTTCTCTTCGCCCCTCTTTGATGGTTGGAAGCTGCGGACCGCGGCAATCGCTCTCACTGCGTCTGCTTGCGTCCCGCGCGCTGAGCCAGTTCACGGACTTTGGCCACGAGCAGGTCTTGCGCGGCCGGGGCGAAGAAGCCCTCGGTCGTGTAAAGCCCGCGGCATTCGTAACCGCCCTCCTTAAGGACGCGGGCGGAGGGAAAGTATCCGAAGACGTCGTTGCAATAGGCGGCGATCCAAAGTTGGAGCGGGCCAATGGCCTGTTCCACCAGCGGCACGTAGTCCACCACCACCTCGCCGGATAGGGCCACCAGAGTCAGGTCGCTGCCGAACTGCCAGACGGCCACGGGACAGACGTAGGCACTGGCGAGCTCTTCGCCGCGATCGAGCTTGGCCAGCATGGCCTTGGCGTTCCCCGTTTGCCAGGAAGGCCCGTTAGTCGCCATTTTTTCCAGTTCCGCGCGGGAGAATGGTTGCAATGACAGGCTGGCTTGATCGAACTCCGAAGTCAGCGGACCGCCCACTGGCCGCAGCGGGGCATCCAAAAGGCGGCAGACCTCGCGGCCCAGCGCCGCGCCGTGATCGCGGGCATTTTCCATCGTGCCGCGCGGATACGGGTTCGCATCGCCGCCACAGCCAATCATGAACATGGCTTGCGCGTCCGGATGCCGTTGTTCGATGTAGGTTTGAGCGAAACCGGCGTAATCACCGCAGAGGCTGAAATTGGTTTGGGTCAAAGTCGTGTTGTGGCAGGCATAACCGAAGAGGGCGGCGCGCAGCTTGCCTTCCGGGGAATCGACGCGCAGCACCGGCACAGTGCAGTCCACCAGCCCGCGCGGGTTCACCCCGAGAATGACCCCTTGGGGAGTAAACTCGCGGCGGTTCATGGCCAGGTGCGCCACGCCGGAGCCCCACGAAAGCTGGGCCGGCTCGAGTCGCGATAGGGCCTGCGTGACCACGGCCACCAGTTTGTCCTGCAGGCTGCGCGTATAGGCGACGCTGTTCCGGGCATCCTCCGGCGCCGTGCCAGGATCGGCGCGGTCCTCCAGCCGCAACACCGGCGCGGAATGAGCGTGCGATGAGCTTAACAGGATCTGGCTGCGGGTTAGTTTGGCGCGCTCCTGAAGCCGCTCGCAAACCGGCTCGGCCACCGCGCGGGAAAGGCCCAGCAGATCGGTGGTCACCAGAACCGCCCGATGACCTTGCCCATCTTCCAGGGCGAGCGCTTTGGCATAGATGTCCTGCGCCACATTTTCATAGGGTTTGGTCCGCCCGGCGTAACCGGCCATGGGGACGGGCTTATCGGGGGTGATCTTCACTGTGGCGAGGCCGGCTTGCCACTCGATTTCAGCCGCAGTGGCTCCAAACCGAATCACCGCCTGTGACACGAGAATGATTCGGGCAAGGGCAAGGCATTTGTTCATGGCGCCATTTGTTAGACGATGGCGCTCAAGCTGGCCAACGAATATTTCCCGCACCGGGCCGCCGCAATTTGACGGGAGCCGGTGTGTTGTTTATCTTCCAGCATGAATGCGATCGACTTTGAGCCGGCCAACGAGGCGGCGATTCGGCCCGTAGCCAACGGTCTTGCGGGCGGCGAGATTGCCGGAGGGTCGCCCACCGACGTGCCCGCGGATGACCAGTTGCTGGACGCCTACTCGCGGGCGGTTGTGCGGGCAGCGGAACAAGTCAGTCCTTCGGTGGTCAACATTGAAGTGCGTAAACAAACCGCCCAGGGCCGGGGCGAACGCGGCGGCAGCGGGTCGGGTTTCATCATCAGTCCGGATGGCCTGGTGCTGACCAACAGCCACGTCGTCCACCGCGCCGAGCGGATCGAAGTCGTGTTGCCCGATGGGCGGCGGCCGGACACGCAATTGGTGGGCGAGGATCCGGAGAGCGACCTTGCGGTGCTGCGGATTTACGCGCCGAATTTGCGCGCCGTGCAGCTCGGCGAATCCAAACGCGTTCGGGTGGGGCAGTTGGCGATCGCCATCGGCAACCCGTACGGATTTCAATGCACGGTCACCGCGGGGGTCGTGAGCGCGCTGGGGCGCTCGTTGCGCGCGCAGTCCGGGCGGCTGATCGACAGCATTATTCAAACCGACGCGGCCTTGAATCCTGGCAACTCCGGCGGCCCGCTGGTCAACTCGCGCGGGGAAGTCATCGGCGTGAACACCGCGGTCATCTTGCCCGCGCAGGGAATCTGCTTCGCCATCGCCATCGACACCGCCCAGTACGTCGCCGGCTGGCTGGTCAAAGAAGGGCGGATTCGCCGGGCGTATCTGGGCCTGGGCGGGCAAGGGGTGAAACTTCACCGCCGTCTGGCGCGCCAGCACAAGCTCACGATCGAGAGCGGCCTGTTGGTTGTTACCGTGGAACCGGACAGCCCGGCGGAACGGGCGGGCCTGCGCGAGGGGGACGTGATCGTGGAATTTGCCGGCCAACCCGTCGCCGGCATTGATGAGCTGCACAAGCTTTTGACCGGGGCGCAAATCGGCGCCCGCTCCTCCATCACTCTCCTGCGCCGTTCCGACAAGCTGCCATTGGACATCGTGCCCGCCGAATCAAGACCCCCGACGAGTAACGCGTGAAATTTGGCTGGTTCCCTGTACGGTAGAATCGGCGGCACGCAGCCCAGAGGGCGAAAGCGATTGGTAGGGACGCCTCGTGAAACAGAGTGGTAGGGATGCCTCGCCGAGGCGTCCCCGCCCCGTTCAGGGGCGGAACAAGCGTGTGGCCGCGGTGGGCCACGTTTGAAATCGATCGTCAACGCAGTTCGCCTCCATGGACGCCGCTGTCGGCGTCGGATTGGCTCTGGGATAGGCGACAAAAAGCCTTGCGAACTCATGCCAGTAAAAGCTGGACAAAAGGTTGCACAACTCCGATAATCCGGCCACCACAATATGACCGCAAAATCAACGCCTCCACAGTCGCTCACTTAACTGTTAGACGGCGGAGCTCCTGCGACATGAAACCCAAGGTCTTGAACAAAACGAAAACGATATCCGTGTTCTTGGGAGCGGTAATTACATTCGGGCTGGTCGAGAGCCGGGCACAGAATCTACTGAGCAATGGCAGTTTCGAGATACCGCCTCATAATACAGCGACACTCCGGTTTCACGGGTCAAACGCAACTGTGAACGTGGACCTGGCGATGGATGCTGTCACCGTAGAGCGCGTGACACCTCGGTTGACCATTGAGATGAGTCACTGATTTTGCAACCTCATCGGCTTCGGCGGACGTGCGCTGCCAGCGCCGGTCGCTGATCTCGGTCGTCAGGCGCACTAGCCGCCCTCACCCGGACGACCTGAACACGAAAGGAATATGGCTTGGGTAAACATGGAAGAGTTGGTTGCTGCAGACCCGCCTACTGAGCAGGAGGCGCGACAGGTATTGGATTACCTCCGGCGAAAGGCGAAGCCGCGCTCCTATGCGGACGAGAACTTGCCGAGCATCGCGACTACGATTCTCAGGCGACGCGGAGCGGACGTCTCAACCGTTCAGGAGTCCAGGCGTCAGGGGCATCCCGACGAAAATCACGCAACGGAAGCCTTGCGGCTGGGTCGCGTTCTCCTCACCTGGGACCGCGATTTTCTGGACGAGCGACGTTTTCCGCTCATACACTGTCCCGCCATAGATGTTTGTGATTTTGGTCGAAGCAGTGCTCGTGAGATATCCGACACGTTCAATTGCCTCACCTGCATTTTTCGTGGGCCGCAGCTCTACGACAAATGGGTGAAGATTGACGCGAAGCGCGATGGCTGGACCGAGTCCATTCGGCACCTGGATGGCACCACGTCGCGGCACAAGCACAGGGTTTATGGCGGCCGAATTCAAGAATGGTCTGAAGACACAGTGTGCGCCTAAGACTGCGCTGCAGCCCACAGACGCCCCGCTTCTCCGTTGCACCGCCGCGGTGACTCGGACGCGCGCCGTGTCCACCATCCGCAGTATTTCTACGGAGGACGGGCGCTCCACCGTCCCCGCTCGCGGCTGTGGCTCGGCTTGGGGTCGCTCGCCAGCCATGCGGGCATCACAGACGCAAACGCGATGGCGGCACTCAACGCCATGAAAAGATGGCTACTCTGGACCGCCGACGCCCTTCTTTTTTCGGGCGTGGTTTATGTTGCATATTTGCAGTCCCGGCACATCAATGCAGGGTTTTGGACTAATTATGGGGGTGACGTTATCGGCCCAGTTTGGCTGTATTCGGGGTTACGGCAGTTGAAGATTTACCGGAAGCGTTACCCAAGTCCTGAGATAACAGCCGGTGGTGTATTCGCCGCGTGCTTCTTGTGGGAGTGGTGCCAGCGGTACGACTTGCGCGGTACTGTCCTTAGCTTTACCCGAGGCACGTTCGATCCTTACGATATCCTGTGCTATGGGCTGTCTCTGCTTTTGGCGTACACCGTTGACAAGACTTCCCAATGGATGGCGAACAAGGCGGTCCAGCGAACGGGAGCCAGCCGTTCTGTAGATGAGACAAATCCAACCTCGTCGTCGGCTGGCTCCCGTCGCTAACCTTTTGCGTTCGCCATAACCGCGATAGATGTTTCCGGCGTACCTGGAAAGGCGAGGGCATCGAGGACGCAGCGATACTCCGTGAGCTTCCGGCCGACCTCGTGCGCGTATTCAGCGACCCGAACGGATTCATTCTCCGCGGGGGTACTGTCCCATCGGAAAAAGTGAGCTTTTGGTAGGGATGCCTCGCCGAGGCGTCCCCGCCCCGTTCAGGGGCGGAACAAAAGCGTGGCCACCGACCAAAGTTTCATTACTTTCGTGACGCCGCCAGCCGTGCGACCGCGGCCCGGCTGGACGCCGGTCGGACATCCCGGCGGGATGTCCCCACCGACGGGCGTGGCGATACATATTGTCTGCGGGCGCTTTCAAAATATAACCTCCGCGCATCTATGAACCGCCGCGAATTCTTGAGAGGGGTTTCGGTCAAAACCATCGCCATGGCTTCCACCATCAGCGGCATTCTCGACCGCGGCGCGTCCGGCGCGCCGGGCGGGAACGCAAAATCATTGGCGGAACCGGGCACGCGGGCAGACTGGCTGGCGCGCTGGCAGAAGAACATCCTCGACAGCGCCCGTTCACGCTACTGCGATAAGGAAATGGGCGAGGAACTCGGCTGGCTGGTAAGTCCGTTTCTCAATGGCTGCTATTATGAACAACATCACATCGCCCGCTGGTTGATCGCCATGCACGACGTAACCAAGAAACCGATCTATCGCGAGCGGGGCGAGCAGTGGTGGCGCCTCATGAAAACGCGCATGAGAACCCGGGAGAGCGGGAAATACTTCGTCTGGAACTACTGGGACGCCGCCGGGCCATGGGACTACAAACCCGACGGCTCGCGCAAGCATTGGACCGGAGTGCATCCCAACGGCGGCTACTACGCCATCGACGTGGAAGGCATCGTCACCGCCTTCGAGCACGGGCTGGTCTTTGGGCATGAAGACATCGACCGTCTGATCGCCACGAACCGCGATTTCATGTGGAACCACCAGATGACCGGAGCGGCGTTCCAGCGCATTGACGGCGGCCAGCCCGATCCGCGATGGAAACACTCGCCGGGCGTATTGTGGACCGCGCTGGTCCCGTACGACGAAACGTTGCGGAAAATTTTCCTGGCGAACCACGATCCCGGCGATTGGGGCGCGTTGAGCGCCACGCCCTGGTTTCTCGCTCTCCCCGCCTCTTGAGTCACGCTCTGGTCTTAAAAAGCCGATGAAGGAGCGGGCGGCCTTGGCGCAGCCCCAGCAGCCTGTTAAGAAAGTAGCAGCCGACGTGAGGAGGCTCTCACATGACTTCTGTTTCCGAGGAAATTTGAGCCTCGTTACCTCGGCTGCTACGGGAAGTGGCGTTTTTCCAAGGGCTGATAGCGGATGGGAGGGCGACGAATTTTTCCCGCATCAGGCTGCTTCGCCTGAGCGTAAAGCTTCCAGAACTTCGGCCAGAAATCGTCTTGCAGTGGGTGCAGCGTTGGATAACCGGGCACGACTGCGCCGCTGAACGGCCACTCGTTCAGATGCTTGACGAGTTCGGCTTGAAGCGGATTTTCCAGAATATAATGACATGCGCGAGCGAAAGCATCATGACGACGCTCCTCCTCTTTGAGCACATGGTCGTGCGCCTGATGCTGGAATTTCTGTGGCGCAAGTTTGGGTTCGAGACGCGTTCGCAGGAAGGCCATGCCGTTACGTTGGTCGGTATCCAAACGCAGCCCCGTCCAAACCAGATGCAAGTGATCGGGCATGAGGCAATAGGTCGGGCAGAACAGGCCCTCGCGCGCGGCGGCGTGCAGCATCAGTTCGCGAAACGCGGCGTGAAACCGTACGTCCAGCCAGCCTTGTCGCCCGTGTGAGATGGGAACCGTCCAGTGAACCACGGCGTCGCCTTGGTAGTATTCGCGCGGAAGGCGCGGAAGATAGAAGGCGCGGTTGAAGTTTGGTTCATTCACGGCGACGCGGCATCGTAGGGGAAAGCGCCAGAGAATCCAGAGCCATTGTAGCAGCCGACGTAAGGAGGCTCTGAATTTCTTCGCTGAGAATAGAATGAGCCTCCTTACGTCGGCTGCTACGAGCTTACAATTGATCGCCGCTGTTCGGGATGGCGTTCGCGGGCAAGCCGTTCGGCTGGCTCGTATGCGTCCGTCGCCTGCGCCCGCGCCGACTCTCCGCGAAGCCGTGAATGTCCTTTTCCCCAGAACGGAGGAAATCCAAAAAATCCAGCCCGCTGTATTTACAGGTTTGGCATACGCTCAAGAGAATGAGGTATTCTTCAATTCCCTTCGGAGTTGAGAGGCCTTCGATGGCGCGACGGAGTCTGGCAAATGCTTTGATTGCGTGCTCGGCGTTGTTATTGTTCCACGGAACACCGTCGTGCTTTAGAAAAGTGAATAGCTTGTCGCGGTCTTTTTCCAGTCGAGTTCTGCATTTCAACGCTGAGTCGCTTGGATGTTCGGTCTTGGATATCCGCCTGTAAAATCGGGCGACATTGATCAAATGTTTCCGAAGGAACCGGCTTTTGAGAGCCCATTGATCAATGGTCTTCACAATCCCTCCGAGAAGTTCCGCGAAGGCCGTCACAATTCCCTTAACCTCCTCATCGTACGGATTGTCTAGGACGGCATCGTTGAGATCCCGCATCAAGTGAAGCACGCACTTCTGCTGGGGGCAAGGCATTGAATCATACACCGCGTAGAAATCAGAAACCAAAACCCCCTTGAATCCATCCAACGCGCTTTGCATCAAACTCCCTTCGCGTGTCTCAGAATAAAAATACGCCACTTCCCGGAATGTGGCAAAAACCCAGACATAAGCGATTTTGCCATGTAATTTTATTCGAGTTTCATCGGCATGGATCAAATTGCCTTTCACCATTGTGGCGAGGATGCCTTTGCGGGTTTCCTCGTAGTATTCAGCCCCGCTCGCCTTTAACCGATGCACGACATTTTCATCCATTTGAAATCCGAACAGCCTGTTCAAGCTTTGAGTCACGGATCGTTGCGAAACGCAGAGCTCAATGGTTTCAAAAATGATAAAGGCGGCGAGGTTCCGGCCATACATGGTTCGCTCCCAGAATTCTTTTGGCCAAGGAGTAAATTCCGAACAGTACTTGCACCTGAAAACTTGAAATTGATACTTCACAACCCATCCAGTTATTCCTGACCGTGTGAACCTCAAGTCGTGGAGACGCTTCGTTATTGTCCGCAGCATTAAGCCTCCTTTGTTCTGGCAACGGACACAAGTGGGCGGACGGTCGCAAATTACTACCTTGCCAACACGCGTCGGCCTTTTCACCCGGCGCTTCATCTTCTTTTTAGCCCGCCTCAGTTCCCCGTCGGTTCTGATGTATATTCTGTCGCGCTGGTAATCCCAACGGGCTGCTTTATTGATCGCCTCGAACCCCTCGATAGCACTGTTAAACTTGGGCCACATTGTCACTTTGGAATCCAAATTGTCAGCAACGACAACCTCCGGATGGTTTCCATGTTCGGAATTCAATCCCTCATTGGGCTGGCAAGCTTCCAAGACGATGCGGGCGACTATTTCCAGAGCCACACAATCTTCTGAATTGTACGTAATGAGCTTTTCTTTTGGAAGCGGTGCGCTGGTTTGTTCCCACTCACTCCGCCAGATGATGGACTGGACACCAGAGGCGTCCTCGGCTGACCAGTTGAAACCCAGCCATCGGGCAATGTCTTTCAGCCCATTAGAATATGTGGGAAAGTAAATTTGCGCGAAGATGACCGAGAGGAGATTGATCGAGGATTCAAGCGATGTCATTATATTCCTGGCGTTCGAGGGGTTCCCGTACTTTTGCTGCATTCGTTTTAGGAAAATCGTCTCGAAGCTGCCATAGTGGACCAAGACGGGGTTTTTGATTTCTGCCAGCTTCGAGAGGAATTCCTGCCAGAGGCGACCTTCGTCCGAAGGGCTGTCGGCCCAAAAGCTGTGCTGAACGACAGAGCCGCCCGTTTTGATTCGAACTCCAACCAAGTAGTAGAAGTCCCGATCCGGCAGCCCCTCGACATCTATGTAAACAGGTGTGCCCTCGATCCTCATTTTTGCGGTGCCGATGATGTGGATTTTGTTCTCCCGGACTGCGAGTGCCTTCAAGGAGTGGTGGTATCTCTCACGCCTTTGTTTTAGCCCTTTGGGGCGGCGGCGCGGACGGGATGTGTAGGAAAGTTGGGTGACAGTGAAGATTCCCTTGGTATTAAACTCTTTGCGCTCTTTCTCTGACAGGCTCGTGAGCAAGCTAAGATCATCCTTCTCAATCGCTCGCTGCCGGCAGCGGGCTTGGAATTCACACTCGACGCAGTGCCGATTCAAAACCAGGTCAGGCGGGTTCGGGTTCGACAACAGTATGGCAGTTTTATTCAGTCGCCGCCGTACCTGGCTGGTCAGGGTCGAGGTTTTCACCTTCAGCGTGGCGTGGTTGTCGCCGTGAATGATTTTACTGAGGCTGACTTCGCGTCCGAGCACCTGGGAGAGGACCAGCGCGTCGAAGGCCAGCAGCAGCTTGTCGTGTTTGCCAAGTTTGTTGGTGAAGATGTAGCGGATGGGGGTGTATTGCGCGGCCCTACCCCGGCCTTCCGACGGTATGCGTTCGATGGCGTGGAGGCGGGATTCGACGATTGTAGTAGCCGGTGTGACGAGGCTCTGACTGTGTTCGGTCATGCAAAGTTGAGCCTCGTTACTTCGACTGCTACCAAACTCAATTCGCACAGGCACATCCACGGCGAGCAGCCACTTGGCCGTCTTCAGATTCTCCGCGATGGGAGCGACTGCGCACGCGTCTGCCGGCGCGTTTGCAATCAACCGTTTGGCGGCATCGGCGCGATACGATTCCTGTTCGCTTTGCAGCCATTCGGCGTAGGTATTGCCCGCGCGCGGCTCGCCGGTGAATCTGAGCCAGCATTTGGTCGGGCACTTTAGAAATGCTTCGAAGAGAGAAGGTGTAATGGTCATGCTGGAATTTTACTCCTTTCCGTCGGCTACAGTGAGCGTCTTTCGCTCGCAAGTTCATAATGCAGCGGAGATTTGAGCCTCGTTACCTCGGCTGCTACGAGTTGCGGCTGTCGCTTGCCCTTGGATAAGAAAATCTTAGCGGCTTGAGGAAGTTTTTGCCAACGGCAGTATGGCGGCATGATTCTTCGGGCCACCCACAGAAACAAGCGTTATAGTGGCGCGATGAATTTCCGGTCTCTGGCATCGCTTCGCCATTGTTCCGGAGCAATGGTTTGCTGCGTTGCGCTCGCCTGGTTTCTGCCCGCCATCGCGGCCTTTGCCGCGGAGCTGGCGGGAAACGCGCCGGAGGCCGCGCCAGGACAGGCCAAGTGGGCCGACTTTGTGGAAACCAATTTCCCCTTCTTCTCCTCGGTGCTGGACGCGCGAAAACTCGGTGATGGATTGCCCGCCGACAATCTCACGCCCCGCGGGATCGTCCTGAACCTGGGAAACGACTGCTGGGCCTGCTTTGACATCGACCTGCTCCGGATGTCAGCCATCTGGACGGGCCAAGGCGTTTCGGCCGTGTCGATGTCCGAGGTGTCCTACCATTCCGCTGGCGTCAAAGCCATTGAAGGCCAGGCGAACCTCACGCAACTCATCGGCACACCCTGGCTCGCGAACGGCATTTATCCGGGCTGGCAGGCGAGCGAACAGTTCTCGCTCACCGATCCCCGTGAACCGGGACCGGATCCCAGGGAAGCGGGGCGCGGGCCGCTCTCTCCCTCCGCTGGCCGATTCAAGGCGGTCCGGCTGATCCAAAGCGGCGTCAGCCTCGAGTACGAGGTCGCTGACACGCGCGTGGTCGAGTGGGTGGAAGCGCGGCTGCACGAAGGTCAGCGTGTCGTGCAAAGACGCTTCCGTTTGGAAAAGGTCCCCCATCCGCTCTGGCTGATCCTGGGCCGCCGGCCGGCAACGCTCGCGCGAAACCTTCGGTTGGATTTTACGGCAACCCAAACCAGGAGCGGGCCGGCGGCAGAGTATCTGGATGGGCCGGACGGCTTGCTCCTGGTGTGTGTTCATCGCTCCGCGAAACCGATCGAGTTCCAAGTGGCTCTGGGCTTGACCAACGCCGTGAAGTGCTGGGCAAAACCGCCGGCCACAGTTGCCCCGGCCCCGGCCCGCTGGACCCAGACGGTGAGGACCCGCGGAGTGATTTCGGACGCGAAAGAGGCCTACGTGCTGGATGATATCGCGCTGCCGTTGGAGAACCCCTGGCAACGGAACGTCCGCCTGGCCGACATTGCCTTCTTCCATGATGGCCGGGCGGCGGCAGTCACTTTTGACGGCGATGTATGGATGATCTCGGGCCTGGACGGCGACTTGCGCCACGTCGTGTGGCGGCGATTTGCGTCGGGCTTGCACGAGCCGCTGAGCCTTTGCGTGCGTGGCGAGGAGTTGTTCGTGTTCGATCGCAACGGGATCTGGCGCTTGCGCGACACGGACGGAAACGGCGAAGCCGACGTCCACGAACTCTTCTCGAACGCCTTCGCCCAGACGGCCGAGACGCGGGAGTACGCGCAAGGGATGAAAGTCGCGCCCGATGGCTCGTTCATTATCGCCAAAGGCGGCATCCAAATGACCACCCTCGGCAAGCAAAACGGCTCGGTGCTGCGCGTTTCGCCGGATGGGAAATCATCGACCGTGCTGGGCTGGGGGCTGCGCTCGCCGTTCCTCGGCGTCCATCCCAAGACCGGCCTGGTCACCGCCAGCGATCAACAGGGTCATTATGTGCCCTCGACGCCATTGCACATCATCGCCGACCACCGCTATTACGGCTTCCTGAGCAGCCTCCAGCCGAGGGAGCAGTACCCGGCGCCAATTGCCGATCCGCTCACCTGGATTCCATATCCGGTCAATGCTTCCGGCGCCGGGCAAGTCTGGCTGGCCGACGCGCGGATGGGACCGCTGAACAGCGCGTTGATCCACCTGGGATACAACCGGCCCGAAATCTTCCTCGTCTTGCTCAATTACCGCGCACCCCGCTTGCAGGCCGCCGTCCTGAGCCTGACGCAGAACCTGCCGTTCGCCCCGCTCAATGGCGCGGTGAACCCGATCGACGGTCAGCTTTACGTGACCGGGTTCCAGATTTTCGGGACGACGGCCAATCGCATCAGCGGCCTTGCGCGCCTGCGTTACACCGGGGCGCCCAGCACGTTGCCGCGCGAAGTCGTTCCGATGGACAAAGGCGTCCTGGTCCGCTTTGGCGTGAGGTTGGACCCCAAGCGAGCCGCCGACCATGCCAGTTTCTCCGCCGAGAGATGGAATTACGCGCGCACCGCCAATTACGGTTCGCCCCACTTCAAATTGGATGGCAGCAAGGGCCAGGACTCAATGCGGCCCAGCAGCGCCTATCTTTCCAGGGACGGCAAGAGCGTTTTCATCGGCCTCCCGGACATGAAGCCGGTCATGCAGATGCGTCTGGGTTGGGCGCTGGCGACGCGGGACGGCACGACTTTCGGGCAGAACGCCTACTTCACTCCCTACGAATTGACCCCCTTTGATCCGTCCGCCGAGGGCTTCGACCCGGTAACCGTGGACTTGACCCCCAGAGCCGGCGCACTTGCCGCGGCCACACCCGTCAATGCCCAGGAAGGTCAACGGCTGGCCGGCTTGATGGGCTGCGTGGCCTGCCATTCCATCGATGGCGCCACAGTGGAAAAGGTGGGGCCGACGTGGAAAGGGTTGTTTGGCCGAGAGCGGTTGTTCTCGGACGGCAGCAAAACGGTGGCGGATGAAGCCTACCTCCGCGAATCAATCCGGGAACCTGCGGCCAGGGTGGTGCGCGGCTTTGAAAATTCCGATACCGGCATGCCGAGTTACGAAGGAGTGATCTCCGATGCCCAGATCGAGGCGCTGATTCTCTACATCAAGACGCTCCAATGACGCTAACTCCGGCCGAGACAACGTCTTTCCCGCCACCCGCTCCGATGACGGCCGTCGCGCCCGGCCTGTTTGCCGACGTTGTTGTTGCGTAACGGTGGCTGGCTTCCTACTTCGCCAAAAGCTCGCTCACGAGCGACCGCTCCTCCTTCAACTCGTTCACCGTGGCGTCGATTTTGGCGCGGCTGAAGTCATTCAGCGGCAGGCCCTGGACAATTTCGAGTCGCTGCCCGTTGCTCCGAACCGGGAACGAACAGATCAACCCCTGCTCGATTCCGTAGCTGCCGTCGGAGCAGACACAGACACTGTGCCAATCGCCGGCTGGCGTCGGCTCGAGAATCGAACGGACGCTGTCCACCACCGCGTTGGCGGCGCTGGCGGCGCTGGAAAGACCCCGGGCTTTGATGACCGCCGCGCCCCGCTGCTGCACCGTCGAGATAAACTCGCCTTTGAGCCAGGCTTCGTCCGCGATCTTTTGCCGGACCGGCTGGCCGTTGATCCGGGCGTTGTAAAAATCGGGATACTGCGTCGCGGAATGATTGCCCCACACCGCGAGGTTGCTGACGGCGGTGATCTCGACGCCCGCCTTTTTGGCGAGCTGGGACTTGGCGCGGTTTTCGTCCAGGCGCGTCATGGCGAAGAAGCGTTCGCGCGCGAGGTCCTTCGCGTGGTTCATGGCAATGAGGCAGTTGGTATTGCACGGATTGCCGACGACCAGGATGCGCACGTCGCGCGCGGCATTCTTTTGAATCGCCTGGCCCTGGCCGATGAAAATCTTCCCGTTGATGCCAAGCAAGTCTTTGCGCTCCATCCCCTGTTTGCGCGGCACGCTGCCGACGAGCAACGCCCAATTCACGCCCCGAAAGCCTTCCTCCAGGCTCGCCGTCGGCACGACCCCTTTGAGCAAAGGAAAAGCGCAGTCGTCCAGCTCCATCGCCACGCCGTTCAGGGCGGGAAGCGCCGGCTCGATTTCGATGAGGTGCAAGCTGACCGGTTGATCGGCTCCGAACATCGCGCCCGAGGCGATGCGAAACACCAGGGAATAACCGATCTGCCCGGCGGCGCCGGTCACAGCCACGCGGATGGGGGTGAGGTTCATAAAAATTAACGCTCGAATATAGAAGTGGCAGCTCAAGCCAAGCAAGCCCAATGCGGTCCCAACGCGGCGCAGCGCCCTCAAAAATTTTTCTCTCAATAAGCGAACATAGGCGAACATAAGCGAATTTAAGCGAAGATTCTCCGCTAACAGCCCGTTGAAAAACGCCACTTCCCGTAGCAGCCGAGGTAACGAGGCTCAAATTTCTTCGGAAACAGAAGCGATATGAGAGCCTCCTCACGTCGGCTGCTACTTTCTGAACAGGCCGCTAACGCCGATTCGCGCTCACCCTCGTCATAAATGAAACAAGTGTTACAATCGCTCAAATCTTTGGCTTGCCCTTGCAATGTAGGCCGGGTCCCCTGACCCGGCGTAGTTTTACGATCGCTCAAGCCTTTGGCTTTCCCATTCATCCGTTCAGAACCTCCTCGCATCCAACGCCCTCGACCCAAGTCGAGCGTCGTCCGCGCCAGTCTTGATCCAACGGCTTGCCCCGCAGCCC
>WNGR01001719.1_pt1 | contig 24302 bp, 18 predicted proteins | sample 5407581 | NCBI WGS metagenome assembly WNGR01 (sample SAMN13153383, study PRJNA577476) | soil metagenome | isolation source: 80 cm soil or saprolite under Garry oak tree replicate 2 | place: USA:California | collected 2016-06-15
TCCTGTGCCGTACATCGTGATGGAGTACGTGGATGGCCGCACGGTGCGGGACCTGCTGCAGGAGGGGCACCGGCTGCTGCCGGAACGGTCGCTGGAGAGCATCGACGGGGTGCTGCGCGCGCTGGACTACAGCCATCAGGCCGGCATCGTGCACCGCGACATCAAGCCGGGCAACGTGATGGTGACCCGTAACGGCGACATTAAGGTCATGGACTTCGGCATCGCCCGGGCGATGAGTGACGCCCAGGCCACGATGACCCAGACGGCCCAGGTGATCGGCACCGCGCAGTACCTGTCGCCCGAGCAGGCCCGGGGCGAGCGGGTCGACTCGCGCAGCGACCTGTACTCGACCGGGTGCCTGCTGTACGAGCTGCTGACCGGGCGGCCGCCGTTCACCGGCGACTCGCCGGTCGCCATCGCCTACCAGCATGTGCGGGAGAACCCGGTGCCGCCGTCCCGGGTGGACCCGGACGTCCCGCCGTGGGCGGACGCGATCGTGCTGAAGGCGATGGCCAAGCCCCCGGCCGACCGGTACCAGACCGCCGCGGACATGCGCGCCGACCTGCAGCGCGCCGCCTCCGGCATGCCGGTGGCCGCGGCCCCGCCGACCCGGTTCGACATGTACCCGCAGACCCAGCGGATGGGCACGGGCACAATGATGGCCGGGGCGACCTCGCAGATCCCGCCGGTCGAGGACTACGACTACGCGGGCCGGGACTATGACTACGCCGGCCGGGGACGCGGCGGCGGAGGCGGCACAAGCCGGCGCTGGATCCCGTGGGTTCTGGGCGTGGTGCTGGTGATCGCCGTCGTGGGCGGCGTGGCCTACTACCTGCTGGCCGGCGCGGGCAAGACGTACGCGGTGCCGCTGGTGAACGGCGAGCCGGTGTCCACGGCGCAGGCGCAGATCAAGACCCAGCATCTGCGCTCGACGCTGGTTTACCGGAATTCCGACACCGTCAAGGCGAACACAGTCATCAACTCGAGTCCTGCCGAAGGGAACAACGTACCGGCGAACACCCTGGTGACGCTGTTCGTCTCCAAGGGACAGGCGCCGGTCGCCGTGCCGGACGTGGTGGGCCAGCAGCAGGATCAGGCCGCGGCCACCCTGCAGTCCAAGGGCTTCAAGGTCGATACCAAGACCGACGCCACCTCGTCTTCCCCGGCCGGCCAGGTGATCAGCCAGAACCCGAGCGGAGGCACGGCCGCGCCCGGCGCCACCATCACCATCACCGTGTCCGGCGGAGCGGTCTCCGTGCCGTCGGTGGTCGGGGATTCGCAGCAGACCGCCACCCAGGTCCTGACCACGGCCGGCTTCCAGGTCAGCGTCCAGCAGGGGTCGGGCCCGGCGCAGTACGCCAACGGCACGGTCTTCAGCCAGCAGCCGGCTAACGGCCCCGCGACGAAGGGCTCCACGGTCACCATCTTCGTGCAGAACGGGCAGTCGCCGAGCACGCCGCCAACCGACACGGCCACGCCCACCGTGACCCCGAGCGGCCCGGCCAACAACACCGGGCTCTTAAACCTCAGCCAGTGAAGCCGGAGGAGTCGATCGGCAGGTGAAGCGAGGCCCAGGGGAAGACGTAGAACCACAGGGCCGCCGCGACGGCGAGGATGATCAGGGTCAGCATCCCCGCCCGGGCGGGGGTGCGGCCGGGCAGCCGGCGCCAGAGCCAGGCGTACATGCGCGCTCCTGAGGTGTCTGAGGCTTGATCTAGCGGGGCTTGGTCTAGCGGGGCTTGGCGGCGACCAGGACTCCGGTGACGATCACCCGGTGGGTGCCGGTCCAGGCCGGGTCGCAGGTGATCAGCGTGATCAGCCGCCGGGTGGGCCGCTGCCGCGGGTGGCTGGGCACCGGGTCGAGCACGGCGGTGTCGGTCGGCGCCACCCACTTCTTGCCGGTGACCCGGTAGGTGTAGGTGTTCAGCCGGGTCTCGATGGATACCAGGTCCCCGTCCTGCAGCGACGGCAGCGACCAGAACGGGTTGCCCGCGGTCACCCGGTGGCCCGCGATGGCGAAGTTGCCTAGCTGCCCGGGCCACTGGGTGCCCGGCACGTGCCCGGGGCTCTCGTTGAGCTGGGCCAGGGCGGTGCCCTGGATCAGGGTGAACCGCCACTGCTGGCCGAAGGCGGGAATCTTGATGAAGGCGAAGGGCTGGCCGGTGGCCACGTCGAACTGCTCGGCGCGGGCGCCGAAGGCATCGCCGCGGCCGCCGGGCCGCTGCCACTGCTGGTTCAGTTCGCCTGCCAGCGCCCGCTGGGCGGACGCGGCCCGGAGCCCGGTTCCCCAGATCAGGTAGCCAATGAAGAGCAGCCCGACCAGTCCCATGGTCAGCAGGACCTCCCCGGCAGCACGGGTAGCGTGTCGCACGACCCCATCCATTCATCGCGATATCGGCGGCGGGTACAGTCACTAAGGGAAACTGAATGATATCTATTAGTTACTAACGTCGCCGGTAAAACAACGATCGCGCCGGCCACCGCGAGGAGCGGCTACCAAAGTGTCCGCTAGAAAGACGCGATAGCTGCCGACGTAGAAATGGCTGCATTCGAACATTAAATCGAGTATGATCGAGATATGCGGCTCCGGTACAACTACCGCCTCTACCCGACACCAGGACAGCAGCAGGCGCTGGCGCGGACGTTCGGGTGCGCGCGCGTCGTGTTCAATGATGGGCTGTCCGCCCGGCAGGCCGCGTATCAGGCTGGGCTTCCCAATGTCACCGACGCCGAGCTGTCCGCGAGGCTGACCGCGGCCAAGGCCACCCCGGAGCGGGCATGGCTCCGCGACGTATCCGCGGTGGTGCTCCAGCAGGCCCTAGCCGACCTGAACGCCGCGTACCGGAACTTCTTCGCCTCCCTCAAGGGCGAGCGGCAAGGGCCGAAGATCGGGCCGCCCCGGTTCCGCTCCCGCAAGGACCGCCGACAGGCCATCCGGTTCACCGCCAACGCCCGGTTCAAGGTGCTCCCGGGCGGGAAGCTGCGCCTGCCCAAGATCGGGGACGTATCCGTCCGCTGGTCCCGGCCGCTGCCGTACGACCCGTCCAGCGTGACCGTGATCAGGGACTCGGCCGACCGGTTCTTCGCCAGTTTCGTGGTCGAGACCGAGCCCGGCCCGCTGCCCCCGGCCGAGCCGGTCACCGGCATCGACCTCGGGCTCAACCACTTCGCAGTCTTGTCAGACGGCACCAAGATCAGCTCGCCCCGGTTCCTGCGCCGGGCCGAGAAGAACCTCAAGCGCAGGCAGCGGGACCTATCCCGCAAGCAGAAGGACTCCTGCAACCGGGACAAGGCCAGGCTCAAGGTCGCCCGCGCCCACGCCAGGGTGGCCGACGCGCGGCGTGACTTTCACCACCAGCTCTCCACGGCGCTGATCCGCGACAACCAAGCGGTCGCCGTCGAGGACCTGGCGGTCAGCGGGCTTGCCCGGACCCGGCTGGCCAAGTCGGTCCACGACGCCGGGTGGTCCGGGTTCGTGGGCATGCTGGAATACAAGGCCCGGCTGTACGGGCGGACCTTCATCAGGATCGGCCGGTTCGAGCCGACCTCGCGCACCTGCTCAGCGTGCGGGGCAAAGGACGGCCCCAAGCCCCTGCATGTCCGGGAGTGGACGTGCCCGGCGTGCGGTGCGCAGCTGGACCGGGACATCAACGCGGCGGTGAACGTCGCCAGGGCCGCCGGGCTGGCGGTGACAGCCTGCAGAGCGCAGGTAAGACCAGGGGCCTCGCCCTCGGCGCAGCGCAGTGAAGCAGGAACCCTCCGAGGTGCCGTATGATGCGGCACGGCAGGAATCTCCCGTCTTCAGGCGGGAGAGGAAGTCAAGCTTAGGTCCTCAGCGCCGGCCGGCCGGTCGGCGCCGGGTTTGTTCGCTGGCTTACTTCGCCAGGTTTGCTACGCAGGAGGCCGTCGTGCCCAAGTCGCGCGTCCGCAAGAGGACGGTTTACACTCCTCCGCCGCCGAAAACGGCGCACCGGAAGGTCAGTGCGCCGTGGGTCGGCCCGGCCATCGGGGCCTGCCTGATCGTCGGCCTGGCCTGGATCGTGACCTACTACCTGGCCGGGGGGTCGGTTCCTGGTCTTTCCGCCCTCGGCGCATGGAACCTCGTGATCGGCTTCGGGTTCGTCATCGCGGCCGTCATCCTGGCCACCAGGTGGCACTGACCGGCGCCAGGCCTGACCGGCCGCGCTAGAAGGCGCCGCTGGTGAGCTGGTGGTTCCTGATCACGACCGCGATCACGATCAGGGCCACCACCGCCACGGTGGCGGCGGCCTGGACCGCGGCGCGGTGCCTGGGCGGTGCGTAGGCGTAGGCGGCGGTGAGCAACGCGCCGGTGAGCAGTCCGCCGATGTGGTCCTGCCACGCGATGGCGCTGCGGAAGAAGAAGCTGAGGGCCAGATTGATGCCGATCAGCACGACGATCCCGCGGGTGTCGAGGTGCAGCCGCCTGGACACGACGAACCACGCTCCGAACAGCCCGTAGATGGCGCCGGAGGCGCCCACCGCGGGATAGTTCTGCGGCGCGAGGAAGTAGTACATCACCCCGCCGCCGATGGCGCTGAGCACGTACACGGCGAGGAAGCGGACCCGGCCGAGCAGACCCTCGAGCGCGGGTCCCACGAACACCAGCGCCCACATGTTGAACAGGATGTCCAGGAAACCCAGGCCGTTCAGCCCGGTAGCCGGGGCCAGGAACGCGGACGTGATCAGCCGGTACCATTCGCCGGCCGCCACGCCGTGCAGCGCGCCGGTCGGCGTGTACTGGGCGTACCCGAGCATCTCCAGGTCGGTGACTATGCCGGGCCGGACCCAGGTGACCAGGAACACGGCCACGTTGATGGCCACCAGCGTCCAGGTGACGACGGCGCCGGCGGCCGGGAGGCCACCGAAGGTCGTCCGGGCCTGGCGGGTACTCCGCGCGCCCTCGCCCACGCACTCCACGCACTGCTGGCCGACCGAGGCCGAGCGCATGCAGTCGGGGCACGCGTAGCGCCCGCACCGGACGCAGGAAACGTACGTTTCCCGGCCGGGGTGCCGGTAACAGGCGGGAACCTCGTCCCCGCCGGTACCGGCATCGCTGGGCGTGCTCACAGCCTGGTCCGATCGTGCTAGGGAGTGCTGGTACCGCGATCGACCGTGACCGACTCGAGGGTCACGTCTTCCACCGGCCGGTCCTGGCTGCCCGTCTTGAGCCGGCTGATCAGGTCGACCACGTCGGCACCCTCGGTGACCTCGCCGAAGATGGTGTGCTTGCCGTTCAGCCACGGCGTCGGCACGGTCGTGATGAAGAACTGCGAGCCGTTGGTGCCGGGCCCGGCGTTCGCCATGGCCAGCAGGTACGGGCGGTCGAACGCGAGATCCGGGTGGATCTCGTCGCCGAACTTGTAGCCGGGGCCGCCGCGGCCGGTGCCGAGCGGGTCGCCGCCCTGGATCATGAAGTCAGGGATGACCCGGTGGAAGATGGTGCCGTCGTACAGCTTGCCCGTGGTGGCCTGGTCGGTGCCCGGGTCCGTCCACTGCCTGCCGCCCTCGGCCAGCTCCACGAAGTTGCGTACCGTCTTCGGCGCGTGATCAGGGAAAAGCCGGACGACAATGGTCCCCTGACTGGTGCGCAGCGTCGCGGTCAGCGTGTCTGTCATGCGATTGACTCCCGATCCGGCCAGCAGCTCAGCCGGATATTTCGTCGGTGTAAATATCCTCCTGCCATCACCGTACCGGTAGCGCGCGATGGTTGAACCCAGCCAAGCCGGGAAGTCTGTGATAACGGGATCACGCTCGGGAGGTTTACTGTGTCCCTTATCAAGACCAACCGCACCACCGAGACGGCATCTGCGCTCGGCGCGCGTGCGAAGGATCGTGCCAGAGACGCCGCCGCGCAGGCCATCCCGGCCGGGAAGCGCGCGGGAACGACAGCGGCCCAGGGAGTCCGGCAGGGCGTTCAGGGCGCCAGGGAATGGGCCGCGCCCCGGATCGAGGACGCCGTTCAGGGCGCCAGGGAATGGGCCGCGCCCCGGATCGAGGACGCGGCGGCTGCGGTCGAGACAACCGTCGCCCCTAAGGTGTCGTCGGCTCTCCGGTCTACCGCGGAACAGGTCAGGCCGAACGGAAGCAAGACCGGCGTCCGGCGGCTGCTGAGCTGGCGCTGGATGCTCGGCGTGGGCGCGGCGCTGGCCGCGGCCGGCGCGGGCGCGGCCGTCGCCATGCGGCGCCGCTACGCCAGCGCCACCGCGGAGGCCAAGAACGCCACCGAGCTGGCCGAGGAAGACCGGCCGGCTCAGGACGGCGAGCAGGCCAGCAACGTCGCCAGCCGCTCGGACGTGAACGGGCGGGTCATCACGCCCGGCACGTAGTCACCCGCATCCACGCAACTGACGCCGAGGGCGCCCGCGCGCGACCACCGCCGCGGGCGCCTGGCGTTAGCGCCGCGCGCCCTTCGGGGCCCGTCCGATCCGGTACCGTCTAGTCTCGGACCACTATGACCGGCAGACGGGCGATTCGGTGAGTGACGAGGACAGGGTCGCAGCGACCCGGCCCCCGCAGGGCTCGGGCCCGTCGCCGCACGCGGCCAGGCCAACAGGACGCCCGGGCGCACCCGGGCTCACCCGCCTGACCGGCTGGCTGGCTACGGTCGCCATCGCCGCCTCGGCGCTGATCATGATCGCGATCTCGGCCGCGGGCCCGAACGTCTCGGTGCCCGCCATGCCCCGGCCAGGCCACGGTCCCCCCTGGTGGCACCCGCTGCACCTGACGGCCACCTTCGTGACCGTGTCCCTGTGGATCGCGATGGCGCTGGGCTGCGCGGGCGTGATCGCCGGCCTGATCGCGGTGGCCCGGGGCGCCCGCCCGCCGGTGCGGCCCATCCTGGTGGCCGCGTTCGGAGTCGTGGCGGTGCTCACCGTGCTCCCGTCCGCGGGCTCGACGGACTCCATCTCGTACGCCGCCAGCGGCCGGACGGCGGTGATCGGGCACAGCCCGTACGTGATGACCCCGCGGCAGCTACAGCAGTCCGGGGACCCCGTAGGCCGGCAGATACCGTCCCGCGAGATCCCGTCCAGCTGGATGAATGCGGTCTCGGTGTACGGCCCGGTGGCCACCGCGGCCGAGTGGAGCGCGGCCGAACTGGGCGGGACCTCGCTGGCCCGGATCACGTTCTGGCTGAAGCTGGAGGAAGCGATCGCCTTCGGCGCGGTCGTCCTGGCCCTGGACCGCCTGCTGCGCCGCGATCCGGAGATGCGCCTGCGCGCGCACCTGCTGTGGTCGGTGAACCCGCTGCTGCTGTGGGAGATCGTCGCGGGTGGCCACATCGACGGCCTGGCCGCCGCGTTCGGGCTGCTCGGGATCATGGCGCTGCGGGTGCGCACTCCGGCCGGGGACAGTACCTCCCGATCAGCAGGCCGGCCCGGGGCCGGCCACGCGGCTCTGGCCGGCCTGCTGATCGGGGTGGCGACCGGCCTCAAAGTCGAGTACGCGCTGCTCGGCCTGGCCGTGGCCTGGGCCTGCCGCCGGTCGTCCCGAAGTCCGGGGGGGCGCGGGGGGGTCGTCCCCCCCGGAGCCAGCAGAGCCCTGGCCGGCGCCGCGGCAGGCTTCGCCGTGGTGATCGGCCCGGCCTACCTGGCGGCCGGGACGGCCGCGGTCAAGGTGCTCGTCGACCGTAGCGCCGGGATCACCTGGGACACCATGTACCAGCTCTTCTGGCGGCCGGTGCTCGGGTACACCCGGTTCGGCGTGTCGAGCGTCCCCCCGCACCTCGACCTGGTCGCCTACCTGCTGTTCGCCGGGGTCGCGCTGCTAGCGCTGCTGCGCTTCCCCGACCGGGTGCCGGGCCTGCCGGCCGTCGCCCCGGCCCTGGCGCTGAGCCTGGCCTGGCTGTTCGTCACACCGTTCCAGCGGCCCTGGTACGACGTGATGGCCATCGGCCTGCTCGCCGTGTACTCGGCGTCGTGGCTGGACTGGGTGGTGCTAATCCGGCTGCTCGCGGGCGCGACCGTCTACGCCCAGGCCGTGCAGAGCCCGGCCCAGCCGCACTGGCTCTATGATCTCGGCCAGTTCAACGGCACCTGGCTGACGCCGGGCATCCGCCTGCTCGCCGCGGTCGCGCTCGTCTGGTTCTGCGTCTCCGGCCGCCGGGGCTGGCGATCCCGCTCGGCTGCGGCCTCCGGTCGGCTGCCCGAACTGCTGCCGGCACGCTGACCGGAAGTTATCCACAGGCGCCGCCTGTGGATAACTCTGCGGGTATCGGCCCAGTACGCACCGTACGATTGGCAACCCGATGCACACTTCTGTGGATTTCGCTGTGGACAACACAGGGCGTCTGGCTAGCCCATTCTCATAACCTGGGCTACCGCCGTTCCGGAGGGTCACCGAGCGCGTCGGCGGTCAGGTACAGCCGCGGCCAGTGGCAGTCCACGAACTGATCGAGGTAACCGGTCAGGCGCTCCTCGAAGTCGTCGTCCTCGGCCCGGGCGCCGACCGCCCGCTCGATGGCGGAGTCGCCGTCCACGCCGAACGCCACCGCCCGCACCTCCCAGGCGTCCCGCTGCGCGCCGTCGTGCCAGCGCTGCACCGTTCCCACCTGGCGTGCGCAGGTGTCGCCGGTGATCGCCTGCCCGTACGTCCGCTCCCATTCCTGGCTGCGCGGGTGCGGGCCCGCGCCCGGGTTCTTCCGGTCGGCCGACCTGAGCGCGTCGAGGACGAGCGTCCACATGTAGGCCGGGGCGAGCCACTTGGGTTCCTCCCGCTGGCACAGCCAGCTGCCCCGGGCTGTCCGGGCCTTGATCGCGGTGCTGACGTGGGAGGCGAGGCCGACCGGGCTGACCCGCGCGGCGATCAGCGGGACCCGGACCGCCAGGGCCGCGTCCACGCCGTGGGACAGGGCGCAGTCCCGCAGCCGGGACGGCATCATCTGCAGCAGCGAGAGCAGCGCGGTACGCGGCACCGGCATGGGCCAGCCGGTCAGGTGCGCGAGGACCGACAGTTCGGTCCACAGCCTGACCGGCGGGTACTCATCGAGTGCGCGCTGGGCGACGCGCATGTCCCGCAGCGTGCAGGGCCGGCTGGCGCAGTCGGCGCCGCAGGTGATGCTGCGCGGCCGGACCACCGCGGCCGGGGTGGCGGTGGCGGCCTCCCCAGCCGCCTCGCCAGCGGCCTCCCGAGCGGTGCCGTCGGGCATCCGGGTCAGCAGCGGGAAGTCCATGCCGTCGGTGAACACCGCCGCCTCGCCCGGGTTGAGCGTGACCAGGAACCGGTTCTGCGCCTGGGTCATGTTCATCGTCGCGCCCACAGCCTCGCGGTCGTCGGCCGCGGGCAGCCGGTGGGTGATCTTCACCGCCGTATTCTTGATGACATCGGGGACGAGGCGATCGGGGATCTGCTCGGCGATGATGAGACCCTCGCCGTAGGCGCGGATCTCGGCCAGCAGCCCGGCAAACATCTCCACCGCGTGCGCCGCCGCCCCGGCGGGAGCGCCGGTTTCCTGGCGGCGGAGCAGCCGGTGCGCCTCCTCGATGACGGTCAGGTGGCGCAGCCCGGCTGAACCCCGCAAGCCGCTCCGGCTGGCCATCCGCAGGTGCTCGGCCAGCCGGATCAGCACCGTCCCCATCAGGAACGCCTTGTCGCTATCGTCACCGACGTCCTCGATCTCCAGCACGGCGTTGCCATCGAGCAGGGCGCCGAAGTCGAGCTGGTGCCCGCCCTCGAGGAACCGGCCGGTGGTCCCGAGGCGCAGGCTGGACAGCCTGACCTTGATGAAGCCGAGCACGTCGTCGGTGATCCGCTGGCTGTAGCCGATCTCCCGGACGACCCTGATCGCGGCGCGCTGCAGGTCGGTCAGGCTCGGGTAGCCGGGGTTGGCGTCAGCCGCGACCGTCTCGCCGAGGGCCAGGTCCCAGCCCGCCTCCTCGTACACCCTGGTCAGCGCCGCGCTCAGCACCTGGGGGAAGGGCTCGTCCGAACGGAAGGTCGCGATGAACAGCGCCTTGACCAGGTCCGCATGGGTCTGCAGCGGGAACCGGCGGCCCGCGCCGTCCGCCGCGGGCTCGAGCGGGTTGAGGCCGGCCGCGATCGCGTCCGACTCGCCCGGACGGATCCGAACGACCCTGGCCATCGCGGCCCCGCCCGACCCGGGGCCTCCGGTTCCGGCCAGCCGCGCCGCCATCAGCCGGTACTCGGCCTTGGCCGGCTCCACCACCAGCCACGGAATCCCGGCCGCGGTGGCGGCCTCGAGCAGCGCCCGCACGGTCTGCGATTTCCCCGATCCGGTCGCGCCGCTGACGAACACGTGCCGGTTCAGCGAGTCCAACGGCAGCGTCAGCGACCCGGCCGGGCGGCGGTTCCGGTCCAGGATCTCGCCGACGGTGATCGCCGCGCGGCCGGCCACGGTCTCCTGGGTCACGTCGAAATCGGGCCGCAGCGGCAGCCGGATGCCCGGCATCTCGCGCTCGGGTGGCCGGCACAGCACGCCCACCAGTTCGCTGCTCGCGCAGAACGGGTGGGCCGCTACCGCGTCGCCGCCGGCCGACGGCTCCGCCGCGTCCGGACCTTCCAGGGCCTCCCGCAGGCCGCGGGCCGGGTGGGCGTCGGGCGTGATCGCGTAGGGCAGGCCGGACAGGTCGGCGGAGGCGCACACCAGGCCGGCCACCCGGGTGGCGGCCTCCGTGTCGGCGCCGCCCGCGAGCAGCCAGATCCGCCACATACCCGACGAGGCGCCCCTACGCATCTCGCCGTGCCGCAGGCTCAGCCGGCGCGCGGCCGTGGCGCGCCCGGGAAACCGGTCCGAATCTCCGGTGGCGTACTGCTCGCGCTGTGCCAGTTCCTCGGCCAGCTTACCGATCTCGGCCGCGCTCAGCGGTTCGGCGATGAGCAGCCAGCCGAACGGACCTGGCCACGCGGCCAGCAGGCACTCCTCCAGCGAGGGGGCACGGCGCCCGTCAGGGCGGCGCTCGTCCCCGGGGAGCAGCCCGTCGCTTATCCCGCCGATGGCCCGCCACGCGGGCAGCCGTGCCATCAGCCCGGTCAGCGAACCACGCCCCAGCGGCCTGGCTCGCGCTCCGCCGGGCAAGGCCAGGAACACCTCCCGGCCCTCGTCGCTGCCGACCAGGCCCGGGCCCGCGGCGAGGAGTTGAACCGGGCCGTCCGTGTCGTGCCTGACCCAGCCGATGGCCACCGCGCCGGAGCCGTCGCCGCTAGTCCCCGCCCCGGAGGGGCCCGGGGGCAGAGCCCCCGCGTGGTACGCCGCGACCAGGGCGGCGAGCCGCTGGATGCGGCCCGGATCGTCAGGTTCGGCCGGCGCCGGGCCCGGGCCCGGTTCGGGCCGTCGCGGGATCTCGGTGATCCGGTAGGCGTCGAGTCCGCCGAGCGCGTCCCACGCTAACATCGCGTCGCTCCGCCCGTGTCCGCCGCGAGCACCACCCAACGCCGCCTCAGAACGCGTTTACCCGATACGAATACCTTAGGCAGGCCGGGCCCGGCTTGGGAAGCGGCCTGCCGCCGGGCCGCGCGCCGGGCCCCTGGCCGCGGCTCAGGACCGCCGGTCGCTGCCCGCCTGGTCCCTGACGGTCCACGGTGACCGGGCCTGCTCGTACAGCGGGTACGGCTCGTACCCGGGCGGATAGCCGTACCGCCAGTCGGGACGGCTGCTCTCCTCGTTGCCGTACGGCTTCCCGGCGTCCTGGCTCTCGGGCCCGCACTGATCGGCATACGTCCGCCAGTCCCACGGGTCGTACCGGAGACGTCCGGCCCTGACCCGACGCGATCGCGCCTTGAGCTGCAGAAACGCGTATGCCCCGACGGCGAGCACCGCCACCGCGACCAGCGCGATCCGGCCCGCGGCCGAACCGCTTCCGTTGGTGTAACTCGCCGCCAGCCATGTCGATATCATCTGGCTCCTCGCCCTTCCCCGCACGGGATCGGTACGAACCTTTACCGACCACGCGGAAAGGCACTGACGTGGCCGGTGCCGCGGCCGCCGTCAGTGATGAAGGCGGTAGTCCCGGCGGCCGCGGGCACGGGCCACTAACCCGGATACGAGGCCCCGGCCGGACCCGTTCGGCCCCGGCGGAGAGCGTAACTTTCTCGTCACAAATCGTGCGGACCCAGGACCCTGGTCAGGTAGGCGTTGCCGAACCTGCCGTCCGGATCCACGTCGGCGCGGACGCGGCGGAACTCGTCGAAGCGGGGATAGAGCGACCGGAGCCGTCCGGAGTCGAGCGAATGCAGCTTGCCCCAGTGCGGCCGACCGTCCACCGCGGCCACGATGGACTCGAACCGGTCGAAGTACTCCTGGTAGGGCAGGCCGGTGTACTGGTGGATGGCGATGTAGGCGGACTCCCGGCCGTAGCCGGTGGAGAGCCAGATGTCGTCGGCCGCCGCCACCCGCACCTCGACCGGGAACATGACCGGGTCGTGCAGTCGGGGCACCGAGCGGCGCAGTTCCGTGATCACCTGGCCCAGTGATTCACGTGGAACGGCGTACTCGGACTCGGCGAAGCGGACCCGGCGGGGGGTCACGAACACCCGGTGCGAGGTGTCGGTGTAGGTCCGGGTGGACAGCGCGGCCGAGGAGAACCTGTTCAGTGCGGGGATGAGCCGCGGGCGAGCCCGGCCGAGACGGCACAGCGCCCCGAAGCCGACGTTCTCCATCACCTCGAACTCCCAGAACCGCCGCCAGGCCGGCAGCGCCGGCGGAACCGGCGTACCGAGCGCCGCGTCGTGGCCGGTCAGCCGGTTGTTCCGCTTGACCAGGGCCTGGTGGCCGTAGGGGAACCAGTAGAACTCGAAGTGGTCGTTGGCCGTGGCCAGCTCGTCGAATTGCTCGAGAACCTCGTCCACCGGCAGCGGGCGCTCGTCGGCCAGCAGCGTGAACGACGGCACGCAGCGCAGCGTCACCGCGCTGATCACGCCGAGCGCGCCCAGGCCGACCCGCGCGGCGGCGAACAGCTCGGGCCGGCACGAAGCCGAACACGCCACCACCGACCCGTCCGCCAGCACCAGCTCCAATGCCTCGACCTGGGTGGCGAGGCCCCCGAGCCGGGCCCCGGTGCCGTGCGTGCCGGTGCACAGCGCGCCGGCCAGCGTCTGCGCGTCGATGTCGCCGAGGTTGGCCATGGCCAGCCCGAGGCCGCTTAGCTCGGCGTTGAGCGCGCGCAGCGTCGTCCCGGACCGCGCGGTGACCAGGCCGCTCGCGGTGTCCGCGGCGGTGATCCCGGTCCAGCCGGACATGTCCAGCGCCACACCGGAGGTCGCCGCGGCCGCGGTGAACGAGTGCCCGCTGCCGAGGGCCCGCACCGTCAGCCCGGCGGCGGCCGCGTTCTTGACCGCGGCGCAGATCTCGGCCTCGTTGCGCGGCCGGCTCCACCGCGCCGGGGTCGCCGTCGCGGTCCCGGCCCAGTTGCGCCAAACGCGCCGGTCAGCAGGAGGCTGGGTCCTCATTACCGGACAGTATTCAGATTTTCGCGGCGCTGGTCTACTGTGCGAGCATGTCTGTCGATCAGGGCCGCCGGCTCGCCGGGCGTTCGGCACGGCCGTCCCCTGACGCCGCCCGCGAACGCTACGACCAGGCCACCGCCGACCTCGACCCGCCGCTGGCCCTGGTCGACCTGGGTGCGTTCGACCGGAACGCCGCCGACATGACGCGCCGGGCGGCGCTGGCCGGGAACGGGGGCCACCCGGTCCGGGTGGCGACCAAGTCGCTGCGCTGCCGCTTCCTGATCGAGCGCGCGCTGGCCACTCCCGGCTACCGCGGTGTGATGTGCTATTCGCTGGCCGAAGCCCTCTGGCTGCACGCCACCGGGACCAGCGACGACCTGCTGGTGGCCTACCCCAGCGTGGACCGGGGGGCGCTGCGGGCGCTGGCGGCGGACAGCCAGGCCAGGCAGCACGTCACGATCATGACCGACTCGCAGGCGCACCTGAACGTGGTGGACCGCGCGCTGGGTGACGGCCACCCGGAGATCCGGGTCTGCCTGGACCTGGACGTCTCCTGGCGCCCGCTGGCCCGGCAGCCGGCCGTGCACATCGGCACCCGGCGGTCCCCGCTGCACACCCCGGAGCAGGCGGCGGACTTCGCCCGGGCGATCACCCGGCGGCCCGGCTTCCGGCTGGTCGGCGTGATGGGGTACGAGGGCCAGATCGCGGGCCTGGGCGACGCGCCGCCCGGGCATCCGGTCAGGGCCCGGCTGATCAGGCTGATCCAGGGCCGCTCGATGCCCGAGCTTGTCCGGCGCCGGACCGAGGCGATCCGCCGGATCCAGGCCCTGACCAGCCTGGAGTTCGTGAACGGGGGCGGCACCGGCAGCCTGGAGTCGACCGCGCGGGACACCTCGGTGACCGAGCTCACCGCGGGCTCCGGCCTGGTCGGCCCGACCCTGTTCGACGCGTACCGCCGGTTCAGCCCCGAACCCGCCCTGCTCTTCGCCCTGCCGGTGGTGCGCCGGCCAGGTCCCGGCCTGGCCACGCTGTTCTCCGGCGGCTACGTCGCCTCCGGCACCGGAACCCAGGACCGGCTGCCCCGCCCGTACCTGCCGGCCGGCCTCAACCTCACCGGGACCGAGGGCGCGGGCGAGGTGCAGACTCCGGTCCGCGGCCCGGCCGCGGGCCAGCTGCGGACCGGGGACCGGGTGTGGCTGCGCCACGCCAAGGCCGGCGAGCTGGCCGAGCGCTTCCGCGACTACCACGTGCTGCACGAGGACGGACAGCTCAGTACCGTGCCCACGTACCGGGGCGAGGGCCAGTGTTTCGGCTTAGGTCCGCCGAATCGACATGAATACCGCGCTCATGCAGCTCCGGCGCCATGCCGTTTCAGCTCATGGGCCGCAGCCGGGCGCCGCGAGCCCGGAATCGGGTGTTCCCGGTGCGTCCGGCAGCCTGTGTCCCGAAGCCAGCCGCATGGCGGTGCTGGAGGTGGCTGTGCCTGGTGTAACGGTGCGGTCGATACCGAACGGTCGTATCAATCGCCTTCGATCACTCTCTGTCCAACCGTGGCGACGCCGTCGCCGTCCTTATTGGTGCCACGGCTCACCGAGCCGCTATTGGACTGTTGAGAGTTGAGGGGTCGAAGTTATGTTGATTGCGTCTGTGTTGTTTGCGCCTGGGCGCCGGGCTCGGCGCGGCTGGGCCCGCCGGGTGGCGGCGGGGGCCGGGATCGCCTGTACTGCCTTGCTGCTTGCCGCTTGTAAATCCCCGGCCGGCCCGTCCATGGCGGTGACGGGCACCCCGAACCCGGCGGTTACGAGCTCGACCAGCGCCGCGGTCACGGCCAAGAGCACGCCGCGCGTCTACCTGGCCGAGGGCCAGGACATCCGGGGCCGCTTGCTGTACCGGCCGGCCTGCAGGTCGGGTTGCCCGCTGTCCGGGGACTCCACCGCGATCCTGGACACGATGACGTGGCCCACCTGGTCGGCCGCAAAGGCCGTCGGGACCGGCACGTACGAGCTGGACGGCTGCAATCCGGACTGCGCCGCCGGGCCGGTCTACAAGGTGCCCGCGGTGGTGACGCTGAGCAAGCCGGTCAAGGTGTGTTCCTCCTCCGGGATCCGCTGGGTCTGGAGCAGGGCCTCGTTCCGGTTCCCGCATGGCCTGCCCAGGGCACTGCGGGGCAGCAACGCGCCGCTGAACCCATGGGTGTTCTCCTCGGTGAGCTCCGCCGCCCGGCACAGCTGCGCTAGCTAGCGACCTGATCGCAGATGGCCTGCATGCCCCGGGCGAGTTCGAGGCAAAATCGGGCATGCTTACTGACGTGGAACCGCGGGTGTCGAGTCCGGTCCTGGTCGGCCGGTCGGGCCAGCTTTCCGCGCTGGATGCCGCGCTGGCCGAGGCGGGCCGGGGCCATCCGTCGGCGGTCATGGTCGGCGGTGAGGCCGGAGTGGGAAAGTCCCGCCTGGTCAGGGAGTTTGCCGAGCGGTCACGCGGCACGGGGGCGCGGGTGCTGACCGGCGGCTGCCTCGAGCTCGGCGCGGACAGCCTGCCGTTCACCCCTTTCACCGCCGTGCTCCGCGAGCTCGTGCGCGATCTCGGGGCGGCCGGCGTGGCCAGTCTGCTGCCCGGCGGCAGCAGCCCGGAGCTGGCCCGGCTGCTACCGGAATTCGGCACCCCGGCCGGGCCGGACGAGGCGGGCGCGGCGCGGGCCCGGTTGTTCGAGCAGATGCTCCTGGTCCTGGAGCACCTGGCCGAAGCCGGTCCCGTGGTGCTCGTCATCGAGGACATGCACTGGGCCGACCGGTCCTCCCGGGACCTGCTGGCCTTCCTGATCCGCAACCAGGGATCGCTCGACGGCGTGCTGATCCTGGCGACCTACCGGTCCGATGACCTGCACCGGACGCATCCGCTGCGGCCGCTGCTCGCCGAACTCGACCGCATCGACTGGGTCACCCGGATGGACCTCGCCAGGCTCACCCGCCAGGAGACCGGCCAGCTGATGGCGCAGATCACCGGCCGCGAGCCGGGTGACAACCATCTCGCGGCCGTGTACCACCGCGCCGAGGGCAACCCCTTGTTCGTCGAGGCCCTGGTGGGCGACGGTGAAGCCGGCTCCGGGCTGCCGGAATCCCTGCACGACCTGCTGATGGCGGGGCTGCGGCGGCTGCCGGAGGAGACGCAGGAGGTGGTCAGGGTCGCGAGCGCGGGCGGCGAGCGGATCGGGCACGGCCTGCTGACCGCGGTGACCGGTCTTGACGGCGCCGCGCTCGGCCGCGCGCTGCGGCCGGCCGTGGCGGCCAACGTGCTGCTAACCGAGTCCGACGGCTACATGTTCCGGCACGCGCTGATCCGCGAGGCGGTGCACGACGAGCTGCTGCCCGGCGAGCGGGGCCAGGTGCACAGCCGGTTCGCCGAGGTCATCGCGGCCGATCCGGCGCTGGTGACGCCGGGCCGGGCCGCGGCCGAGCAGGCCTGGCACTGGTTCGCGGCGCACGATGCGCCGCGGGCGCTGGTCAGTGCCTGGCAGGCGGCCGGTCAAGCCGACCGGTCCCTCGCGTACGCGGAGCAGCTGGCCATGCTGTCCCGGGTGCTCGAGCTGTGGGAGCAGGTGCCGGACGCCACGGTGCGGATCGGGGTCGATCACGCCGCGGTCCTCGAGGAGGCGGTCCGCGCGGCCGAACTGGCCGGGGAAGACGACCGGGGGATCATGCTGGCCCAGGCCGCGCTGCGGGAGATCGACACCACCGCGGAGCCGGTCCGGGCCGCGCTTCTGCTCCAGATCCGCGGCCATCTGAAGTACCATCTCGGCCGGAACGACTACGCCGGGGACCTGTACGAGGCGGTCCGGCTGGTGCCCGCCGATCCGCCTAGCGCGGCCCGGGCCCGGGTCCTCGAAGCGCTGGCCCACTACACCCTGTGGGTCCATAGCGGCTGGCACGACCCTGCATTGCGTGCGGTCGCCGAAGAGGCGGTGGCCACGGCGCGGCGCGCCGGTGACGCCGCCACCGAGGCGGCGGCGCTGGTCACCCTGTCCTGCGCCGAGCCCGTCGGCGGGAACGTGGAACGATTCCGGGCCATGCTGGCCGAGGCCAGGACCGTCGCATCGCGGGTGAACGCCTACCAGCCGCTGCTAGGCGCGGCCATCACCGAGTCGGACATGCTGGAGGGCGCGGGCCTGCACGAGGCGGCCGCCGAGGTGGCCCGCGACGGGCTGGCCACCGCCAGGGAACACGGGCTCGCCAGGACTTACGGCGCCGTGCTGGCCAACAACGTGGCCGAGCCGCTGGTGTCGCTGGGCCGATGGGACGAGGCCGGCGAGGTCATCGAGCGCGCGCTCTGGCTCTCCCCGCCTCCGCTCAGCCGGTCATGCCAGTGGCGGCTGGCCGGCGACATCGCGCTGGCCCGCGGCGACCTGCCCGCCGCGGCGGAATCCGTGGCTTCGATAAGGTCCGTGCTCGACCAGGCCAGGTACCACGACCAGTATCACCTGCCGCTGATCCGGCTGGAGACCGAGCTGCTGCTGGCTCAGCGGCGCCCGGCCGACGCCCTGTCCGCGGTCGGGGACGCAATCGATCGCTACGACATGGGGCCGAGCCCTCGCTACGCCTGGCCGTTGCTGGTGGCCGGCGCCCGTGCGTGCGCGGCCTCCGCCCACGAGGGCGCGCTCACGGCACAGGCAGCGGCGCTGCTCGGCCGGCTGCGGGCCGAGGCGGGCGCGCTGATCGCGGAGGGACTGACGCAGCAGGCTCACCGGCTGACCTTCGCCGCCGAAGCGGGACGGGCCAGCGACGCCAGTGCTGCCTGGGAAGAGACGGCACGGGCATGGGAGGCGGCCGGCCAGCCCTACCCGCTGGCGGAGGCGCTGCTGCGGTCCGCCGCGGCCGCGCTGCGCGCGGGCGACCGCGACGGTGGCGCCACCCGGCTGTGCCGCGCCGCCGAGCTGGCGCAGCGGCTCGGCGCCCGGCCGCTGAGCGACGACATCGCCCTGCTCGCCCGCCGGGCCAGGATCCCGCTCGGGCCGGGCGGCGACGGGAGCACCCCGGCGCCCGGGCCGGACCGGCTGGGACTGACGGCGCGGGAGTTCGAGGTGCTGCGGCTGGTCGCGGCCGGGCGCAGCAACCGCGAGATCGCCGGCGAGCTGTTCATCTCGGCCAAGACCGCCAGCGTGCACGTGTCCAACATCCTCGCCAAGCTCGGCGTGACCAGCCGCGGCGAAGCGGCCGCCGCCGCGCACCGGCTCCGCCTGTTCGATTCCTTCCCGGACGAGGTGCCAGGGCCTTAGCGAACGGACCTCAGCACAACGACCTCAGCGAAACCGGACTTCCGTCACTCCAGCACCGACCAGCGCTGGAGCTGCATGGTCGCGGCAGCCATGCAGTTGGGTCCTGACCACTACAGGGTCATCGTCGTGGTCTGGATCCCGGGTGTAAGGACGGCGCCCGCCTTAGGCGGGGCCTGAGCCCTTGCTGGCCAGCATCTAAGGACCCTTTGGCCTGCGAATACTAGGAAATCGCCCGATCCGCGGGCCCCTGCCTTAGGCGCATCCTCGATATATAGGCAAGTTCGTCCCGAGGAGACCGCGATGCACCCCAGCTCCACCATCAGCTATGACCTCGCCCAGGCCAGGATCGCCGACCTTCGTCACCAGGCCCGGCGCGAGGGTCTCGCCCGCGCCGCGGCGCGCTCCACCCAGCCGGACCGCACGCGAGTTCCGGGCCGCCTCCACCGGCCCGTCCGCTGGCACCGGGCCGCCCCCGCCGCCGGCTGACCCAGCTGCCGGCTGACCCAGCTGCCGGCTGACCCAGCTCAGCCAGCTCGGCCACCGAGGAGCCACCATGTCATCAGTGTTGTGTGACCTCAGCGTCAGTGCCCTCAGCACCGGGGCCGGGGCCGCCCGGGCCGATGCGCTGTTCGCATCGGCGCTGCAGCGTTCCGACGAACCCAGCTCCGGGCAAGTCCGGCGGGCGATCGCCGCGGCCGTCGCCGCCTACGGCGGCTCGGGCTGCGCGGCACGGGTCGCGCAGGCCTTCGGCGAGCACCCCGAGACCGCCGTTACCCGGATGCGCTGGGCGCGCAGGATGGTCGCCCGCGCCGTCCCCGCCACCTGCCTCGCCGCCTGAGCCGCCGGGCTCATCACCGCCGGGGCTCATCACCGCCGGGCTCATCACCGCCGGGCTCATCACCGCCGGGGCTCATCACACTGGGCCCAGCGCCCTGGTCTCGACGACAGCGAAGCTGACGGGGGGCATCGTGACCTTGTCCTGCTTGATGGCGACCCCCGAGCTGGAGGCGGCGAGCACGCCCGTGCCGCGCTGCCCGAGCAGCAGCCGGACGGACTTGCCGCCGAGGTTCGCCGCGATCCTCAGCCGGCCCCGCCGGACCAGCAGCCAGCGCGCATCCTCGTCGAAGTCCGCGTGCACCCGGTCCAGCCGCGGATCGGTCAGCTCGGGCCGGGCCCGGCGCAGCGCGATCAGCTCCTGGTACCAGGCGAGCAGGCCGAGATACGGCTCGCGGTCGGGCTGCTCCCAGTCGAGCTTGGAGCGCAGGAAGGTCGCCTCGTCCTGGGGGTCGGGCACGTCGTCCGCGTCCCAGCCGTGCGCGGCGAACTCGTTCTTGCGCCCCTCGGCGACGGCCTGAGCCAGCCAGGGCTCGATGTGGTCGGTGAAGTACTGCCACGGGGTGTCCGCGCCCCACTCCTCGCCCATGAACAGCATCGGGGTGTAGGGCGAGGTCAGCACCAGGCCGGCCCCGACCTTGATCAGGTCCGGCGACAGCAAGGCGGCGATCCGGTCGCCGGTGGCCCGGTTGCCGATCTGGTCGTGATTCTGCAGGTAGCCGAGGAAGCGGTGGGCGGGCACGCGGAACACGTCGACCTGCCGTCCGTGCGTGCGGCCGCGGAACGCGGACCAGATGCCGTCGTGGTAGAACACCCGGGTGTAGGTCTTGGCCAGCGCCGCCAGCGACCCGAAGTCGCAGTAGTAGCCCTGCCGTTCGCCGGTGATCGCCGCGTGCACCGCGTGATGGAAGTCGTCGCTCCACTGCGCGGCCAGCCCGTAACCGCCCGCCTCCCGGGAGGTGACCAGGCGCGGGTCGTTGATGTCGGATTCGGCGATCAGGATCAGCTCATGGTTCAGCAGGGCGGCGAGGGCGTGCACCTCGGTCGCGAGTTCCTCGAGAAATTGCAGGGCGCGGTGGTCCTCCAGCGCGTGCACCGCGTCCAGCCGCAGCCCGTCCAGGTGGTAGTCGCGCAGCCACATCAGCGCGTTGCCGATCAGGAACGCGCGCACCTCGTCGGACCCGGGCTGGTCCAGGTTCACCGCCGGGCCCCACGGCGTCACGTGTGCCTCGGTGAAGTACGGCCCGAACGCGTCGAGCCGGTTGCCGATGCCGACGTGGTTGTACACCACGTCGAGCAGGACGGCCAGGCCGCGGGCGTGGCAGGTATCCACGAACCGCTTCAGCCCGTCCGGGCCGCCGTACGGCTCGTGCACCGCCCACAGGTTGATCCCGTCGTAGCCCCAGCCGTGCCGCCCCGGGAACGCCGCGACCGGCATCAGCTCCACCGTGTGCACGCCGAGGTCGCGCAGGTGGCCGAGCCGTCCGATGGCGGCGTCGAAGGTGCCGTCGGCGGTGAACGTGCCGACGTGCATCTCGTAGATCACCGAGCCGTGCAGCGGGCCGCCGCGCCAGCTACGGTCGGTCCAGCGGAAGGCGGAATGATCGTAGGTACGGCTCGGGCCCTTGATGCCGAACGGCTGGCGCGGGGAGCGTGGGTCAGGCAGCAGCTCGCCGTCATCCAGCCGGAACCCGTAGTCGATGCCGGCCGTCACGTGGGGCACGTCCGCGCTCCACCATCCGGTGCCGACGTCGGCGTTCTCCAGGCTCATCGGGTAGCGCTGCCCGGCGACCTCGGCGTCGACCCGGCCCGCAGCCGGGGCCCAGACGCTGAACAAGGTCACCGGTTGCTGCCGTCGGCGTGCTCCTGAAGTTCGGTTTCCCAGACCCGGTCCGGGATGAGCAGCGCCACCGGAAGCCGTCTGGTCAGCTCGTCCAGGGGCGGCCGCAGGCCGGCGTGCCTGACCCCGGTGAACACGTCGCGCCAGTGCAGCTCGGGCAGCGGCAGGGCGGTGTCGGCCCAGCCGCCGCGCCGCCGCAGGCCGGCGGGCAGCCGGGTGACGACGGTGACCGCGTGGCCGCCGCGCAGGAAGGCGAATGCGTGCCCGGCGGCCGGTCCCTCGGCCTCCAGCGGGGTGTAGCTGTCGGCGAACCAGTCCGGGTGGTCGCGCCGCAGCCGCAGCGCCCGCGACGTGACCAGCAGCTTCTCCGCGTCCAGGCCGCCGCCGAAGGCCGCCTGGTCCGGGTTGGCGTCGAGCGCGGCCAGCAGCCGCTGGCGGCGCTGGTAGTCGACCGGCCTGCGGTTGTCCGGGTCGACCAGGGACAGGCCGGTCAGCTCGCAGCCCTGGTAGACGTCGGCCACGCCCGGCATGGTGAGCTGCACCAGCTTCGCGCCGAGGGTGTTCACCCGGGCGTCTGGCGCGATCCTGGCCACGAAGCCGGCGATCGCCGCGGTCAGCTCCGGGTCGCCGAGCACGGCACCGGCCAGGCCGAGCACCGCGGACTCGTAACCCAGGCGGCGCATCGTCCAGGATGTCCGCGTCTTGGCCTCGTGCATGGCCTTGCCGAGGTACTCGTCCAGCCGTTCCGGCCCGATCAGCCAGGCGCCCGCCAGGGTCTGCCACATCAGGTATTCCAGGTCGGGTTCTGGGGCGCGCTCGGTGACCTCGGCCACGGCCCCGTCGGCGAGCCACCGGGTCAGGCCGTGCCACTCGGCCACGTGGTGTCCCCAGTCCTGCGGCCATTCGGCCAGCACCGCCAGCCGGGCCCTGACGTCTTCCTGCCGCTTGGTGTCGTGGGTGGACAGCGTGGTCATGGTGCCCGGCCACCGCCGGGCCAGCCGCCCGGCGGTGGCGTGGAACTCGGCCGGGCTGACCCCGAAGAGGTCGGGGTCGCCGCCGACCTCGTTCAGCGCGGCCAGCCGGGACCAGCGGTAGAACGCGGTGTCCTCCACGCCCTTGGCCAGTACCGGGCCCGTGGTCTGGCCGAACCGGACGATCAGTTCGTCGCGGGCGGCCTGCTGGTCCGGGTCGGCGGTCACCTCGCCCAGGCCGAGGACCGCCGCGCGCACCGCGTCCAGGGCCGGATGCAGGTATTCGGCCAGCCGGTCCCGGGCCGCGGCCGCCGCCGCGGTGACCGCCGCCGCCGCCGCGGCGGACGGCGGCTCGCCCGGGGTCACGTAGGCCCGGTACACGCCGAACTCGGCCAGCACGGCGACGAGCACGTCGTACAGATCGCCGGGTGAGAACCCTTCCAGGGCCGGGTAGCCGGCCCGGGCGAACAAGCGGGTCAGCCGGGCCAGCTCGGCAGCGAAGGTCCCGTTCGCGATGTCGTGCTTGGCGTCCCGCTCTACCTCGGCGAAGCTCTGCTTGCCGCCGGTGAAGCGGACATACTCGTCGGTCAGGGGCACGTCCCCCGCGGGATCGATGAACAGGCCGCCGACCAGGGACAGGGTGTCGTATCCGGTGGTGCCCGCGCAGGGCCAGTCGGGCAGTTCCTCGCCGTGCGCCAGGATCTTCTCGACCACGACCCAGGCGACGCCGGTCTTGGCGGACAGCCGGTTCAGGTAACCACGCGGGTCGGCCAGCCCGTCGGGGTGGTCCACCCGCAACCCGTCGATCAGCCCCTCGTGCACCAGGCGCAGCAGCACCCGGTGGGTGGCGTCGAACACGTCCGGGTCCTCGACCCTGAGCGCGATGAGCGAGTCGACGTCGAAGAACCGCCGGTAGTTGAGCTGGGTGGCTGCGTCGTGCCAGTCGGTGAGCCGGTAGTGCTGCTGCGCCAGCAGCACGCCGAGGGGCAGGTCGGCCACGCCGTCCCGGAGCGGGAGCACGTGGTCGAGGTAGCGAAGTACCGGCCCGCGATGGGCGGCGGCGTTCTCCGGATTGCGGGGCGCGGTGTCGATGATGAGGTCGCCCAGGCACTCTTCCAGCGGCCCGGCCAGGATAGGCAGCAGCAGCTTGCCTTCCTGCGCCTCCCAGTCGATGTCGAACCAGTGCGCGAACTCCGACTTCCGGCCCTGGTAGAGCACTGACCACAGCTGCCGGTTGAGCGTTTCCGGGGTGGGCCGGGCCATGTGGTTGGGCACCACGTCGACGATCACCCCCAGGCGGCGCCGGCGGAACTCGGCCACCATCTCGCGAAACGCGGGCTCCCCGCCGAGGTCCGCCGAGACCAGCGAGTGGTCGATGACGTCATAACCGTGCGGCGAGCCCGGGTTGGCCTGCAAGATCGGCGACAGGTAGACGTGCGTCACGCCCAGCGCGGCCAGGTAGCCGGCCTGCTCGGCCGCCTGGCCGAACCCGAAGCTGTCCCTGAGCTGCAGCCGGTAGGTGGACACCGGGTGCTCGCGCCCGGTGAGCGGGCGGCCGACGTGCCGGCCTGCGGGCTCAGCCACGGCGCAGCAACTGCACGGAGTGGTTGATCACGTTTATCGCGTCTCCCGGCTTGACGGGGTTCTCGTCTTCAAAATCCGTCGCGTGGACCGCCGTGTCCAGCACCTTGGACCAGCGAGGTCCGTAGCGGCGCGGCGGGATGACGAACCGGAGATCTTCCTCGCTGGCGTTGAACAGCAGCAGGAAGGAGTCGTCATGGACCCGCTCGCCCCGCCGGTCCGGCTCGCTGATCGCCCGGCCGTTCAGGAACACGGTCAGCGACTTGGCGAACCCGGCGTCCCAGTCGTCGGCGGTCATCTCCTCTCCGACCAGGGTGAACCAGGCGATGTCGCCGAGCCGGTTGCGGCCGCCGCGGGCGGGCAGGCCGCGGAAGAACCGGCGCCGGCG
>WNGR01005097.1_pt1 | contig 24299 bp, 20 predicted proteins | sample 5407581 | NCBI WGS metagenome assembly WNGR01 (sample SAMN13153383, study PRJNA577476) | soil metagenome | isolation source: 80 cm soil or saprolite under Garry oak tree replicate 2 | place: USA:California | collected 2016-06-15
AGCGGACGGTTCCGCCCCGAACTGCAGGATCCGCACGAGGTCGCCCAGATCCTCTGGTCCTCGAGGCACGGGCTCGTGTCGCTGCGCATCGCCAAGGAGCACGATGATTGGGTCCAGTGGCGCGACGTCCAGGCCACTGCCACCCGGCTGCAAGACGTGATGTTCACGGGCCTGCTGCGGCGCGGGCGCGCGAGCCTAGGGTTAACCTGAGGTGAGCTGCCGGGCAGTGCACCTGCCTGACAACAAGTACCCACAAAAATCCCCACACTGACTCTTGGCTAAGGCCGTATTCTTCGACTGGGCTAGGAAGGCCAGCCATCTCGGCCGTTCTTGACTCGGCGCGTGCGGCACGACAGAGGTTAAAAAGAGGTCGGAAGAACTTCCCATGGTGGCTTGAGAAAGTCGAAGTAGCTTGCGAGTTTACGTGTCGCGGCGCCGTAGCCAAGTGGTAAGGCAGAGGTCTGCAAAACCTCTATTCGTCGGTTCGATTCCGACCGGCGCCTCTGTCGTTTTGAAACGTTTGGCGTTCCCGCGCCACACGCGATGCGCTGAAGCCGCGCGCTCGATGTCCGCCGACCTGTCTCTACCCCAAGACCACGAAACGCGTTAACCGGACGACACATTCAGGAATGAGGGTTGCAGCCCGGCGCCCACGCGGCGATCCGAGGGCGTGCGGACGGCTCGCCGCTTCCTCACATCCCGGGAGGCCCTCATGCATCGCACTACTATCGCAGGTCTGCTCCTGAGCTGCGGCGCCGCTTCGTTCTGGGCGTGCACCGACAAGTCACCGCCGACCGCGCAGGCTCCGTTCCCACCTGCGACGCCGGGCGTGCGGATGGACGTCGCGGCTCCGAGCTGCGAGCCGAAGACGCACCCCAGCGGACTACTGGTCGACAAGGTGACGACCCCGCCGTCATTCGGCATGGCCGTCCGCGATGACGGTCTCGCGTACTTCACGGAGTTCCAGAGCGGGGGCGTCGGCATCACCAGCACGCAGACCCGAACGGTCGATGGCTTCATTGCCACCGGAAGTGTGCCCACGGGCGTGGATTTCTCGCCCGACGGGAACACCGCCTACGTCACCAACCAGTTCAGCCAGAACGTCTCCGTCATCGACGTCGCGTCCGCACAGGTGGTCGCCACGATCCCCACGCCCGGGGGCGAAAACCCGTCCGTCGTGCGCGTGTCTCCCGACGGCACCCGGCTGTTTATCGCGACCGCGAGCACGACCGTATACATCGTGGATACCCAGACGCGGCAGGTCATCGGGAGCGTGCAAGTGGGCTTCGTGCCGAACGCCTTCGCCGTGCACCCCGATGGACGGATCATTTACATCAGCTCCGCGTTCGGCGGCTCCGTGACGGAGGTCGACATGTTCACGGGAGCGGCGCTGCGCACCTTCACTGTCGGCGGCATCCCCCAGGACATGGCCGTGAGCCACGATGGGCAGCGTCTCTATGTAGCCAACGAGTCCGCCGCGGTCCTGGACGAGATCAATCTGCAGTCAGGTCAGGTCACGGGAACGATCGCCCTGGCGGGCGGCCCGTTCGGCATCGGTGTGACGCCGGACGACAATCAGGCTTACATATCCCTTCCGGGCCCGGGCTTGGTGCAAGTGTTCAATCTGCAGTCGCACAAACTTTCGTTTACGTTCGACGTCGGCGGGAGGCCGCGCCGGATCGGATTCAGCCAGCGAGGTCACATCGGTGCGGTCGCCAACGAGGCGGGCTTCGTGACGTTCGTTCGCTGACCAAGCCGGCGCTCAGACGTACCACGGGCCTGCCCGGTTACCCGGACAGGCCCGATTGAGCATCACAGCACCGCTACGCCGCTAGCGAAGCCGCCAACCCCTACCGTAGAACGGCCGGTAGTAGTACGGCCCACCGAACCGCAGGCCGACCGCGACGCGCGGCCCGTACCACGGATCCCACCAACCGGGCCCGTATGGAGAGACCCAACCGACATAGCGCGGCGGCGGCGACACGGTGTAGCTCGCGACGTCATAATCGAAGTGCTCCGCGGTCCCGTGCATGCGCTGCACCAAGTCCATCAGCCCGGCTTCGGGATCGGCTCGCACGCCAGCGTCGCCGAGCGCGCTGTAATCCCAGCGCCCGTTCTTGGCGAACTCGTCGAATTGAAACGGCGTCTTGGCGACCGCCGCGAGCACGGTGCCGTGGCCGCTCGTGTCGTCCACCACGAACGCTTCTCGGCCACCTCGACCCTTCAGCTCGTCCTTCTTGTCGCCCCGGATCTGCTGATTGCCGTCGGGATCGAGCGGGAACAGCACGCGCACGTGCCCCTGCGCGTCGGCGCGCAGCACGACCAGATAGCCGTCCTGAGCGGCCTGGGCATAAACTTTCGCGCGGTCGCCGAACTCATAATGGCCGTCGGAATTGAACCACACGCGCACCGGGGGATCCGAAGCCACCGCGGCGGTCAAAGAATGGAGTAACAGCAGTGACGTTAACATACAGCCTCCTTCGCTTGCACCTGCAACGACGGCACGACCTGCATGTTCGAGAACGCCGCGGCCCATCCGAATGTGCCGTGCGCCTACGGTGGACTACGGGCGGTAGCCTGTGACTGCTGACCGATCCATTCGTTAACTTCTACGTGGTGTACCTGCTGCGCACACAGAGAGCGCCCGCGATCCTCTTTGCGCTCGCCGGTCAACTCGCCTCCTGGGGGCGCGCCCCGGCCGCGCAGCTCCCCGACTCGCAGCACATCCTCCGCTCCGCCCGCGCCGCGCAAGCCGACTTCGAGTCGATCCGGCGGCACAACCTCCCCAAAGAGCCCGGCCACGGCGCTGCCGACTGCGACGAGCGCATCGGCCGGTTCTGCTACTGGTACGACGACGACGACGAGACGCCGCGACCACCACCGCCTGAGTCCGAGGCGATCACCCGGGCGCGCGACCGCTTGCTCGGGACGCTCGATAGCGCGGCGCTGGCCCTCCCCGGCGCCGAGTGGATCGCCGGCCAACGGGTGCGCTACCTGCTTCAGAGCGGCCGCCCGGCCGAGGCGCTCGCCGCCGCTCGGACGTGCGGCGCCGCGCCGTGGTGGTGCGAGGCGCTGACGGGCCTGGCGCTGCACGTCGCGGGCGACTACGGTGCGGCCGACAGCGTGTATCGCGCCGCGCTCGACGCCATGCCGCCCGACGAGCGCTGCCGTTGGACCGATATCTCCGGGCTGCTGGACGGCGCCCTCGCGCAGCGCTATCGCCGGCTCCCCTGCGACGAGCGCGGCGCGTTCGAGCGCCGGCTGTGGTGGCTCGCTCAGCCACTCTACTCCCTCCCCGGCAACGACCGCCGCACCGAGCACCTGGCTCGCGCGACCATGACGCGCATCGAGCGAGACGCGCGCTCGACCTACGGCGTTCTCTGGGGCGACGACCTGCGTGAGGTGACGGTGCGGTTTGGATGGCCGACCTACTGGACGCGAAGCGAGCCCGCGACCCTGAGCAGCTTCGCAGATGTGCCGATCACGGGCCACGAGCCGGTACCCGCATTTCATTTTCTGCCCGACGGATCCGCCTGGGACGATCCGGGGAGCGCGAGCCCGCAAGTCTGGGAGCCGCGGGCCCCACGCGCCCGCGAGCACTACGCACCGCGTTACGCCATCGCGTTCGGGCCGCTCGAGCACCAGGTGGCGCTGTTCCGGCGCCGCGATTCGTGTCTCGTGGTCGGGGCATACGACGTGCGCACCGACACGCTGTTCTCCCAGGACTCGCTGCAGGCGGCGCTCGTGCTGGCGCGGGACGAGCGCAGTGTCCCCGTGATCGAGCGCCGTCCGGACGCGAGAGCGTCAGACGTGATCGTCGCGAAAGCGGACTGCGCCCCCCAGCTCGTGAGCCTCGAGCTCGTCGCTCCGGCGCGACGCCACGTCGCCCGCGCGCGCTACGGGGTGGGCCCGCCCGCCGGCCCCGGCGCCGGCCTATTCCTCTCCGACATTCTGCTGTTCGATCCCCCCGACTCCCTGCCGACCCAGCTCGCGGCCGCGCTTCCCTACGTGCGGGGTTCGACCGTGGTGGACTCTCGCTCACGCCTCGGCCTGTTCTGGGAGATCGCCGGGCTCGACTCAGGGGAGGTGGTGACGACCGAGGTCACGGTGCAGCCGGTCCGTACGGGATGGCTGCGCAAGGCGGCGGAGTCGCTGCGGCTCGCCGGCCGGCGCGCCTCGGTACGGCTCGAGTGGCGGGAAGTCCCGGAACGGCACGGGTCCATGGCCGGGAGGGCGCTGGCGCTCGACCTCTCGGGCCTGCCGCCCGGCCCGTATCGCATCGAGCTCGTGGTGCGAGGGCCCAGGGGGCAGCGAGCCAGCGTGGCGCGCGACATCACCGTGCGAGAGCGGTGAGAACGCCCGGCGTGAGCTAACGTGCTCGTATGAAGCTGCCGATTCTCGTGTACCACAAGATCGACCGCATCCCGCCGGGCTCGCGCTACCCGAAGCACTTCGTGACGCCTGAGCAGTTCGCGGCGCAGCTCGCGTACCTGGCGCGCCACGGCTACACCAGTATCGGTCTTCCCGATTACCTCGCCTACCGCCGCGGTGAGCGGCGGCTGCCGCGCCGGGCCATCATCCTCACCTTCGACGACGGCTACCGCTCGACCCGCACGATCGCGCTCCCCCTGCTGCGCCAGTACGGCTTCAGCGCCACGATCTTTCTCGTGGCGGCGTACGTGGGGCAGACGAACCTGTGGGACGCAGCCGAGATGCAGGAGCCGCTGCTCGACGCGGGCGAGATCCAGGACATGCAGGCAGCAGGGATCGAGTTCGGCTCGCATACCGCCACGCACCCGCATCTCGCCGCGCTGCGGCCGGTCGAGGTGCTGCGCGAGCTGCGCACGTCGCGCGAGCAGCTGGGCGCGCTGCTCGGCAAACCGGTGACGGTGGTGTGCTACCCCTATGGGGAATACACCCGGGACACGCTGCAATTCGCGCGCGACGCTGGCTACGCGGCGGGCGTCACCCGACGACCGCGTATGAACACGGACGCGACCGACCTGCTCGAGCTGCGCCGCATCCCGGTTGCCTCGCTCACCTCGCCGGGACGGTTCGCCTGGGACTTGTTCCGGCTGCGCTGGCTGGCCGCGTCCTGACTCGGGCGACTAGCCTGGCACGGGCGCGCCGAGCGGCTCCGTGGCCACGGCCGAGACGACTACGCTTTCGCCCAACGCCGTGCCCGACCCTGCGATCGCTCCTTGCTCGCCGAAGTACGCCTCTTCGCCGTGCTCCGAGAGGTCGAGCCCGCGCAGCTGCGCGCGCACATCGGCCTTGATGCCCACCGTGGCCTTCACGATCGTCAGGATCACTGCGGTGCCGAGGGCGGCGAGCGCCACCGTCGCCAGCACCGCGACGAGCTGCACCCCCATCTGCGCAAAGTTGCCGGCCAGCCAGCCGTCGCCCCCCGCGGGGTTCGCGAGCTTGGTCGCGAACACACCGGTGAGCAGGGCGCCAGCCGCTCCCCCGAGGCCGTGACAGGAAAAGACGTCGAGCGAGTCGTCGAGCCGCGTCCTGGCGCGGATCTGAATGGCGGTATAGCTCACCACGGCCGCCAGCGCACCAATCACCAGCGAGGCCGGCGCTGTGACAAAGCCCGCTGCCGGCGTGATGGCGACCAAACCGACGACGAGGCCGGTCGCGGCGCCCACCGCCGTCGCCTTGCCCGTGCGGATCAGGTCCAAGCACGCCCACGTCACAAGTGCCATGGCGGCCGCCGTGTTTGTGTTCGTGAACGCGAGCGCGGCCAGGCCGTTGGCGGCGAGGGCCGAGCCGGCGTTGAACCCGAACCACCCGAACCACAGCAGCCCCGCGCCCAGCAGCACGAGCGGCACGTTGTGCGGGACGATGGCGGCGCGCTTGAAGTCTCTGCGGGGTCCGAGCATGCGGGCGGCGACCAGCGCCGACACGCCGGAGCTGATGTGCACCACAGTGCCACCCGCGAAGTCGAGCGCGCCCAGCTTCTGGAGCCAGCCCCCCGCGCCCCAGACCCAGTGCGCCAGCGGGTCGTAGATGAACGTCGCCCACAGCAGGACGAACACGACGTACGCTCGGAACCGCATCCGCTCCACGATCGCGCCCGAGATGAGCGCCGGCGTGATGATCGCGAACATCAGCTGGAACATGGCGTGCGCCTGCAGCGGGATGGTGGCGGCGTACGCGGGGTCGGGGTCGACCCCGACTCCGCGGAACCCCAGCCAGGCGAGCCCGCCCCACAGGGGCGAGCCGTGGCCGAACGCGATCGAATAGCCGAACAGCACCCACTGCACGCTGATCAGGCCGAGTGCCACGACGCTCATCATCATCGTGTTGAGGGCGTTCTTGGGCCGGACCAGGCCGCCATAGAAAAACGCCAACCCCACGGTCATCACCATCACCAGCGCGGTGGAGGTGAGCACCCAGGCGGTATCGCCCGCCGAGATCGCCGCGGCGTCGAGTGCGAGCAACGGCAGTCTCATGGCTCCTCCCCCCCGGCCCCCGCGCCGGCGTGTTGTACGTGCTTGAGCGCCTCGCGTTGTACCGCAGCGGCGTTCACCGCGGTGAGCGCTGCGTTGTCCACTTCGCCCGTGCGAATGCGGATGACGCGCTCGATCGGCTGGACGAAGATCTTGCCGTCGCCGACCTCGCCGGTGCGGGCCGAAGACAGGATGGCGTCAATGCACGGCTGCACAAACGGCTCCGAGCACGCCATCTCGATCTTCACCTTTTCGTGGAATTCCATGACGACCGTGGTGCCGCGGTACTGCTCGACGATCTCCTGCTCGCCGCCGTGGCCGCTGACGCGGGTCAGCGAGATCCCGGTGACGCCGGCCCGGAACAGCGCCGCCTTGACCTCGGCGAGGCGCTCGGGCCGCACGATGGTAGTGATGAGTTTCATGGAGCCAAGCTTACGCCTCCGGCGGAGAGTTGTCAATCAATTCTTGCAGTTCTGGCGCGATTCTTGTGACGACGCGCCGAGCATCCTCCATAGCAATCATCGTGCCGTCATCTGAATCATGCATAAGATGTCGACCAACCGCGACACCACTGCGTTCGCCCCAGGTGCCACCGAAAGAGGACGGTGGATCGCCGTGCTCGCGCTGCGGCCACCGGGCACGGGATTCGCCCTGGGGCCGGGAGTCACTCTGAGGGAGGCTTCCATGCGTACGGCAGCGTGCTTTCTCGCCACCGCGGGCTTGCTCGGAGTCACGGCACCCACGGCCCGGGCGCAGTACCCCCAGCGGCGTGAGGGATTCTGGATCGGGTTCGGTCTGGGGTACGGCTCTGCCAACGTCACGTGCGACACCTGCGGCAGCGGCCCCCGCACGGGGGGCGTCACGGCGTTCCTGAAGCTCGGCGGCACACCCAGCCGCAACCTGCTGATCGGCGGCGCCATCAACGCCTGGTCGCACCAGAGCGGCGGCGCGACCGAGACGATGGGCAATGTCACAGCGTCCCTCTACTATTATCCCGTCGCCAGCGGCGGCCTGTTCCTCACCGGCGGCGTGGGGTTCTCCGACTACAACGTGGACACCAGTCCTTCATATGACGGGACGGGTTGGGGGTTCACGGCGGGGGTCGGGTACGATATCCGGGTCGGCCGCAACGTCTCGCTCACGCCCGTGGCCAACTTCGTGTACGGCGGAGTCGGGGACTTGAACGTGTCGGGCGGGGGGGCCCCGTTCGCCGCCGGTTGGAAGCAGAACGTGGTCGACTTCGGGTTGGGCGTCACGTTCCACTGATAGAGGAGCCGCAAGCCCCTGCGGTGATGCGTCTTTGCCACACGCGACTGCGGTTCCGCTTTGCGAGCCGCGGCACCCGTTTTGCCCCCTCCTGTCGCGCTCCATCCACAACCTTGAGGAGGGGACGCATGAGACGCTCCGTACTGGTCGCCCTGCTGGCGCTTGCCGGTGCGTGCCGCGAGCGGCCCGATGTGGCGGGCCCGCAGCGCGCGGCGCCGCGGCTCGAAGCCAATGTGCTGGACCCCGCGCTGTCGACGGCGCTTGCCAGCGCGGCGCCGACCGCCACTCTGGAGTTCATCGTCAACTACGATGAGACAGTCACCACGCGCGACGCCGTCACCAACTCGATGCTCAACTTCGGCGCCGGCGTGGTGCAGTTCAAGAACCTGGAGCTGCTCGCGGGCGTCGCCACGCCGGCGCAGATCAACGCGATCGCCGCCCTGCCCGGCGTCCAGTCGGTCTACTTGAACAAACAGCTGCAATACTACGGTCGCCCCGGCGGTCTCTACACGTTGCTGCTGCACGAGAGCGTCCCCACCATTCGCGCCGATGCCGTGCAGGCCATGGGGATCACGGGCAAGGGAATGGGGATCGCGATCCTCGACTCGGGGATCGACGGGCTGTACAACCCCGACCTCGTCTATCCCACCCACACTGTCCAGAACGTGAAGGTCATTTTCAACCTGAGCGACGTGGTGACGTTCAAGGGGCCGGCCCCGAAGCCGCTCAAGCAGGGCGTGGACATCTTCGCCGAGAACCTTCCCAACAGCGAGACGTCGGTCGGCCACGGCACTCACGTCGCCGGGATCACGGCGGCCCTGGGGACCGCGTCGGGGGGCTACTACACTGGCGTGGCTCCCGGAGCGAACGTCGTCGGCGTCGGCACAGGGGACGTGCTGTTCATCTTCTTCGCGCTCGCGGGATTCGATTACATCCTCGAGCACCAGCAGGCGTACAACATCAAGGCCGTGAACAATTCGTGGGGGACGAGTGGCGCGTTCGATCCCAAGGACCCGATCAACAAGGCGTCGAAGACGGTGCACAACCACGGGATCACCGTGGTATTCGCTGCGGGCAACGACGGCCCGGACCAAAACACGTTGAACCCCTACAGCGTGGCGCCGTGGGTGATCGGCGTGGCGGCGGGGTGCAAGCTCGTGAGCCCCGACCCGACTAACTCGGCAATTCATTGTGCCGATCAGACCGGACAGAACCGGGCGCCGATCCTCGCCGACTTCTCGTCGCGGGGCCTCGCCGGAGATCCGCTGTATCACCCCGACATCACGGCTCCGGGTGTGCACATCGTTTCGACGCGTGCGTCCACCGGAACGGTGCTCAACGGGCTCGACGCGAACCACGACTTTAACCTGACGAGCACTTGCGCCATCAGCGCGGCGAACGAGCCGTTCTACACCTGCGCGTCGGGCACGTCGATGGCGACGCCGCATGTCGTTGGCGTCGTCGCGCTGATGCAGCAGGCGGCAGGCGGGACCCTCACGCCGGACCAGGTGGCGAAGGCGATCACCAGTACCGCGCGGCCGCTGCCGGGGTTCGCGCTCTGGGAAGTGGGCGCCGGGTATCTGGATGCGCTGGCGGCGGTGAACGCAGTGAAGCGCTAGCCCGCCCGAGCGGTCTTGCTTCCAGAGCCGGGGCCCATGCGGGCCCCGGCTTTCGTTCATGGTAAGACCAGATAGACTCGATCCTGGTCCGCGCGGACGCGCACCGGAATCGGCGACCCCGCGGCATCTTTGACCGAGGGTGCCGGCCGGCCCTGCTGCGCTTCCACGGCCAAAGCTTGACCGGGGGGGAGCTCGCCGCGCCGCAGGTTGAGAACGATCTCAACACCGCCAGCGGCGTTCCGGTGCAGCGCCGGTCGCAGCCGGGCCCGGTCCCGCCAGAATCGCGCGACGGCCCCCATGTCACCGATCCACGTATCCTCCCGGCGATTCGCCGTAAGCAGGCGGCGCTCGGTCTCGAGCTTGTACGTGACGTCGGTGGGATGGATCAACAGACAGGTGATGGCGCCGTTTTCGGTATTGGCCCGGATCACCTCCGTCCAGTCGCGCAGTGCCTGTTCGACGGTCCCGGCCGTGAGGAAGTTTCGAATGCGTAGCTCGCCGCGCGAATCGTCTAGCGCGACCGGCACGACGACAATCTTGCTGTGCTCGCTGCCCAACGCTCGTCTGCGGAACCCGAAGTACGGAAAGTTGGTGAGCACGTACTGCGCTGAGACGCTCGAGTCGAAGAAATAGCCGGCCTCTTCGAGCACCCGGAGCAGCTCGTCGGGGTACAGCAGATAGCCTGCCCGGAACCCCCGCGTCTGCTGTTTCAAGTCCCGATCGAGCAGTTGCTTGCTGACGAGCACTTCCCCGAACACCGTGGGACGCTTCGGGTCATAGCGCGCCGAGTCTATCGCGGGAGACCCCGTGGGGAACCGCTCGAACGCGAAGCTGTGACTGACCGAGTGCGAGCCGACGTCGGACCCCAGCGCTTTCACCTGTCGAATCCACTGCACGCGGTCGGGGGTGTAGTACCCGATGTCCGTGGAGTCCGTGAAGTACTTGGTCGTGACGAAGAACGTGCTGCGCACGCCTAAACCGGCTTCCATTTGGGCGAAGGTGAGCGCATTGCGAAACGCTTCCCTGGCATCGACGTCGTGTGAGAGGCACAGCCCCGTGCGTTTGCCCTCGGGCACGGTGTGGACCAACAGAAAGGGATGCACGCTGTCCTCGTACAATCCGCGGAGCAGCAGGCGGAACACGTCCCCCGATGGCTCGAACCAGTTGATCCAGCGACGTGCCGCCTCGAAGCTGCGCGCCAGACGGGGAATCAACGTCGTCTCCTTGAAGCCGAGCCCGAGGGCGTAGGCGAGGCCGCGGCCATACGCGGTCACGGTGAGGGCGGCCGTTCCATTCTCGTACCGTGCCAGCACCTGGGTCCCCGGAATGACGGCGTACTCGGTGGACCACACCGTTTCCGAGTACAACTTGGGATCGCCCAGGGACACGGTTTGCTCCTCCGGACGATTCAGGTAGCGCAGCGCCGGATCGACCGGGGAGGGGGTCGCGAAGCTGACGCGAAAGTTGGTGCGGCTGGTGGTTGCGCTGGCGATCCCGAAGAGCGGGAAGAATTTGTTGCCTTGCACCTGGGTCGCCAACACGACTCCGCCTCCCTCGACGTACGCGTATAAGGTCTCGCGCTCCGCGGGGGTCAGTTGTGTGTTGAGCAAGATGCCGCCGATGAAGACGAGCGGCCGCCGCGTGGCCACCGCCACGTCCGACGTCGCGAGGAACGGAATCCCCAGGAGCTCGAGACAGTCGCGCAGCGCGAGCTGCTCCTGGAGCGCGTCCCGGCTCGAGCCTACCTCGAGCACGGCCACGCCCCACTCCGGCGCTGGTGCCCTTGCTCCGGTGACGGCGAGCCACAGCGCGGCTCCCGCCAGCAGGCGCGTCACTTCCACAACTGCAGCGCGATGGGGTTGCCGGCCAGGGCCTCCGCCACCAGCACCAGCCAGGCGGACGCCGCCACGCAGGGAACCTGGGTCATTTCGTACTGCAATTCCTGCGAGGCGCAGCGCAGGCCGCCGTTGGCCGCCTGCAGCGGTGCGAGGCCGGCGACGATCTGCCGCGCGCGCGGCGACTGTCCCATGCGGAGATAGGCGAGCGCGACGCCCAGCGTTCCCTCAGACCAAACGATGGGGAGCTCGCGCCACTGCTTGCGGGGGCTCTCATGGAAGAAAAACCTGCCGACTTCCGGGTCTCCATAGATGGCCTGTTCAGCGTAGGGGCGATACCCGCTGGCGTCACCGTGCTTGCTGACGTAGTAGCGGTCGGCCGCGGCGAGCGCCTGCTGCGCCCGTTGAGGCTCGCCGGCGGCCAACAAAAACAGCGCGCCCCAGGCGGCGCAATCGAGCGCCTTGTCAGGATCAGCGTCACCGAGCGGCGCGAAGCCCTGGTTGAACTGCCCCAGCGAGTCGTTCCAGGCGCTTTGCAGCAAGCCGCGCCGTATACGATCGGCCGCCTGGGCCCAGCGAGCCTCGCGGGTGAGGTCCGCCAGCTGGTGCAGGAAAAACCAGGCGCTGATGTTGTTCTCGGTGCTCACGGCCAGCATCGGCTCGTCCCGATACAGCTCGACCACCTCGTCGGTGGTCGCACGGTAGGCGAGCTGCAGGATGCCCTGCCCCATCCGCAGCAGGCCATCGCGCGGGTCGCGCGCGTCGTTCACGGCGAGCGAGAGCAGGTAGCCGGCGAGGCGGGTGGCCGCCTGCAAGAAGATGGTGCGCTCCCGTTCGCATCCCCGATCGCCGGCGCAGCCCGGCGCGTGAGTCAGGAAGAAGGTGAAAGCGTATCCCACCCATGCCACCGCCCCCGCGCGGACGAGCGCGCTTTCGTGATCGGTTTCCTGCGGCCAATCATTGGCGGTGTTGTAGCCAAACCAGAGGCTGCCGTCGGGTCGGACCAAACGGGCGAGCGCATGCAGGGTGAACGCCGCCCTGTCTCCGTCACCGGTGGTCAGGAAGACGAGTGCGGCCAGCGCGTCGTCGTACGTGGCCGAGCGGTGGAAGCGCCGCGGGAATTCGGCCGGCGCCAGGTCGTAGCTGATCACCAGCCGGCGGCGGCTGGGGTCGGGGTCGGGGACGAGACGATTGGGGATGATTTGTCCCAACAGCCAGGGCCTGGTCGCGGAGACCCAGCGCGGTGGAGCGCCGTCCGGTGTGGGTGCTCCCTGGGCAATCAAACCTCCGCGCGGCAGCAATCCGCACACCACAACGCATGAGGCAGAGGCAAGCAGCCGGAGATACATGGGGCCGGCCGAAACCTAAGGCCGCTCAGTCCCGCAGGCCACCGCCGCTATTGCACTGGGGTCTGCCGCCCCTATCATGGGGGCGACTATGGCGGCCAAGAGTTGGTGCTTGATCATCGCTGGTCTGTGGCGCGCCGGCCTGCTCGCCGCGCAGCTGCCGGCAGCCGACGAGGCGTTCCGGCGGGGGCGGCTCGCCGAAGCACGGGCCGGTTATGAGCGAGCGCTCGCCTTCGACTCGCTCAACGTGCGCGCCTTGTATCGTCTCGCGATCCTGGACGGCTGGGATGCGAAGCTCGATCGCTCGCTCGCGCGGTTCACGAAACTGCGCCGTCTCGAGCCGCGCGACCCCGACTTCATGGTCGCGCACGCGCGCGTGCTCTCGTGGGCAGGGCGGACGCAGCAGGCCCTGGCGCTGTTCGATTCCGTGCTGGCGCGGGCGCCCGATCGGGCCGACGCGTTGGCGGGACGCGCGCGGGTGGTCGGCTGGAGCGGGGACCTCGATCGAGCGGAGCGGTTGTGGCGCGCCGCGCTCTCGCTGCATCCCGACGATGCCGAGCTGCTCTTCGGGCTCGCGCAGACACTGTATTGGAACGATCAGCCGGCGCTCGCCGAGGCGTACCTCACGCGAGCGCGCCGGGTCGCGCCGGGGGACAACGAGGCGCGGGATCTCGCGCGCACCCTGCGCGCGTTGCTGCGGCCGGACGTCCGGACATCGGTCGACGGCGCCGGCGATAGCGACCACAACGACTTCGTCGCGCAGGATGCCACGGTCACGGGCGCACTCGGCCCAGCTGTGCGGGGGACCCTCCGGGCGGGGTGGCGGCGCGCCACCGATCAGGCGGGCCATGGCTCGAGCTACGGCGGCGGCGGGTTCGTCGTCGCAGCGCTGGGTCGTCGCGTGGAGCTCCGCACGGGCGCGGGGCTCCGGTGGCTCGGCCCCGACATCGGACCGTCGCGCACCCCGGTGACCGCGGAGGTCGGGGTCGGGGTGCGGCCCGCCCGCGACGTGTCCCTGGGCCTGTCATACAGCCGCGCTCCGTTCGATGAGACCGCCGAGCTGATCCGCCGCGGCTTCGTGCTCGATGCGACCGAGCTCGAGTTCGAGCTCGCTCCCGGTCCACGTTGGTCCATCTCGGGAACGGCGGGGGCCACGTGGATCTCGGACGGCAACCGGCAGCTGCACGCGCTGGGCGGCGTGCTCGTTCGGCTGCTGCCCGGCTTGCAGCTCGGCCCGTTCGGCCGCGTGCTGGCGTTTCGGGCGACCCCGCTCAACGGCTACTTCGCCCCGAATCGCTTTTCGGTGCTGGAGGGGCGGGCCGTGTACTCGTGGCAGCGGCGGGGGTGGGGCGTGCGGGCCGACGCAGGCGTCGGCACGCAACAGGTCTCCGACACGGCCGGCCACCAGACCGAATGGCACTTCGGGGTGGCGCTATCCCGCGGCTGGGGGGCGAACAACGAGGTGGCGCTCGTGGGCTCGATCACGAACTCCGCGGGCGCCACCTCGACCACCGGCACCCGCACCGAGCGGTTCAGGTACCGCACGCTGGGGCTGCGGTTCCGTCAGGGGCTGTGACCTCCTCCCCCCGATCACCCCCGGGGTCAGCCTAAGCCATTACCCGGGGCTGGCGCCCGGGGTCAGTCTAACCGATTCACGGCGCCCTTTCCCAGGGCGCGGAGCAGGCGGACCGCGTGCGCCTGCTCGCGGGCCGGTAACGCTGCCACGGCCCGTCGCATCGCCGCCGCGTGGGGCGGAAAGATACGGGCGATGAGCCGTCGGCCGGCCGCCGTCAGACCCAGCAGCGTCACGCGGCGGTCGGTGGCGCTGGGCCGGCGCCGCACCAGGCCCCGGTCGCACAGCTTGTCCACCACGTAGGTGGTGCTCGAGCTCTCGACCAGGATGCGCCGCTGCACCTCGCACACCGGCAGCTCGCCTTTGTGGTACAGCACTTCCAGCACACCGAACTCGGTGGTCCCGAGCCCGAAGCGGGCGATGCTGGCGCGCGAATGGCGCTCGACCGCGTCGAACGCCCGGGCCAGCACGATCCACAGCTTGAGGGGGGTAGGGTGGGCCGGTGATGGTTTCATGTCGCTCCAGGAACCGTGGCTCCAGGGGAAGTGTTCCCACGTTGGTAGAGATCGAATATCTCGATTTCGAGATAAATCGTCCGTCTGCGTGGGAGGTGTCAAATGTTGGCAGATCTGGGACTGTTGGCTTTGCGGCTGACGCTCGGGGCGGTGTTTCTGGCCCACGGGGCGCAGAAGTCGGTGGGCGCGTTCGGCGGTCCGGGCTTCGCCGGCGCCACCGGGTTCATTGGGAGCATCGGGTTCCGGCCGGCGCGGCTGTGGACGGCGCTCGCGGTGGGCGGGGAGCTCGTCGCCGGCGCGTTGTTCGTGCTGGGCTTTGCGACGCCGCTCGCCGCGTTGCTGGTGCTCGGGACCATGGCGGTGGCGATCGCCAAGGTGCACGGGCCCAAGGGGTTCTTCATTCAGAACGGTGGTTTCGAGTACAACCTGGTGCTGATCATCGCCGCCCTGGCAGTCGCGGCGCTCGGGCCGGGGGCGTTCTCGCTGGACCACGCGCTGGGGCTGGTGCGGTAGGTCGGGCTGTAGGGTCGCGGCATGCCGCGCCCCTACTAGATTCTCCCCTGCTCTCACCGGACAGGAATCTGGACCGGCTGGTTCCGAAGCTCGTCACCACGCTCAAGGCGTACACCCGCGAGCAGTGCTTCGCCGACGCGGTCGCAGGGGTCATTGTCGGCATCGTCGCTTTACCGCTCGCGATCGCGTTCGCGATCGCGAGCGGCGTCACGCCGGAGCGCGGGCTCTTCACGGCGATCGTCGCCGGGTTCCTGATCTCGGCGCTGGGCGGGTCGCGCGTCCAGATCGGCGGGCCGACCGGGGCCTTCGTGGTGATCGTCTACGCCATCGTACAGCGCCACGGGGTCGAAGGGCTCGCGGCGGCGACCATGATGGCGGGTGCGATCCTCGTCATCTTCGGCGTCGTGCGCCTGGGCGGCGCGATCAAGTTCATCCCCTACCCCGTCACCATCGGGTTCACGAGCGGCATCGCGCTCATCATTTTCTCGAGTCAGGTGAAGGACTTCCTTGGCCTCCGCATGGGGGCCGTCCCGGCCGATTTCGTCGGGAAGTGGCAAGCCATCGGCGCCCATCTCGACACGATCGATCCCTGGGCGCTGCTGGTGGGGCTGACGGCGCTCGCGATCATCGTGGGCTGGCCGCTCGTGAATCGGCGGGTGCCGAGCCCGTTCGTGGCGCTGATCGCCACCACGGCCATGGTGCAGCTGCTGCACTTCCCGGTGGAGACGATCGGGTCGCGCTTCGGCGCCATCAACGCGGCCCTGCCGGCGCCCGCCCTTCCGGCGGTGACGCCGCAGCAGCTCCCGGGGCTCCTGGCGCCGGCGTTCACGATCGCGCTGCTCGGCGCGATCGAGTCGCTCCTCTCGGCGGTCGTGGCCGACGGTATGATCGGTGGCCGGCACCGCTCGAACATGGAGCTCGTGGCGCAAGGGGTGGCGAACATCGTGGCACCGCTGTTCGGCGGAATCCCCGCCACCGGCGCGATCGCGCGCACGGCGACCAACGTCAAGAACGGCGGCCGCACGCCGGTGGCGGGGATGGTGCACTCGGCCACCCTGCTCCTCATCACGCTGTTCTTCGGCCGCTGGGCCGGACTGATCCCGCTGGCGACGCTCGCGGCGATCCTGTTGGTCGTCGCCTACGGCATGAGCGAGTGGCGCACCTTCAAGGCCGAGTTTCGCGCGCCCAAGAGCGACGTCGTGGTGCTGCTCACCACCTTCCTCCTGACGGTGCTCGTGGACCTCACCGTCGCGATTGAGGTGGGGATGGTGCTCGCCGCCTTCCTGTTCATGCGGCGCATGGCGGAGGTGGTGAACATCAACGTGCTCACGCACGAGTTCCACGATCCGACGGATGACTTCGAGAACGATCCCAACGCCGTGCGGCGCCGCGTGGTCCCGCCCGGGGTGGAGGTGTTCGAGATCACGGGTCCGTTCTTCTTCGGCGCCGCGGAGACGCTGCGGGACCGCCTCGGTGCCATCGCCGCCCATCCCAAAGTCCTCATCATCCGGCTGCGACACGTGCCGGCGATCGACTCGACGGGCCTGCACGCGCTGCGCGAGCTGGTCAAGCGGAGCCGCCGGGAGGGCACGCTGGTGCTGCTCGCCGACGTGCACGCCCAACCCGTGGTGGCGCTCGAGCGCTCCGGGCTGTACGACGAGCTCGGCGAGGAGAACGTGCATGGCAACATCGACGATGCCCTGAACCGCGCCCGCGCCCACCTCGGCCTGCCGCCGCTGCCGCGGCCCGGGTTCGCGACCCCCACGGTGGCCCGGGAGAAGTAGGTCCACGTTGCGCGGGTGCTCCCCGCCGGGATAGCGTACGGGAACGATGAAGCAATGGCTCGAAACCCGCGAAGTGCTCGACCGCCTGACGCTGCTCGTCCGGGCGGGTGGGCGCGCCGCACTCGCGACCGTAGTCCGGGTGCGTGGCTCGGCATACCGTCACGAAGGGGCGAAGCTGCTCGTCGCCGAGGATGGCAGCACCACGGGCAACGTGAGCGGCGGCTGCCTCGAGCAGGACGTGCGTGAGGTAGCGCTGCAGGTCATCCGCGCCGGGCGGTCCGAGCTCCGCAGCTACTGCTCGAGCGCCGACGAGGTCGCTGCATGGGACCTGGGGGTGGGGTGTGAGGGAGAGGTTCTCGTGTCGGTCGAACCGGTGACGGCACCCCGGCCGCGGGAGCGGGAGCTGCTGGACGGGCGGGAGCCGTTCGTCGTTTGCGGTGTCATGCCGGGGAAGGGGGAAGGGGGAAGGGGCAGGCTCATCGTCACCCAAGATGCGACCGAGGGCGACCTCGGTTCGGCTGACCTGAACGCCCGCGCGGCGCGACAGGCTCGTACGTTGCTCGGTAGCGAGCAGTCGGGTCTGCACGAGATCGGCGGCCGCAGCGTGTTCTTCGACGTGTTCCTGCCCCCTCCGCAGCTGGTGCTGTGCGGCGCCGGCGACGACGCGCGCCCGCTCGCCCGCTTCGCCGCGGACGTAGGATTTCGGGTGGTGGTCGTGGATCGCCGCCCCGGCTACCTCACCGTCGAGCGGTTTCCGACCGCGGCGCGACTGGTCGCGAGCGACGGCGCCGAGCTGCTGGAGCGGCTGGCGCTCGACGCCGCGAGCTACGCCGTCGTGATGACGCACAACTTCGCGGACGACCAAGCGTACCTCCGAGCGCTGCTGGACACGCCCGCGGCCTACATCGGCATGCTAGGGCCCCGAGAGCGCACCGAGCGCATCGTGCGCAACGTTCGCAACTTGGGCGCGGCCGGGCCGGTCGATGAAGCACGGATCTTCGGGCCCGTCGGTCTCGACATCGGCACCGACGGCGCCGAGCAGGTGGCGCTCGCGGTGATCGCCGAGGTGCTGGCCGTGCGGTCCGGGCGGCGGGCCGACTCGCTGCGTGAGCGTCCCACCCCGATCCATGCCCCGCCAGACTGAGCGACCCCGCGTCGCGGGGGTGATCCTCGCCGCCGGCGCATCGCGCCGCATGGGAGCGGGGCGCAACAAGATGCTGCTCCAGCTCGAAGGCGAGTCGCTGCTGCGGCGCGCCGCCCGGCGGGCCGTCGCGGCCGGGCTCTCGCCCGTGATCGTCGTGCTGGGCCACGAGGTCGATCGAGCCAGGGCCGAGCTGAAGGGCCTGGCGTGCCAGTCCGTCGTGAACCCCGACTTCACCGGGCCAACGAGCGGGTCGTTGCACAAGGGCCTCGAGCAGCTCGGTCCTGACGTCGTCGCCGCCGTCGTGATGCTGGGGGACATGGTGCTGGTTACCGAACAGATGCTCGGCGGCCTCGTCGCGGCGGCGCGCGGCACCGAGGCGCCGCTCGTCGTGTCGCGTTACGGCGACGTCACGGCCCCGCCGCTGCTGTTCCGCCGGGCGCTGTTCGGCGAGCTGCTGGCTTGGAGCGGGGAAGGGTGCGGCAAGACGGTCGTGCAGCGTCACCGCGACGAGGCGGTGTACCTGGACTGGCCGGCGCAGGCCCTGGCGGATGTGGACACCCCGGAGGATTTCGCGGCGGCGCAGCAGCTCGAGCCGACTTGACGCGCCTCACACTGGGAATCTCCGCACCGGGCCTGCTCGTCGCGGCGTGGATCGGCGCCCAGGGAGGGGAGGCGCCTCGCGCGACTCTGCTGTGGGGCGGCGATGCCGAAGGCGGTGCGCCGTTCGTCGAGGCTGACCCCGCCGATGCCTCGCAGGTCCGCGGATTCGACGTCGAGGTGGCGGAGACGATCGCGCGGGGGCTGGGCCGCCGGGCCCGCTTCCTGCAGGTGCAGTGGTCTTCCATCGATCAGTCGGTCGAGCGAGGGGACTGCGCGATCGGCTTGTCGGGGATGGAGGATACTCCGGCCCGCCGGGCGCGCCACTCGGTCACGGTCCCCTACTTCGAGTTTCGGGAGGTCCTGGCGGTGCGACCCGAGGACCGGGGTCGTTTTTCGCGCCTCGCAGACCTGCGCGGCCGGCGCGTGGCAACGCTCGGCGCTACGGTGGCCTACGACATCCTGGTGGCTGCCCGCGATTCGCTCGGCCTCATCCCCGTGTCGTACGACGACGACGTGCACCCCTACTCGGATCTCATAGCGGGCCGTGTCGACGCCGTCGTCCTGGATCACATCATCGCGCAGCGCGCGCTGCGCCGGCGGGGAGGAGCCGGATTCGTGATCCAGCCGCAGGCTGTGGCCGCCGGCCGCTACGTGGGCGTGCTGGCCAAGGGCGATTCCGCACTGCGCGACTCCGTGGACGTGGTGCTCCGCACCGCATCACGGCCGTGGTGTCGGCGCTGGCCATGGCGGTGGCGGTCGTCGTGGGTCTCGTCGTGGCCTCGGGTCGGGTGTACGGCCCGGGGCCGGTGCGTGCCGTGATGACGGCCTACGTCGAGGTGATCCGCGGGACGCCGGTGCTGCTCCAGCTGTTCGTCCTCTATTACGGACTCGCGGGGCTGGTGCGGCTGCCGGCGTTTCTCGCCGCGGTGCTGGGACTCGGGCTGAACTACGCCGCGTACGAGGCCGAGATCTACCGCAGCGCGCTCGAGGCGGTGTCGCGCGCCCAGCTCGAGGCGGCGCGTACGCTGGGCTTCTCCGAGGCCCAGATCCTGCGCCTGGTTCGCGGGCCGCAGGCGCTGCGGTACGCGCTGGCGCCGATGACCAATGATTTCGTCGCCCTGCTCAAGGACTCCTCGCTCGTCTCTGTGTTGACCGTCGTCGAGCTGACGAAGCAGACCGCCATCTACGCGACGAACATCGGGAGCTGGATCGTGCCCGGCGTGCTGTGCGGGGTCGTGTATCTGGCGATGTCACTGCCGCTGGCGCAGCTGGGGCGGCGGCTCGAGCGGCGCTGGGGCGTGGCGTGACGGGGGAGGAGGGGGCGACGCGGGGGGCGCTGCTCGCCGTCAACGAGCTGCGGCTCAACTACGGCGCCCGGGAGGTGCTGCGGGCCGTGACGGTGGAGGTGCGGCGGGGAGAGGTGGTCGCGTTGATGGGTCTCTCCGGCGCCGGCAAGACGTCGGCGCTGCGGGCCGTGGCCGCGCTGCAGCGGTTCCACGGCGGCCGCATCGTCGTGGACGGCTTCGCGCTCGAGCCCGGGCCGGCGCCACCGGAATCGCGTCTCAAGCCGCTGCGGCGTCGCGTGGGGCTCGTGTTCCAGGGCCACGCCCTCTTCGAGCACCTCACGGCGCTCGAGAACGTGACGCTGGCGCTCACGCACGTGCTGGGCCGGCGACGTGAGGAGGCGGAGGAGGCGGCCGGCCGGCTGCTCGCAGCGCTCGAGGTGGGCGGCCGGGCGGGCGCCCTGCCGCGCGAGCTGTCCGGTGGCGAAGCCCAGCGCGTCGCCATCGCACGGGCACTCGCTCCCGATCCGGCACTGCTGCTCATGGATGAGCCCACCGCGGCGCTCGACCCGGCGCGCCGCAGCTCGCTGGGCCGAACGCTGCGCCGGCTCGCGGCCGACGATGGCGGGAGGGGTCTCTTGATCGCGACGCACGACGCCGCGTTCGCGCGCGCCCATGCCGACCGGGTGGCGATTCTGGCGGAAGGCGTGGTCGTGGAGGCGGGATCCCCGGTGGAGGTGCTCGACCGGCCGGGGCACCCTGCGACGCGCGCGCTGCTCGCTGCGGGCGACGGGTGAGGCCGGTTCGCTACCCGGCGTGCTCGCTCGGCGTCCCCGGCAGCCGCGCTTCCCACTCCTCCAAGGAACGGGGCCAATCTTCCTGTAACAGGCGGGACAGCGCCCGATCGGCGAGCACGCGCCCGCCGGTCTGACACGTCGCGCAGTAGTTCACCTCGTTTTCGGCGTAGCGGATCCGCTGAACCGGCGAGCCGCACACCGGACACGGCTTGCGATACCGGCCGTGCACCGCCATCTCCTCGCGGAACGCCGTGACTCCCTCGGGGAAGCCGTTCCCCGTCGCTTTGCGCAAGCGTTCGATCCTGGTGAGCAGCGTGTCTCGGGTGGCGTGGTGGAGTCGTTCGACCTCCTCTGCGGTGAGCTGGGTGGTCAGCTTGAGCGGCGACAGCTTGGCCGCGTGCAGGATCTCGTCCGAGTACGCGTTCCCGACGCCGGAAACCAGTCGCGGATCGGTGAGGGCGCGCTTGAGCGTGTGAGACTCGCGCGTGAGCGTCGCTCGGAACGCGCCGAGGTCGGCCGCGAGCACGTCGATACCGCCGGGGTCGTGGGCGGCGAGGCCCGCCGCGCCGCGCGCGAGATACAGCGAGGCGCGGTGCTTGCTCCCTGCCTCCGTGAGAAGCAAGGTCCCGGCCGGAAAATCGAACGCCGCGAGTCCCAGCCGTCCCGGGATCGGCGCGCCGGGCTGTTTCCACCGCAGCCGGCCCGCGATCATGAGATGCAGGATGACGAAGTAGTCGTCGTCGAAGCCGAAGACGATGCGTTTGCCGAGTCGCGCGACGCGCCGCACCACGCGGCCCGCGAGCTCCTCGGGACGGGGCTCGATCGATCGGAGCAGAAACGGGCTCGCGATGCGCAGCCGCTCCAGGCGCTCACCCACGACGCGGGATTGCAGCGCCTCCAGATACACCACGATGTCGGGGAGCTCGGGCATGGGCGGGTGCGTCCCTTGAGGACCGGCATAGGATCGCAGCGCTGGAGCGGGCCCACCAGGCCCCTGCTCGCTCGCCGCCACGCCGTTTAGCTTGCATGTCGATATGACCGCCACCCTGACCGAGAGCCCCGCACTCCCCGAGCGTATCGCGGGACTGGCGACGCTGGCGCGCAACCTCAGTTGGAGCTGGAATCACGAGGCCCGCGCGCTGTACCGCTCGATCGACCCGACCCTGTGGGGCCTGACGCGCCACAACCCCTTCGCCCTGCTGCGGCGGGTCGACGCCGCAAGACTGAACGCGTGCGCCGCCGATCCCGAGTTCCTGCGCCAGTACGACGCCCTGATGGAGCGGGCCGCGCGGGAGGCATCGAACGCGGGCACGTGGTTCGCCACCACGTATCCCCATCTGACGGGCCGCACGGTGGCCTACTTCTGCGCCGAGTTCGGGCTGCACAACTCGGTGCCGATCTACTCGGGCGGCCTGGGGATCCTGGCGGGGGACCAGTGTAAGGCCGCATCCGACTTGGGCGTGCCGCTGGTGGGTGTCGGGCTGCTCTACACGCGGGGCTACTTCGACCAACGCCTCCGGCTGGACGGCTGGCAGGAAGACGCCGACGAGCGATTCGACGTGTCGCTCACACCCCTCGAACGGGTGCTCGGTCCCGGGGGCGCTCCCGCCGTGATCACCGTTCCGACGGGCGGCCGTGCGGTGGGCGTGGGTGCCTGGCGGGTGATGGTCGGGCGCGTGCCGGTGTACCTGCTCGACACCGACCTGGAGCAGAACGATCCCGCCGACCGCGAGCTATCGCACCGGCTGTACGGCGGCGCGCACGACTTGAGAATGCGGCAGGAGTGGATCCTCGGTGTGGGTGGCGTGCGCGTGTTGCGCGCCTTGGGCCTCCAGCCCGCCACGTGGCATGCCAACGAAGGGCACGCCGCGTTCATGCTGCTGGAGCGGGTACGCGAGCTGGTGGCGCAGGCGACGCCGTTCGATGAAGCCGTCCGTCGGGTCCGGGCGACCAGCATCTTCACGACTCACACCCCCGTCCCCGCCGGCCACGACGCGTTCTCGCTGGAGCAGGTGGTGGCGAGCACGGGCCCGATCTGGGAAGAGATGGGGGTGAGCCGGGACGCGGTGTTGCGGCTGGGGCACCATCCGGTGCGCGACCACGGTCAGTTCCACATGCCGGTCCTCGCGATTCGGTTGTCCCAGCAGGTCAACGGTGTCGCGCGCCGCCATGGCGAGGAATCGCGACGCATGTGGGCTGGCCTCTGGCCGGGCCGGGACCCCGCGCGCGTCCCGATCGGCCATGTGACCAATGGCGTGCACCTCGCCACGTGGATGTCCCATCGCATGACCGACTTGCTCAACGCCCACCTCGGCCCTGATTGGCCCGACCGGGTGGACGAGCCGGGATTCTGGGACTCGGTCCTCGGTCTCGAGAACGCCGCTGTGTGGCAGACGCACCGCGAGCTGAAGGGGACGCTGCTGCGGGCGATCCGCGACGATGCCCGGCGGCGTTGGGCGGATCAATGGAAGGAAGCGCTGCACCTGGTGGGCGCGGGAACCCTGCTCGAGGAGCGCGCCTTGACGATCGGTTTCGCCCGGCGATTTGCGACCTACAAGCGGGCGTCGCTGATCTTCCGCGATCTCGACCGGTTGCAACGCCTCCTGGCCAACCCGTGGCGGCCGGTCCAACTTGTCTTCTCCGGAAAGGCGCACCCGGCCGACGAGCCCGGCAAGCAGATGCTCAAGAGCGTTTACGCGCTCACGCGCGAAGCCCGGTTCGAGGGCCGGATCGCTTTTCTGGAAGACTACGAGATGCACCTCGCGCACAACCTGGTGCAGGGCGTCGATCTGTGGCTCAACGTGCCGCGCCCCCCACTCGAGGCGTCGGGGACGAGCGGCATGAAGGCCGGGCTGAACGGGGTCCCCCAGCTCGGCACCCTGGACGGATGGTGGGCGGAAGGGTACGATGGCCGGAACGGCTGGGCCATTCCCGCTGCCCCGGATGGGGCGGACGCCGCCGCCGACGCCGCCGACGCGGAACAGCTGTACCGCTTGCTCGAACAGGAAGTAGTGCCGCTGTTCTACGATCGCGACGCGCGCGACGTGCCGCTCGGGTGGGTAGACAAGATGAAGCATGCGCTGCGTGTGGCGGGCCGGCACTTCACCGCCCAGCGCATGGTGCGGCAATACGTGACCGAGTATTACGTCCCCGCGATCACGGGTCAGCTCCCGGGAGACGATCCGCCGGCTGCGTGAGCCAGGCCCGTTGTCTGGAAGGGAGCAGGCTACGACCACCCGAGCACCGAAGCCCGCGCGTGCCCGCACGAGGAGCCGCCCCAAGGCCGGACCCGTCGCGGCGCCACCCGCGCCCACCCCCGCAGCGGAGCGGATCGGCGTCGTCCACTTGCCGGCGGAGTATTGGCCGTTCGCCCGCACCGGCGGACTGGGGGAGGCCGTGAGCGGGTTGGCGACGTTCCAGGCGGCCGCCGGCATGCCGACGACCGTCGTGCTGCCGCTGTATCGTCAGGTCCGGGCGACGGCGCCGTCCTTGGAGCGCGCGGGGCCGCCCTTCACGGTCACGTTCGCCGACCGGACCGAGACCGCGTGGCTGTATCGCGAGCAGGACCG
>WNGR01001723.1_pt1 | contig 24285 bp, 18 predicted proteins | sample 5407581 | NCBI WGS metagenome assembly WNGR01 (sample SAMN13153383, study PRJNA577476) | soil metagenome | isolation source: 80 cm soil or saprolite under Garry oak tree replicate 2 | place: USA:California | collected 2016-06-15
GACTGGGACCAGCGGGTCGTGGACTGGCTGGTCAAGGACTTCAAGAACAGCTACGGCACCGACCTGTCCAAGGACAAGATGGCGCTGCAGCGGCTGCGGGAGACCGCGGAGAAGGCCAAGATCGAGCTGTCCAGCTCGACCGAGTCGCAGATCAACCTGCCCTACATCACCCACTCCGAGCAGGGCCCGCTGCACCTGGACACCAAGCTCACCCGGGCCGAGTTCCAGAAAATGACCGCTGACCTGCTCGACCGGTGCAAGTCACCGTTCCAGCAGGTGATCAAGGACGCGGGGGTCAAGCTGAGCGACATCCAGCACGTGGTGCTCGTCGGCGGATCCACCCGCATGCCCGCCGTGGTCGACCTGGTCAAGGAGCTCACCGGCGGCAAGGAGCCGAACAAGGGCGTCAACCCGGACGAGGTCGTGGCAGTCGGCGCGGCCCTGCAGGCCGGCGTGCTGAAGGGCGAGGTCAAGGACGTCCTGTTGCTCGATGTGACCCCGCTGTCGCTGGGCATCGAGACCAAGGGCGGCATCTTCACCAAGCTGATCGAGCGGAACACCACCATCCCGACCAAGCGCTCGGAGATCTTCACCACGGCCGACGACAACCAGCCGTCCGTGCAGATCCAGGTGTTCCAGGGCGAGCGCGAAATCGCTGCGTACAACAAGAAGCTCGGCATGTTCGAGCTCGCGGGCCTGGCTCCCGCGCCACGCGGCATCCCGCAGATCGAGGTCACCTTCGACATCGACGCGAACGGCATCGTGAACGTCTCCGCCAAGGACCTCGGCACCGGCAAGCAGCAGTCCGTGACCATCTCGGGCGGCTCGGCGCTGCCCAAGGATGACATCGAGCGGATGATGGCGGACGCGGAGAAGTACGCCGAGGAGGACCGTCAGCGCCGCGAGGAGGCCGAGGTCCGCAACCGTGCCGAGAGCCTCGCCTACACCACGGAGAAGTTCCTGGCCGAGAACGCCGACAAGGTCCCGGACGACGTCAAGTCCGAGGTCGAGTCCGCCATCGCCGACCTGAAGAAGGCCCTGGAAGGCACGGACACCGAGGCGATCCGGGTGGCCAGCGAGAACGCGGCGCAAGTCAGCCAGAAGATGGGCACCGCCATCTACGCGCAGTCGCAGCAGGCCGCCAGCGCGGCCGGTGCTCAGCCCGGCGCGGAAGGCCAGGCGGATGCGGCATCCGACGATGATGTGGTCGAGGCCGAGATCGTCGATGACGACAAGCCAAGTGACCGCGAAGGTGGCGCCGCCTAATGAGGTCTCCCGAAGAGGACAGCCACGGCCCGGTCATCCGTGACCGCAGGCGTGTCGACCCGGTCACTGGCCAGGTACGAGACGCCGGGCGGCAGGGTGGCCAGGGCCAGGCAGGTCCACCACAGCGCGGCGCCCAGCCCAGGCCGGGCAGGCACGCGGTGTCGAAGCCGGGTGGCGGCACCTCCGGGGGGAACTCCGGGGGCGGGCCGCAGGCCGGTGGCCAGGGCAATGATCCGCAGGGCAACGGGCCCACGGCGGGCGCTCCCGACCTGGAGCGCTCCGCCGACGCGGACCTGGCGTCCAAGCTGGCCGAGCGCACCGCGGACCTGCAGCGGCTGCAGGCGGAGTACGCCAACTACCGCAAGAGGGTCGAGCGGGACCGGATGGCAGTCAGGGAGCAGGCACTAGCCAACGTGCTCACCGAGCTGCTGCCGGTGCTCGACGACATCGGCCGGGCCAGGGAGCACGGAGAGCTAGCCGGCGGGTTCAAGTCGGTCGCCGAGTCACTCGAGGCCGCGGCGGTGAAGCTCGGGCTGGCCAGCTACGCAGAGGACGGCGACCCGTTCGACCCGAATCTGCACGAGGCGCTGATGCACTCCTACTCCCCGGACGTGACCGAGGCGACCTGCGTGCGCATCCTGCAGCCCGGCTACAAGGTCGGCGACAGGATCCTGCGCCCGGCCCGGGTCGCGGTCGCGGAGCCCGGCGAGCCGGACGAGCCCGACGACCCGGCCCAGGAACACACCAACGCCCCCAGAGGCGAGAGCGATGAAGGCGGCGGAGACGACGCGAGCACTTCTGACTACCCAGCTGACACGAGCGGCGGTGCGCCATCCGGCGATCGCGGTGCCAGCAAGCCCCGGAACGGCGCGCCACCCGCGGGCGGCGGCGGCAATTAGGACCCACGAGGAGGAGCCCGTTGAGCACTAAGGACTTCCTCGAGAAGGACTACTACAAGGTCCTGGGCGTCGCCAAGGGCGCGAGTGCCGACGAGGTCAAGAAGTCATACCGCAAGCTGGCCCGTAAGTATCACCCGGACGCCAACAAGGGCGACGCGGCCGCCGAGGAGCGCTTCAAGGAGATCTCGGAGGCCTACAACGTCCTGTCCGACGACAAGCGGCGCAAGGAGTATGACGAGGCCCGCTCGCTGTTCGGCGGCGGCGGCGTCCGGATGCCCGGGGCGGGCGGCGGCGGGGGCTACGGCTTCGATCTCGGCGACTTGTTCGGCGGCCAGTCCGGCGGGGGTAGCGGCGCCGGAGGGCGCCTCGGTGACCTGCTCGGCGGCGTGTTCGGCGGCGGCCGGTCCACCCAGCAGCGGCCGAGGCGCGGTGCCGACGTTGAGACCGAGACGTCGCTGAGCTTCAGCGATGCGATCGACGGCGTGACGGTCTCGCTGCAGCTGGCCGGCGAAGGGCCGTGCAAGGCCTGCATGGGCACCGGGGCCAAGGCGGGCACCGTGCCAAGGGTCTGCCCCACCTGTGAGGGCACTGGCCAGGGCAGCCGGAACCTGGGCAACTTCGCGTTCTCCGAGCCGTGCAAGACGTGCCGCGGCCGCGGTCTCGTGGTCGACGACCCGTGCCCGGTGTGCTCGGGCAGCGGGCGCGCCATGAGCACGCGGACGATCCAGGCGCGCATCCCGGCCGGGGTCGGCGACGGCCAGCGGATCAAGCTGAAGGGCAAGGGGGTGCCGGGCGAGCGGGGCGGCCCCCCGGGCGACCTGTACGTGCGCGTGCACGTCACCCCGCACCGCGTGTTCGGCCGGGCCGGGCAGAACCTGACTGTCACCGTGCCGGTCACGTTCCCCGAGGCCGCGCTGGGCGCAGAGATCAAGGTGCCGTCACACCGCGGGATGCCGGTGAACCTCCGCGTCCCGGCGGGCACCCCGAACGGCCGGACCTTCCGGGTCCGCGGCAAGGGTGTCAGGCGCCCGGACGGCACCACGGGCGACCTCCTGGTGACCGTGAACGTGCAGGTACCCAAGAACGTCAACGGCGAGGCGCGTGAGGCGCTCGAGACCTTCCGCAAGGTCACGGCCGGCGACGATCCCAGGGACGAGTTGCTGCGCCAGGCCAAGGCCGGATGAGGTGACAGCAGAATGACCAGCAGATCGCCGGGACGGGCAGATGAGAGGAGATGACGTGATCCAGTTCGAGCTATCCGATGACACGCCCGTGTACGTCATCTCCGTGGCCGCCCAGCTATCCGGGCTGCACCCACAGACCCTTCGCACCTACGACCGGCTCGGCCTGGTTTCGCCGGGCCGGTCCGCGGGGCGGGGGCGCCGGTACTCACTGCGCGACATCCTGGTCCTGCGCGAGGTTCAGCGCCTGTCCCAGGAGGAGGGGGTCAACCTGTCCGGGATCAAGCGGATCCTGGAACTTGAGCACGAGGAGCAGCGCAGCCGTACCCTGCTCGCCGAAATGCATGCCGAGATCACTCAGCTCCGGGCGGAGCTCGAGTCGACTCGCGCGGTAGCGGCCAGGCTCGCCGGGCTGCTGAGGAGCCGGAACCAGAGCGCCACGCTGGTGCCCGTCCGCCGCTCCGATGCGGCCGTGACCGCACAGCCTGGCCGGGCGGCAGCGTCCGATGAGAGCCGGGCGGGAGCTGAGGCACTGGGACGGACGGCAATGCTGCGGGAGACCAACGATGGCATTTGAGAAACTGACGCACAAGAGCCAGCAGGCTCTGTCCGAGGCCGTCCGGCAGGCCGACGCGGCCGGTAACCCGAACGTCGACGGATTGCACCTGCTGGCCGCCCTGGTCGGGCAGGACGGTGGAACAGCAGTCCCGCTCCTGCAGGCCGTGGGCGCTGACCCGTCGGCTGTGATGAAGGCCACCAGCGATCTGCTGGCCAGGCTGCCCCGGGCGTCCGGCGACACGCTAGGCGGCCCGGAGACGTCGCGGCCGCTACGCACGGCGCTCAGCACCGCGGAGAAGCGGGCCAAGGAGATGGGCGATGAGTACGTCTCCACCGAGCACCTTCTTGTCGGCCTCGCCGCCGACGGAGGCCAGGCCGCGACCGTGCTGCGGGATGTCGGCGCGAGGCCGGATGCGCTGCTGGCCGCGTTCGAGAAGGTCCGCGGATCGGCCAGGGTCACCAGCCAGGACCCGGAGGGCACCTACCAGGCCCTGGAGAAGTACGGGATCGACCTGACCCGCAGCGCCCGCGAGGGCAAGCTCGACCCGGTCATCGGCCGCGACGCCGAGATCCGGCGGGTGATCCAGGTTCTCTCCCGTCGCACCAAGAACAACCCCGTGCTGATCGGGGAGCCTGGGGTTGGCAAGACCGCCGTGGTGGAGGGCCTCGCGCAGCGGATCGACAAGGGTGATGTGCCCGAGTCACTCAGGAACAAGCGCGTGGTCGCGCTCGACCTGGGCGCGATGGTGGCCGGCGCCAAGTACCGCGGTGAGTTCGAGGAGCGCCTGAAGGCCGTGCTCAGCGAGATCAAGCAGAGCGAGGGGCAGGTCATCACGTTCATCGACGAACTGCACACGGTCGTGGGCGCCGGCGCGGCCGAGGGCGCCATGGACGCCGGCAACATGCTGAAGCCGATGCTGGCCCGCGGCGAGCTGCGGATGGTCGGTGCCACCACGCTGGATGAGTACCGCGAGCGAATCGAGAAGGACCCGGCCCTGGAACGCCGGTTCCAGCAGATCTTCGTCGGCGAGCCTTCGGCGGAGGACACGATCGCGATCCTGCGCGGGCTCAAGGGCCGCTACGAAGCGCACCACCAGGTGCAGATCTCCGACGCGGCGCTTGTCGCCGCGGCCACGCTGTCCGACCGCTACATCACGGCCAGGTTCCTCCCGGACAAGGCGATCGACCTGATCGACGAGGCGGCGTCGCGGCTGCGCATGGAAATCGACTCGCAGCCGGTCGAGATTGACGAGCTGCAGCGCTCCGTGGACCGGATGAAGATGGAGGAGATGGCCCTGGCCAAGGAGGCCGATCCGGCAAGCCGGGAGCGGCTGGAGCGGCTCCGCCAGGACCTGGCCGACAAGCAGGAACAGCTGACGGCGCTCAGGGCCCGCTGGGACCGGGAGAAGGCCGGCCTGAACAAGGTCGGCGAGCTGAAGAAGCGCCTGGACGACCTCAGAGGACAGGCCGAGCGCGCCCAGCGGGACGCGGATTTCGCGACCGCCTCGCGCCTGATGTACGGGGAGATCCCCGATCTGGAACGCGAGATCGAGGCGGCAGCCGCCAGCGATAGCGCCGCGGCCGCCGACCCGGAGGCACTCCTCCCCGACGCCAGGCCGATGGTCAAGGAGGAGGTCGGCCCCGACGACGTCGCCGATGTCGTGTCCTCGTGGACGGGCATTCCCGCGGGGCGCCTGCTTGAGGGAGAGACCGGCAAGCTGCTCCGGATGGAATCCGAGCTCGGCCAGCGGCTGGTCGGCCAGGCCAAGGCCGTTCAGGCGGTGTCGGACGCCGTCCGCAGATCACGCGCGGGTATCTCGGATCCGGACCGCCCGTCTGGCTCGTTCCTGTTCCTCGGCCCCACCGGCGTGGGCAAGACCGAGCTGGCTAAGGCGCTGGCGGAGTTCCTGTTCGACGACGAGCGGGCGATGGTCCGCATCGACATGAGCGAGTACTCGGAGCGGCACTCGGTGGCCAGGCTGGTCGGCGCCCCGCCCGGATACATCGGGTATGAGGAGGGTGGCCAGCTCACCGAGACGGTGCGGCGGCGGCCCTACTGTGTGGTCCTGCTCGACGAGGTGGAAAAGGCGCACCAGGAGGTCTTCGACATCCTGCTGCAGGTGCTCGACGACGGGCGGCTCACCGACGGCCAGGGCCGGACGGTTGACTTCCGCAACACCATCCTGATCCTCACCTCCAATCTGGGGTCCCAGTACATTGCCGACCCGGCGCTGGATGAGTCCGCCAAGCGGGAAGCGGTCATGTCGGTGGTGCGGGCGACGTTCAAGCCGGAGTTCCTGAACCGGCTCGATGACGTGATCCTCTTTGACGCCCTGACCACCGAGGAACTCACCGAGATCGTGGAGCTTCAGGTGGCCAGGCTGGCCCGGCGGCTAGCCGACCGGCGGCTGACCCTCACGGTCACGCCGGCCGCCAGTGAGTGGCTGGCGGTTACCGGCTTCGACCCGGTCTACGGCGCCCGGCCGCTGCGCAGGCTGATCCAGTCGGCGATCGGCGACCAGCTCGCCCGTGCGCTGCTGTCCGGGGAGATCGTCGACGGCGACACCGTGGTCGTCGACCTGGACGAGCCGGCCGACGCCCTCACGGTGCGCCCCGAGCGGGCGCTGATGGCCACCGCCCCGGGATCCGGCGGGGCCAGCGGGCCGGATCACGCGTCGTCAAGCAGCCCGTCGTAACGGTCCTCGGGAAGCCCGAGATCGTTGCGGATCCGGTACCGCAGGCTCAGCAGCAGGCGCAGCTCGGCGTCCGAGTCACCACCGTTGCCGACCTGGCCCGGCGCGGTCGTACCGTTGCCCTTGCGCTCCAGGAACAGCTCGACTCCCGCTGTCGCCCAGTCCAGGGCGCCTGCGAGGTCTGAGCGCTCGACGAGCAGCTCGGCGACTAGATCACACATCCGCGGGTCGCGGAGGCCCTCTGCCTTCAGCTGTTCCAGCAGGGACTGCGCCTCGGCGGGCTTGCCGAGCAAGAACAGCGCCCGGGCCAGCGGGACCCTGGGGTCCACGAAGACTGGACCCCCGTCCGCCATCGCGAGCCGGAACCCGCTGGCCGCGGCGGCCGGGTCATCGGCGAGCAGCCATTGCTCCCCGGCCCGCAGGAACGCTTCCGAGCGCGGCATCGAGTCGGTCTGGGTGCCGGTCACGGCGAGCTTGCTCATCCGCCGCGCCGCGGCTTGGTGATCACCGCTGCATGCGGCATCGAATTCGATCGCGTCGAATTCCTCCCGGCTGAGCACAACCACGTTACGTTACGTACCCAGCCGCGGCGGGTTCACAACTGCCATCAGATCGGGCCGGCTACCTGCGCGAGCGCTCTAGCGCGTCCCAGAACCCACGTCGCAGCGAGTGCCTCACCTCGTCGTGCAGCAGCGAGTCGATCGGCAGCGCCGAGCCCTGCAGCAGCCTGGCCTCAAGATCCGAAGGCATCCGGGGCTTGCGGGCGAGAACCGCCTCCAGCCACAGCGCCGGAGCGTCCCTGGCCACCGCGTCGCCGAAACCGAACCCCTCGGCGTGCGCGGCCTGGACGGCATCAGGCAGAGAGACGGCCATGGGCTGGGGCGCCGCTTGCGCCAGTGGCGCGAGGGCGCCGGGCTGCGGCCCGCCGTAGGGCCCCTGCTCGTGCTGGGGGGGATACCCAGGTCCCGGATGCTGGCCGGCCTGCGGATCGTGGTACTGCTGCGGCGGCGCCTGGGGCGGCCCGGCCGCGCCGAACTGGCCTGGTGGAGCCGGCGGATACGGAGCCGAAACTGAGCTATCGGCAAACCGGGCCGCGGCCCCGGCCGACCGCACGGCGTGCGGCCCCGTCATCCCCGTCCGGTCCCGGCCCGGCAGGGCCGCGCGCTGCCCGAACTGCGCATCTCCGGGACCGCCCGGCTGCGGCATGGGCGCCTGAGGCATGGGCGGTTGCTGCATCGGCGGCTGCTGCATCGGCGGCGGGGGCATGGACTGCTGCGGCATCGGTTGCTGCGGCATCGGTTGCTGCGGCATCGGCGCCTGCGGCATGGACGGCTGCTGAGGCATGGCCGCCTGGGGCATCGGTTGCTGCGGCATGGACTGCTGCGGCATCGATTGCTGCGGGTACTGCTGGGCGCCGGGCGGCTGGGGCGCGGGCGGGCCCTGGCGACCGGAATTGAGGGCCCGCGGTGACCTGCGCGTGTTCCGCGCGTCGGGGCCAGGCGGACCGCCAGGCTGACCTGGCCCGTACCCGGGGCCACCCTGCGGAGGGACCTGCTCGCCCGGGAACTGGCCCTGGCCGGGGAAAGACGAGGGACCGGCCGGGAGCGCCGGGAGTCCCGCTGCCACCGGGGCAGCAGGACCAGGAGGAAGGGGGCCCTGGGGGTAGGGACCAGGGAGACCACCCGGGGCAGCCGGGCCAACCGCCTGCGGTGGGGCGGGGGGGCGAGCCATATGCGGGCCCGATGGAGGGCCGGCACCCGGCATCATGGCGTGCGGGCCGGTCTGCGGCCCGGCAGGCATCATGGCGTGCGGGCCGGTCTGCGGCCCGGGAGGCATCACGGCGTGCGGGCCGGTAGCCGGCCCGGCGGGCATCATGGCGTGCGGGCCCGTCGGCGGCCCGGGAGGCATACCCATGATCTGCGGATCGGTTGGCGGCCCAGAGATCCCGGCGGGCATGCCGACGGCGTTTGGGCCGGTTGGCGGTTCAGGGGGCATGCCGCCAGGCTGCGGGCCGGTAGCCGGGCCGCCATCACGCGCGCCCGGCCCACGCGCACCTGCCCCCCGGGCACCAGCGCCACGCCGGCCAGCAGGCTGCGGACCGGTAGCCTGGCCGCCGCCACGCGCGCCAGCGCCACGCCGGCCAGCAGGCTGCGGGCCGGTAGCCGGCCCAGCGGGCGAGTCCGCAGACGGGCCTCCGGCAGGCAGATTGGGCATGTCAGGCATGCTGGGAGGAGCTGGCGGCCCAGGGGCCATGGGACCCGGACCAGGCGGCCCAGCGGTGCGCTGGTACTCCTCGACCACGGGGGCCGTGTAGATCGTCGGCCCCGGGGGAAGCGCGGCTGCCGGAAGGCCCTGATGGGTCATGGCCCCGGCGCCCACCCCATTGCCGTTGGCGAGGTTCTGCCGCGGATAGCTGCCATTCTGGAACTGCTCGTCATGCACGTTTGGCTCGGCCCCGGGAATGAGATCCACAAATGGCCGCAGATGAGCGCCGGAGATCTCCACGATGTCATCGCACTCCTGGCGCAACGGCTTAGAGATCGTCCAGTTCCCGTCCGACGTGATGTGGATGATGGTCACCCGCATCCCGAGATCCTGGACCTCGGCGACAATCTCGGCGAGATCTTCCTCGGCGCTGACGATAACGGCGTCGCTGACCGCGTGGTTCCTGGCCAGCGTGGTCAGGTCCCGCTGTATTTCGGCTTCCACGCCCTCGCGCCGACCCGGGCGCATCCGGCCGAGCCGCAGCTTGAGCCCGGGGAGGTCGGCCAGCACGTCGTGCTCGGAGCTGCGCTGTCCCTCGGCTATCGCCTCATACCAGTAACAGCGCAGCACGGGCAGCCCGGTGCGATCCCGCGAAAGCCCAGATAGAAGCTTGATCAGACCCGCGTAATCCCAGGAAACAGAGTCTCTCTGACGGGTCCCATGGACGGCCATGGCGCCATCAACGAGCACGTAGCCCGCATCCACGAACAGCGCACACCGATCCACGCGATACCCCTTCTTTCCCTCGACGCGAGACGTTACCAGCGCATCGCCATCGTCGTGACATAACGCGGAGATCACGGACGGGCTTGCACACAGTGGATAGGGCAGGTCGCGAAGGCCTTTGCGCCAACATGACCTGCTGATTGCCGGTCGGCGAACCGGTAGTGTCCCGACGCCGCCCGCAAGCGCGCACCAGCCCGCCGGAGCACGGCTGGCCGCCGAGCCGCGGGATAGGCTCTGCGCCGTGACCGACCGTGCGGAACTGCTCAGCGTGATCAAGGCCAAGGCCGTGGTGCACGGCGAGGTGATCCTGTCATCGGGGCAGCGCGCGAACTGGTACATCGACCTGCGCCGGGTGACCCTGGACGGCCGCGCAGCGCCGCTCACCGGCCGGGTGATGCTCGGGCTGACCGCCGACCTGGATTACGAAGCCGTCGGCGGGCTGACGCTCGGCGCGGATCCGGTCGCGACCGCCATGATGCACGCCGCCGCCGCCCAGGGCCGGGCCCTGGACGCCTTTGTCGTGCGCAAGACAGAAAAGGCCCATGGCCTGCAGCGCAGGATCGAAGGGCCCGATGTCGCCGGCCGTAAAGTCCTGGCCGTGGAGGACACATCCACGACAGGAAATTCCGTTCTGGCTGCTGTGGACGCGCTGACTGAGGCCGGAGCCGATGTGGTCGGCGTGGCCGTCATCGTGGAGCGCGGGGCGCGGCCCCGGGTCGCTGAGCGCGGCCTGCCGTACCGCGCGGCCTACGAACTGGCCGACCTCGGCCTCGGATGAGCAATCTGGCTGGGCGATCGGACGAGGAGATCAGGCGGGCGGACAGCTATCCCCAGGCCAGGGCGTGCAGTGTGGAGATCCCCACCACCAGCAGCGCGATCAGGACTAAAACGACAACCGTGGCCAGCAGGTACCTGAATCGCTCCCTGGGATCGGGATTGTGACGTCCCATGGGAGTGACACTAGACCTACACTCCGTCACCGTCCGTTAACCTGGGCCAACTCGGCCAGGCGGACTGACCGCTCCGCTGGGGGCCGCGGCGTTACTGGCGCGCAGGCGGGGATACTGGAGACGGTACCGATTGAGAGGGAGCCGCTGTCATGCCCATCGCGACCCCAGAGGTTTACGCGCAGATGATCGACCGCGCGAAGGAGCACGGTTTCGCCTATCCAGCGATCAACGTGACATCCAGCCAGACCCTGAACGCCGCGCTCCGCGGGTTCGCCGAGGCTGGCAGCGACGGGATCGTCCAGGTCTCCACGGGCGGAGCCGAGTACCTGTCGGGCCAGGCGGTGAAGGACATGGTCACCGGGGCGGAGGCGCTGGCGCACTTCGCCAGGGCGGTGGCCGCGAAGTATCCGGTGCACGTCGCGCTGCACACCGACCACTGCCCCAAGGACAAGCTGGACGGGTACATGCGCCCGCTGCTCCAGATCTCCGCCGAGCGGGTGGCGCGCGGCGAGGAGCCGCTGTTCCAGTCGCACATGTGGGACGGCTCCGCAGTACCGCTCGCCGAGAACCTGGAGATCGCCCAGGATCTGCTCAAGAAGTGCGCCGACGCGCACGTGGTGATGGAGATGGAGATCGGGGTCGTCGGCGGTGAGGAGGACGGAGTCGTCGGCGAGATCAACGAGAAGCTGTACAGCACGCCGGACGACGCTCTCGCCACCGCCGAGGCGCTCGGGCTCGGCGAGCACGGCCGGTACATCCTGGCTGCCACGTTCGGCAACGTGCACGGCGTCTACAAGCCGGGCCACGTCAGGCTGCGGCCCTCGGTGCTAAAGGAGATCCAGGACGCGGTCGGGTCCAGGTACGGCCAGGACAAGCCCTTCGACCTGGTGTTCCACGGCGGGTCGGGCTCGGCGCTCGAGGACATCCGGGAGGCGATCTCGTACGGCGTGGTCAAGATGAACGTGGACACCGACACCCAGTACGCCTTCACCAGGCCGGTCGCGGGCCACATGTTCACCAACTACGACGGCGTGCTCAAGGTCGACGGCGATGTCGGCAGCAAGAAGGCGTATGACCCGCGGACCTGGGGCAAGGCCGGGGAAGCGTCGATGTCCGCCCGCGTCGTCCAGGCCTGTCAGGACCTGATGTCAGCGGGCAAGAAGCTCGGCTGACGGCGCCCCTGGGCATCCGGCCAGCCGAGGAGGAGCTACCTGCCGGCGGCGGGGCCGTAACGCACGGGGCAGAGCAGGACGGGGCAATAAGCTGCGGGCCAGGCCGGACATGGCGCTGAACTGCTCGTCGGTCAGCTCGATCTGGGCGGCACCAACGTTCTCCTCCAGGTGCGCTACCGACCCGGTTCCCGGGATCGGCAGCATGACCGGGGACCGGCGCAGCAACCAGGCCAGCGCCAGCTGGACCTGGGCGACGCCGGACTGCCTGGCCAGCAGCGACAGCGGGCCGCCCGGACCTGCGAGCTGCCCGGTCGCAATCGGGCCATACGGTATGAATCCGAGCCCTTCCCGCTCGCAGTACTCCAGGACCGGCTCGTGCCTGCGATCGAGCAGGCTGTACACGTTCTGCACCGAGGCGATGGGCGCGGTCAGCCGGGCTTCGCCGATGTCAGGCACGCTCACCTCGGACAGCCCGATGTGCCGGATCTTGCCCTCCTTGCGCATCTCGTGCAGCGCGCCCACCTGGTCCCCGGCGGGGACCATGGGATCAATCCGGTGCAGCTGGTACAGGTCGATGGTCTCCAGGCCGAGGCGCCGCAGGCTCATTTCCACGCACTGCCTGAGATACTCAGGCCGGCCGAGCTGGCCCCACCGGTCCGGCCCGCTGCGGGTCAGCCCGCCCTTGGTGGCGATGGTGATCCCGTCATAGGGGTGCAGCGCCTCGCGGATCAGCTCCTCGCTGACATCAGGCCCGTAGGAGTCGGCTGTGTCGATGAAATCGACGCCAAGCTCAACCGCCCGCCGCAGCACCCGGATTGCCTCGCCCCGGTCCGCGGGCTCCCCCCAGATGCCGGGGCCGGTGATCCGCATGGCGCCGTAGCCGAGGCGGGTGACCGCGACGTTGCCGCCGAGCGCGAACACGCCGCTCGGCGCGGCCGCGAGTTCGCCGTCCACCATGCAGCTAACCTATCCGGCAAGATGGCTGACATGACGCACGAGAACCTACTTGGCGGCCCTCCCGCCACCTTCCTGCTTGATGACGCCCAGGCCAGCGAGGCGCTGCGGACCGCCGCCGACCCGGCCAGCGTGGCCGCCGCGTTCCCCGCCTACTGCGCCGCCTGGGCGGCCCTGGCCGAGCGCGCCATGGGCAACGGCGATCCGGTCGCCGCGTATGCGTATGCCAGGACCGGCTATCACCGCGGCCTGGACCAGCTGCGCCGGGCCGGCTGGAAGGGCTACGGGCCGATCCCGTGGGAGCACGAGCCGAACCACGGCTTCCTGCGCTCGCTGCACATGCTGGCCGTCGCCGCCGCGGCCATCGGCGAGGAGGACGAGGCCATCCGCTGCCGCGACTTCCTCCGCGACAGCAGCGCCACGGCCGCCGAGGCGCTTGAAAACGCCTGACCACGGCATCTTCCGGTAGCATCGCACCCGCAAGAGCCCCGGCCGCACCCTGGCCCGGCTTCCATGATCCCGGACTGAAACCCCCGTCCATGACGGGTTTGGGTCCGGGATCATGAAACGTGAGGGGGGCTGCGGCGTGATCCGGAAGGGCCGGTGAGATGCCCGCCATCGTGATCGTGGGCGCGCAGTGGGGCGACGAGGGCAAGGGCAAGGCGACCGACCTGCTCGGCGACGACGTCGACTACGTGGTCAGGTACCAGGGCGGCAACAACGCCGGGCACACCGTCGTCATCGGCGACGAGAGCTACGCGCTGCACCTGCTGCCGGCCGGCGTGCTGTCCAGGAACGCCACGCCGGTCATCGGCAACGGCGTCGTGATCGACCCGGCCGTGCTGCTCGAGGAGATCGACGGGCTGCAGGCACGCGACGTTTCCTGCGACCGGCTGCTGATCTCCGCGAACGCGCACCTGATCATGCCGCACCACATCGCGCTGGACAAGGTGACCGAACGCCATCTGGGCAGCGCCCGCATCGGCACCACCGGCCGCGGCATCGGGCCGACCTACAGCGACAAGGCGGCGCGGATGGGGATCCGGGTGCAGGACCTGCTCGACCCGGGCATCCTGGGCCAGAAGCTCGAGCTCGTGCTGCGCGAGAAGAACCAGGTGCTCACCAAGGTGTACAACCGCCGCGGGATAGACGCCAAGGCCACGGCCACGGAGTACCTGGGCCACTTCGGGCGGCTGCAGCAATACGTGGCCGACACCGGCCTGGTCCTCAACAAGGCGCTGGACGAGCAGAAGGTGGTGCTGCTCGAAGGGGCCCAGGCGACCCAGCTGGACGTGGATCACGGCACGTACCCGTTCGTGACCTCGTCCTCGCCCACGGCGGGCGGCGCATGCGCCGGCTCGGGCGTGGGACCGACCCGGATCACCAAGGTGATCGGGATCGTCAAGGCCTACACCACGCGCGTGGGCGCTGGCCCGTTCCCCACCGAGCTGACCGACGCCAGCGGCGAATGGCTGCGGAAGACCGGCCAGGAGTACGGCGTCACGACCGGCCGGCCGCGCCGCACCGGCTGGTTCGACGCCGTCATCGCCAGGTACGCCACCAGGGTCAACGGGATCACCGACTACTTCCTCACCAAGCTCGACGTGCTCTCCGGGCTGGAGCAGGTCCCGGTCTGCGTGGCCTACGACGTGGGCGGAACCAGGCATGACGAGATCCCCATGACGCAGACCGACTTCCACCACGCGGTCCCGGTCTACGAATACCTGGACGGCTGGTGGGAGGACATCTCCTCGGCCAAGGAGTTCGGGGATCTCCCCCGCAACGCCCAGGCCTACGTGCGCGCGGTCGAGGACATGATCGGCGCCCCGCTCTGCGGGATCGGCGTGGGCCCCCGACGCGACCAGACACTCCAGCTCCGGCCCCTGATCTGATGCGAGTCCTCATCCTCGGCTCCGGCGGCCGCGAACACGCCCTGGCCCGCGCCCTCGCCCGCGACGGCGGCGTGACCGCCCTGCACGCGGCCCCGGGCAATCCCGGTATCGCCAAGATCGCCGAACTCCACGACGTCACGCCCACCGACCCGGGCGAGGTCATCGCGCTGGCCGCCAGGATCGGGGCCGGTCTCGTGGTCATCGGCCCCGAGGCCCCGCTGGTAGCCGGCGTGGCGAACGCGGTCCGGCAGGCCGGCCTCGCCTGTTTCGGGCCGGACCAGGCGGCGGCGATGATCGAGGGCTCGAAGTCGTTCGCCAAGCTGATCATGACCGCCGCCAAGATCCCGACCGCCGCCGCACGGACCGCCGAGACCGAGGCCGAGGTCAGCGCCGCCCTGTACGAGTTCGGCCCGCCGTACGTGGTGAAAGCGGACGGGCTGGCCGCGGGCAAGGGTGTCGTCGTGACCGGCGACCGCGAGCAGGCCACCACGCACGCGCGGGCCTGCGGACGGGTGGTCATCGAGGAATTCCTCGCCGGCCCCGAGGTGTCGCTGTTCGCGCTGGCCGACGGCCGCGCCGCGGTGCCGCTGCTGCCCGCGCAGGACTACAAGCGCGCGCATGACGGGGACGCGGGCCCGAACACCGGCGGGATGGGCGCTTACGCGCCGCTGCCCTGGGCGCCCGGCGGGCTGGCCGATGACGTCATGGCCGAGGTCATCCGGCCTGTCCTGGACGAGCTGCGCGGGCGCGGCACGCCCTACACCGGGCTGCTGTACGCGGGGCTGTGCCTGACCTCCGCCGGGCCGAAGGTCATCGAGTTCAACGCGCGTTTCGGCGACCCCGAGACGCAGCCCATCCTGGACCGGCTGGCGACCCCGCTCGGCGGGCTGCTGCTGGCCGCCGCCACCGGCGACCTCACCGCCGCCGGCCCGCTCCGCTGGACCCCGGGCGCGGCGGTGACCGTCGTGATCGCCGCGGAGGGCTACCCGGATGGGCCGGCCAAGGGTGACCAGATAAAAGGCCTTGAAGAAGCCGAACGCACCCCCGGCGCCTACATCCTGCACGCCGGGACAGCGGTGTCCGGGGCCGGTCACCTGACGTCCAACGGCGGGCGGGTTCTCAACGCGGTAGGCACCGGTGCCGACCTGGCCGAGGCGCGGGCGACGGCGTACCGGGCCGCGGCGCTGATCAGGATGCGCGGCGGCTGGTACCGCCGGGACATCGCCGATCTCTCCCCGTCCGCGCCGTCACCCGGCCCGTGACCTCCAGCCCGGCGAACGGCAACCCGGCTCATGGCCGGCCGGCGCAGGACGGCCCGGCGGATCATCAGCCGGCGCAGGGCGGCGCCCCCGGCGGCGCCACGGAAAACAGCGGGCCCGCGGGCGCCGACGCGCCGGATGGCCCGTCCGCCGCTGACGCGGCCGCCGCAGACTACGGTGCCGACTCCGAACCCGCACGCCCCAGCCCCGCCGCACCCGCCTCCGATGACGAGCCATTGCGGGTGACCACGCTCGAGCTGTTCTTTGACCTGGTGTTCGCGTTCACCCTCACGCAGCTCGCCGCGCTGCTGGCCGACACGCTGTCCCTGGCCGGGACCACGCAGGTGCTACTGATCTTCGGGCTGCTGTGGTGGATGTACGAGGGCTACGCCTGGCTGACCAACGCGCGGCCCCCGGTGCACACCGCCGAGCGGCTGCTGCTCCTGGTCGGCATGGCCGGGTTCCTGGCCATCGGACTGGCCATCCCGCACGGGTTCGGCGGCAGCGGGCTGGCCCTGGGGGTCGGTTACCTGGTCGTGGTCCTGGTGCACGGCCGGCTTTACTACCGGGTCAACCGCAACATCGTGCGGGTCGTCCCGTTCAACGTCGTCTCGGCTCTGCTGGTGATCACCGCGAGCCTGCTGCGCGGCCCGTCCGGGGCGGAACGTCCGGCCGCCTACGCGCTGTGGATCGCGGCCCTGGCCGTGCAGCTCGGCTCGCCGCTGATCGTGCATCCCAGGAACCTGTTCGAGCTGCGGGCCACGCACCTGTCGGAACGGCACGGCGCGCTGCTGCTGGTCGCGCTCGGCGAGTCGGTCGTCTCGATCGGCGTCGGCGCCGAGGAGCTGGTCGGGCGCACCGGGCAGGAGAACGCGAGGGTGGTGGCCGCGGCCGTGCTCGGGCTCGCGCTGGCCGCCGCGCTCTGGTGGATCATCTTCGCCGGGGGCGACCAGGAGCGGGCCGAGCAGGTCCTCACCGACGCGACCAGCGAGCGGCGCACCGCGCTGGCCTTGTCCGCGCTCTTCTACGGGAACATCCCGCTGCTGCTCGGCGTCGTCGCCATCTCCGCGGGCGTGCGGCAGGCGATCGGTCACGCGGCCGCGCTAGAGGCGGGCCCGGCCGCCGCGGCCCTGGTGCTCGCCGCCGGGGCGGCCCTGTTCCTGGCGGGCGACGTGGCCATCCGGCGGCTGCTGCGGCTCGGGCCGGTGCGGCTCCGGGCCGGGACCGCGGCGCTCGTGCTGGCCACGGCGGCGATCGGCGCCACGATCTCACTCGAGGTGCAGGTGGCCGCGGTGACCGTGGTGCTGGTGTTGATGCTGGTGCTGGAGCGGCGCCGGGCACCCGCGGGCCAATAGTGTGAAAGTGCCGTTGCTGCTCAAACAACTGCAGCAAAGTAGGGTCGGGGGCGGCCTCTGCTCGCCCGCGGGCGCACCCGGCTTGGGTATATACACCCGCCGGGCAGGCAGCGGACGGTAGCGGCCCTCCCTCAACTCGCTGGCCCGTTGAGCTGATTAGGGCCGCTGAGGTAATTGGGGCCGCTGAGAGCTGGGCTTCGGCGGCGGCGGCGAGCTGGGCGCAGGCCCACCGGGACGGACGACGCGAGCCACCGGGACGGACGACGCGAGCCACCGGGACGGACGCCGCAGGTCCACCGGGACGGGGCGTTGCGGCAGGATAGGGGGGTGATCGAGCGGTATACCCGGCCCGAGATGGGCCGCGTCTGGAGCGAGGCGCACAAGTACGAGCTCTGGTGCAGGGTCGAGACCCTGGTGCTCGAGGCGCATGCGCGCGCGGGCACGGTGCCCGCCGACAGCGTGGCCCCGGTACGGGCTGCGCCGCCACCGACCCCGGACGCAGTCGCGGCCATCGAGGCCGTGACCGGCCACGATGTCATTGCGTTCCTTTCCGCATGGGCAGACAACACGGTCCCGCGGCAGGCCGCGGCGTACGTCCACTTCGGGATGACCTCATCCGATCTGCTGGATATCGCGCTGGCGCTGCAGCTCACCGAGGCCACCGACCTGCTGCTGGCCGGGTGCGCCGCGCTGATCGCGGCCCTGCGGGAGCACGCGCTCGAGCATCGCGGCACGCTCCGGGTGGGCCGGACCCACGGCATTCACGCCGAGCCCGACCTGTGGGGGCACCGGGTGGCCGACTTCGCGTTCGCGATGGCCCGGTGCCGGGACCGGCTGCTGCGCGCCCGCGAGGCGGTCGCGGTCGGGAAGCTGTCCGGCCCGGTCGGGACCTACTCCAACATCGACCCGGCCATCGAGTCGCAGGTCATGGCCGAACTCCGGCTGCGGCCTGCGGACGTGGCGACCCAGGTCGTGCTGCGGGACGGGATCAGCGAGTGGGTGAGCGTAATGGCCCTTATCTCGACTGTGTGCGAGGCGATTGCCCTCGAGGTCAGGCTCGGGCAGCAGACGGAGCTCGCGGAGCTGTCCGAGCCCTTCGGCCACGGCCAGAAGGGGTCCTCGGCGATGCCGCACAAGAAGAACCCGGTCCGCTCGGAGCGGATCAGCGGGCTGGCGCGGATAGTCCGCGCCCAGGTGGTCCCGGTGATGGAGGGGATCCCGCTCTGGCACGAGCGGGACATCTCGCATTCGTCCGCCGAAAGGGTCGCGCTGCCCGACGCCGCGTGCGCCACCGATTTCCTGCTCGACCAGACCGCAGGCCTCATCACGGGCCTTCAGGTCGACGCGGCGCGGATGCGGGCGAACCTGGACGCGACCGGTGGCCTGATTTACACCTCGGCGGTGCTGCTCGAGCTGGTCGCGGCCGGTATGTCCCGCGAGGACGCGTACGCGCTGGTCCAGGCGGCCGCCATGGACACGCATGAAACTCACGCGCCGTTCCGGGAGACGCTGCGGAAGCACGCGGCGGAGCGCGGTCAGCCGCTGGACGAGGCGCGGCTGGACGAGGCCTGCCGCCCGGAGCGGTATGTGCAGCGCCTCGGCGGGGTCTTCGAGCGGCTGGAACGGCTGACGTGATGCCCTCTGATCCGGCACGGGCGGATGAACCAGCCCTGAAGCACATCTACTCGGGCAAGGTGCGGGAGCTCTACGAGACCGGCGACGGCGTGCTGCTGGTGGTGGCCACGGACCGGATCTCCGCCTTCGACCACGTGCTGGAGCCGGAAATCCCGGACAAAGGGAAGATCCTCACCCAGCTTTCGCTGTGGTGGTTCGGGCAGCTGGCCGACATTGCGCCGAACCACCTGGTGGACGCGGCCATCCCGGCGCAGTTCGAGGGCCGCGCGATGACGTGCCAGCGGCTGTCCATGGTCCCGCTGGAGTGCGTGGCCCGGGGCTACCTGACGGGCTCGGCCCTGGCCGACTACGCCAGCGACGGCACGGTGTGCGGCCTCAGGCTCCCGGCCGGCCTGACCGACGGCTCGCGGCTGCCCCGGCCGGTCTTCACCCCGGCCACCAAGGCGCCCCGGGGCGAGCACGACCAGAACATTCCGGTGGCCGCCGTGACCGAGCTCGTGGGCTCGGACGTGGCCGCGGAGCTCGAGCGCATCACCCTCGAGGTGTACCGCAGGGGTGCGGAGCTGTGCGAGCGCCGCGGCATCATCGTGGCCGACACCAAGATTGAGCTCGGCTTCGATGCCGGCGGCACGCTGCTGCTCGCCGACGAGGTGCTGACGCCGGATTCCTCCCGGTTCTGGCCTGCCGACCGGTGGGCGCCCGGGCGCAGCCAGCCGTCGCTGGACAAGCAGTACGTGCGGGACTGGCTGACCTCGCCGGAGTCCGGCTGGGACCGCCACGGCCAGGAGCCGCCGCCTCCGCTGCCCGAACCCGTCGTCGCGCGCACCCGTGATATGTACGTGCGTGCCTACGAGAGCATCACCGGTCTGCGCTGGCGTTAGGAGCGGCATCGAGGGGCCCGAAATCCCAAGCCCCCTGATACACATCGTGGTTACTCAAGTACGCTACGTAACATCATTGTCATGGTCTGGGGGGCATGAGAGCGGTGGAATACTGGACGCCATCTGAATCAGGCTGCCTGCTATCGGGCGGCCTGCCGTCTGGTTGGCCGGAGGCCACCTCGTTGCAGTCGGCGGGCCGGGATAGTGACGCCGCTCACTCGACGGACAGGAGTTCCGCCACTATGAGCATCGGCCCTAAGACCAGCTACGTCGTCCGAGGCGGGCAGCCGCTGCAGGGCACGGTCTTTGTGCAAGGGGCCAAGAATGCGGCCCTGAAGATGATCGCGGCCTCGCTGCTGGCGGAAAAGGGCCGCACGGTGCTCAGGAACGTGCCGGTGATCGAGGACGTGCGCCGGGCCGTGGAGCTGGCGCAGGCCGTGGGCGCGGTGGTCAAGTTCCACGAGGCAGAGCGGACCCTGGTGGTCGACGCCTCCGAGCTGACCAGCTCGGTGCTGCCCGCCGAGATCGCCCGCAAGTTCCGGGCCTCGGTGGTGTTCGTGCCGGCCCTGCTGCACCGCCTCGGCGAGGCGACCATCGAGGGCATCGGCGGCTGCAATCTCGGCAGCCGCAACCTTGACTTTCACTACCGCGGCTTCGCCCGGCTTGGCTGCACGGTGGATGAGGGCGATACCACCATCCACATCAAGGCCGACCGCATCCGCGGCGCGCATCTGTACCTGGACACGCCGTCGCACACCGGCACCGAGAACCTGATCATGGCTGCCGCGCTGGCGCCGGGCACCACCGTGATCGACAACACGGCCATGGAACCCGAGGTGCTCGATGTCATCGACTTCCTGGCCAAGATGGGCGCCCAGATCAGCGGTGGCGGCACCGGCTTCGTGACCGTGGAGGGAGTCGAGGAGCTGACCGCGGTCGAGCACACCGTCATGCCGGACCGCATCGACGCCGCGGTTTTTGCCATGGCGGCGGCCATTACCGGCGGGGAGCTGAGCCTGGTCGGCGCTTCCCTCGATCATTTCGGCGTGGTGCGCTGGAAGCTGGAGCAGATGGGCGTCGAGTTCTCGACCCACGGCGCCATCCTGCAGGTCCGCCGGGAGCGGCAGCTGCGCCCGATCAACCTGATCACCAGCCCGTTCCCCGGGTTCGCGACCGACCTGCAGTCGCCGATCATGGCGCTCAGCAGCCTGGCCGACGGCACCAGCTATATCAGGGAAACCATCTTCGACGGCCGTTACATGCTGGCCGGCGAGCTCACCAAGATGGGCGCGAAGGTAGAAGTAGCCGGGAATGCCGCCCTGGTCCACGGGCCATCCGTGCTGAAGGGCACCGATGTCATCGCGCACGACCTGCGCACCGGGATCGCGCTTATCCTGGCCGGTCTCGCGGCCGAGGGGGAGACCGTGGTATCGCCCGGCTACCTGATCGACCGCGGTCACGCCTCCATTGCCGCGCGCCTGAACACGCTGGGCGCAGACATCAGTGTGGAAATGGTCCGCTGACCATGCCATCGGGCGGCACCGGCGTGCGGGCCGTAACCTGAGGCCCGTCCGCGCATGTTGCGGCCGCGTGTTACCCTTCACGCGCTCAGCCGCGGCCTCGCAGGTCACCGCCTGGCCTGGACCCATGTCACTGCTCAACCTGGATCCGCGCGGGCCCGGCGCGCTAAGCCATTTTCGTCTGTTCCGGCATGGGGCCCGCGTCTTCGCCGCCACGGAGCCGATAATTGGCTCTTCCAACGATCCTCTTTGTGAGTTACGAAATGTAGGAGTGGAATTCTCACATCACGGGAAGTCGATCAAAGATGGGGAGCGGGAAGTCGATCAGAGATGGGGATATGACGTGGGCTTATGCATCGCACCAAACGGGGGCATCTGCCCGGGCACCGCGCGCACCTGCATGACGAGCAGAAACGGCACGTCATGAACGGGCCCAGGCGAACACAGGGCGAGCTCACAATCGGAGTCGTGGGGCCACACGATCTAGTAGAAAGGATCATGCTATCCGGCACGCCGGCCACGGCGAAGGCGGGTGCCGGCCCGCTCGCCGCTGCGGAGGCGGGGCCGGCCAGGCGGCTGGTTGCGGCCGCATACCGGGACGAACAGGAGGCTGCCGACCAGGTCGTCAGGCTGGGCACGGGGATCGACGTGTGCCTGTTCGCCAGCCGGGCTCCGTATGAGTACGCGCGCATGGCGGGCGTGCTGAGCGGCCCGGCCACGTTCGTGCCCCTCGGCGGCAGTGCTCTGTACGCCGCGCTGCTGAAGGCCATCAGGGATGCCGGAAAGGATCCCGCCCGGTCCAGCATCGACGTGCTGAGCCGCGCGGACGTCGAGGAGGCCTTTGCCGAACTAGGCATTCCGTCCGGGGCTGTGCACGTGCGTGAGGATCCCGGCAGCCCGTCGGTGGTGGCCTCTTTTCACGAGCGGCTCTGGCGCCGTAACGAGACCTCCGTCGCGTTCACCTGCATGCAGTCGGTCGCGACGAGGCTGTCCGCCGCGGGCGTTCCGGTCTTAACGCTGCGGCCGACCGGCAGCGATATCCGCTCGGCGCTGCGCACCGCCGCTCTGCTCGGCGGCTACCGCAGGCTGGAGGACGCACAGCTGGCGCTGGCCCTCGTGGAGGTGCCGGCCCTGCGGGACGGCGGGCGGCGGGCAACCCCGCGCCAGTCCCGTGACGAGCTGCGGCTCACCGTGCACAGGTTCCTGGTTCAGGAGGCGCAGCGCATTCATGCTGCGGTCAGCCCGACCGGCGACCATGGGTTCCTGGTCGTCGCGACCCGCGGCTCGCTCGCCAGAGCGACGGACGGCTTCCGGATCCAGCCCTTTGCCGAACGCGCCCGCAGCGACCTCGGCCTCACCATCGAGGTCGGTATCGGCATGGGCCGGACGGCGGTTGAGGCGGAAGCGCATGCCCGCGCGGGGCTCGGCCGCGGGCAGACCATGACCGGAATGCGCGGAGGGGCGCCGGGCAGCCCGGGGCACGTGCCGGTTCCAGCTCCCCGCCTGCCCGAGCCTGGTGCTCGCAGAACCCGGAGCCTGGAGACCCTGTCCAAGCTCGCCGAAAAGCTGACCGGGGCGGACGCCAACCTTGTCGTGGACGCAGAGACCGCAGGGAAGCTGCTCACCGTCACCCCGCGCACGGCCAGACGGCTGCTGCACATCCTCGTCGAGGAGGGCCTCGCCTGGCCGCTCCCGCCGACCAGGACGCCGCAGCCCGGCCGCCCGCGCCAGTTCTACCGGCTGGTCGTGGAGCAGCTCGAGAACCGGCGCCGCGATGCGCCGGGGCAGCGCGCCGCGCACTGACGCGGCGGCACCGGGCCGCCGGCCAGGGACAGCGCGGCGCGGTTACGAGGTGACGGCCTGGAGTTCGGCGATCTGCAGGAAGCCGGCGCCAGTGCCGGGGGTCGGGCTGCTCATGGTGAGTCTGACCTGGCCGGTGGTAACCGGGTCGAAGGTGAGCGTCGTCGGCTGGTTGGACGCGGCCGCCCAGGTGATCTTGAGATTCCGCACCGGCGCCAGCTCGCGCCCGTTCCAGTACGTCACCGCGATCGAGGCAGGCAGCGCCAGCGCCCCGCCAGTCGTGAAAGTCGCCTTGATTTCACCGAACCGCTGCGGCGCCGCCCAGGACAGCGACACCCAGTCGCTGGCGTTGGACACGCTGACCGCCCGGATGTTCGCCGTCCGCGCCTTGTTGTAGTAGTTCGACCAGCCCGTGCTCAGGTTCCCGTCCAGCATCATCGCCGGGATCGTGCTGGGCGCGCCGGAATAGCTCGCGTCGGGCGTGGGCGTGGACCCGGATGATGCCTCGCCGCCCGCCGCCGGCGAACCCGGGGCAGAGACGGCAGCGCCCGCGGCCCCGCCGGCTCCGGCAACCGACGCCGCGGCGCGGCGCGGCGCCACGGTCTGGAATGTGACGGACGCCGCGGCCAGCCCCGGTGAGGTGGCGGTCAGCCTGACCGTCCCCGGCTGCCGCGCGGCCCGCACCAGAGCCACGGCCCTCCCGTTGAACGCCGCGATGACCGGTTCCTGGTAGCCCGCCGCGCTCTCCTGGCGCCCGTTGTCGGTTCCGGCGCGCGTCCCAGCCCCCGAGACGCTGAACGTGATCACACTGCCCGCATTCGGCGCGAGCACCCCGCGCTCGTCCACGACCGAGGCGGTCACGAACACCACCGACATCCCGTCCGCGGTCAGCACCCGGGTGTCCGGGGTGAGCGTGAGCGCCCGCGGTGGGCCGGCGGTGACGAGTGTGTCCCTTGCCACCTCCGCCCCGCCCGAGAACGCGATGGCCTCCAGGCGGCCCGGCGAGAACGGCACGTCCCAGGTCAGGTGGAGCTTGCCCGTGCTGCCGTTCGGGCTGGTGTAGCTGCCTGACGGGTAGTTGTAGTCGTCGTGCGTCGGCTCGGTGGTCTCGAGGTACGTCCGGCCGGAGGTGGTGACCTTCCGGTCGAAGCTCTTGGTCCCCAGCGAGCGACCGTTCAGGACCAGCTCCACGGTGGGCACGTTGGCGTACACCCAGACGGACACGGCCTGCCCCGGCGCCCAGGACGTCCAGTCCATCGGCACGATATGCACCATGGGC
>WNGR01013774.1_pt1 | contig 24280 bp, 25 predicted proteins | sample 5407581 | NCBI WGS metagenome assembly WNGR01 (sample SAMN13153383, study PRJNA577476) | soil metagenome | isolation source: 80 cm soil or saprolite under Garry oak tree replicate 2 | place: USA:California | collected 2016-06-15
GAAATCCCTGAATCATAAGCCCACGCAGTTGCGGCGAGGAAAGAAGCTAATAGGAAATCGATTGAACTCGTCCGTCCAATGCTCTTCCCCTGCCCTAAACAGGTCCCCCGCGGCCGAGAGTGTCCTCGTTTCTTAGCCGATTCGCTCGAGTCTGTGGTTTGGTAATTGCAGCCTCGGCTGGCGGCACGTAGCTTTCAGTTCATTTCTGCGCCCGTAGTTCAACTGGATAGAGCGACGGCCTCCGGAGCCGTAGGTTGTGGGTTCGAGCCCCGCCGGGCGCACGTCTCAGGCCACGAAATTTTCGCTTCGCGAAAATTTCCTTACGCCAGCGCGTCGATCCGGCCGAGCAAATCTTTTTTGCTCGTCATGCCGGTGACTTGATCGCGCAGTTGCCCGTTTTTGAAGAGAAGCAGGGCTGGAATGGCGCGAATGTTGTACTTAAACGAAAGGCTCTGATTTTCGTCCACGTTTACCTTCGCGACCTTGATTGCGCCGGCTTTTTCGCGGGCAATCTCGTCCAGGAGCGGGGCAATCATTTTGCAGGGACCGCACCATTCCGCCCAAAAATCGACAATGACAGGCTTGTCGCTTTGGGTCACTTCGCGGTCAAAATTGGATTCGTTGAGTTTGATAGTTGTGGAGTTGTCCATCATTTCAGGAAAGGTAAGTCCAAATCTGGATAATCAAAATGACGGCCGAAACGACGAGCAATGTCCAGCAGATCGGCATTGGAATTGCGTCGCCGCTTTGTGCAGGCTCTACCGCGATCGAAGCGTTCTGGGGCGCAACGTGCGGCATTGCAATCAGCGGTTGAGTCTTTTTCATCTGAACCGTTGGTGCTGGCCTAGCAACCGGATCAGGCATGAACGAAATGCGCGCTGTCTCTTTCTTAAGGCCTGGAGGACGCGAATCTGGCGCCGGACTCACCGGCGCGGGAGGGGGCGCTGGCGCCGGTGGTGAGCTCGGGGAGGAAACGGGAAAGGGCGAAGATGGCGGGACGAATTGGGGCGCCTCGTCACGCGATTTTGTGTCCCCGCCGGGCGGTTCCGCTGCAAGCTGCGGCGGCAAGGCAATGTGAACGGTCTCCTTTTTGGGTTCGTGTGGATTGGGCATTAGACGTGGCGAATCACTCCCAAAAACATTGCTCGAAAATGGCCGGCTTGTCACTCGCTAAGTTCATTGGGCGAAAAAATCTGTCTCCGGCAACCGAGCAAGACCTTAAGCCAAGAGATCGTATCCGCGACTTCCGGTGATCCTGCGCCAAATGAATTCGCCCACCGGGGCCGCCTTTGATAAAATGATGCGCGCATCGACATCCGGGGCGTCTGCTTCGCTGCGGGCGATATGCGGCTGATCAACCAGCAACTTTAAATCAGTTCCGACTTTCGCGCGCGTAACTTCGTGTGCGATCTGTTGCTGGATCGACATCGCAATTCGATAGCGAGCATTTTTGTTCCTCGCCGAGACTTGGTCCGGCATTTTTGCCGCGCGCGACCCTTCTTCCTGCGAGTATTTGAAAATGCCGAGTCTTTCAAATCGAGTGCGCTCAATAAAATTGAGCAGCGTCTCAAACTCCACCTCCGTTTCACCGGGAAATCCGATGATGAAGGTCGTGCGCAAGGCGACACCAGGAATTCCGATGCGCAATTTGTCGATCAACTTCTCGATATGCGCGCGCGAGGTTTCCCGTCGCATGCGCCCGAGCATCGACTCATCGATGTGCTGTAAGGGTATATCGATGTAGCGCGCGACCTTGTCGCATTCTGCAATCGTCTCGATCAATTCGTCGCTCCAATGAGCCGGGTGTGTATAAAGCAGTCGCACCCAAAATTCGCCTTCGATCTTTTGAATTTCGCGAAGCAACGCGGCAAGAGTTGGTCCTCGCGTCGAATCAACCGGCTGACGGGGTCCCGCTCTCTCCGGCCACAAGTCCATTCCGTAATACGTTGTATCCTGACTGATCAAATTGATCTCGAGCGCGCCCTCGCTGACGAGTTCCCGAATCTCCGTGAGAACAGACTCAGGGGCCCGGCTGCGGTGTCTTCCGCGCATTTGCGGGATCACACAGAAACTGCACGGGTGATTGCACCCTTCCGCAATTTTTACATAAGTCGAGTGCCGTGGCGTAAGTCGGAAGCGCGGTGTGTCGTAATCGGGAATGTAGGTGGGGCGCGTGCGAGTCAAAAGTAGCGCATGCGCCCCGCTTGTGTCGTTCCGATCTCGCAACCGAGACGGTCGCGCTGCAATCCTCTCAACGATCGCGCCAAGCTCACTTACCTGATCAAGCCCGATGAACGCGTCCACCTCCGGAAGGGACTCGCGAAGCTCACTCGGGAATCTTTGCGACATGCAGCCGCTCACGATCAACTTTTGATTTGCTCGCTTGTTTAAAACACGTTGCTGATGCGCTTCCAAGATCGCTTCGATCGATTCTTCCTTCGCTGAATCGATGAACGCGCAGGTGTTGATCACCAGAACATCGGCATCCTGTGCGCGCGGCGTAATCTCCATTCCGCACCGCTGGACACTGCCGAGCATGATCTCCGCATCGACAAGATTCTTGGCGCAGCCGAGGCTGATCATGCCAACTTTTGTCGGGTGTCGTGGCACCCCTGTCGCCTGAGATGGCAAGACGTTAGACTCCTGTAGGGTCGGAGCCGCCTCTTCTTCCGTGGTCACCACGCTTTACTCGACAGTTACGTCGTCGTCGCCCTCTTCGAGTGCCTTGCCATTTTTCTTGATCTGAACGGCGTCGCGATCGAGAACCCGCACGGAGACGTGTTTGCCGCGAAATTCCACCGTTCCATCCGCCGGCGAAATCCAACGCTCGAGAGCGGGATTCGCGCTTTCGTTATCCACGATGACTTTGATGTAGGTTCTCTTGAGTGGCCGAATAGCAACAAAGTTCTGTCCGGTTGATGTCGCTGGCGACGCACTCACGTCAGAGCGCGCTTTCGCGAGATCCTCCGGCCGTACCGGTTGAGCGCGTCGCACTTCCGGCTCACTCGGCTTCGGCGTGGAAGCTACCGCAACTGCTCTCGCTATTGGCGTAACCGTGGCTGACGGCGGGGCCGATGGTACAACGCTGCTTGCTGCGAGCTCCACGGTGCTCGTTGGCGACGGAGCCACGGAGCTTGGAATCGAAGAGGCGCCCGGTGAGACTTCCGCCGTGGGCTCCGCGCGCCGCGGCGCAATTCGCTGCAAATTGAGAATCAATTTCATCACCGAAAAGCCGACGACTAGCACCAACACTCCAATAATGAGCGGCATCGGTGAGATACGATCGCGGCTGGAAGGGCGGACAATAGGCGTGCTGGCTGCTTTTGGCGCGGGATTTTCCTGGAGGTATGAGTACCCATCGACCGTGATATGTTCCGACTCTTCAAATGCTTCGAGATATGGGGTTACATCAACATCCAAAAATTTGCCGTAGATGAGCAGGAAACCTTTTGCATAGGCAAGGCTGGGAAACTGCGAAAAATCATCCGCCTCGATCTCGGCCAGCCGTGCCGGGCGAATCTTGGTCAGTCGCGCTGCTTCGTCGAGCGTCAGATTCCGCGCACGCCTTGCCTCCTGAAACTTTTTACCGAGACCTTCGATTGTCATCGCATCAATGCCGGTTAAACGGCGGCATCGAGATCGACCAGAATCTCGCGTGGCTTGGCGCCTTCGCCGGGACCCAAAATACCGCGCTGTTCGAGAATATCAACGATGCGCGCGGCACGCGTGTAACCGAGCCGCAACCGGCGCTGAAGCAGTGAAGTGGAGGCGCGTTTTTCCTGCCGAATGATTTCCAGACATTTCTCCACCAGCTCTTCGTCTTCCTCCGTTACGTCATTCTCTGGCGTCGCTGCCGATTGAAGTTTCTCATGCATTGCCGTGTCGAAAGCCGGTGGGCTTTGCGCAGAAACAAATTCAACCAGGCGGTGAATTTCATCATCGGTCACAAGCACACCTTGTGCACGAATGAGACGCGAAACACTGGGTGGAAGGTAAAGCATGTCGCCCTGCCCGAGCAAACGGTCGGCGCCGTTTTCGTCGAGAATCACCCGGCTGTCGATCTTGGAGGCGACTTGAAATGCAATCCGACTCGGAATGTTCGCTTTGATGACTCCGGTGATGACATCCGCGCGCGGCGTCTGCGTCGCCACGATCAGATGAATGCCAGCCGCGCGGGCCATTTGGGTGATGCGCGCGATCGCGCTCTCCACATCGGCCGGTGCGGTCTGCATCAGGTCGGCTAGTTCGTCAATAATGACCACGATATAAGGAATTTTGTCGGGAATTTGGACGCTCTCTTTTGTAGCTGGCGCTGCTGACGCCAGACCGGGGTCGACGACCGCGGCTACAGCATCCTCATCAAGATCGACGTCCTTCTTTTTAGGGGGCCGGGCGTTGAAACTGATGATGTTGCGCACGCCAACGCGGGCGAAAATTTTATAGCGGCGTTCCATCTCATCAATCAACCAGCGCAAGGCGAGCAGCACTTTCTTTGGATCGGTCACGATCTGGAAGGCGAGATGCGGCAGAGAATCATAAAACTGCATCTCAACTACCTTCGGATCGATCATGATGAAACGCAGCTCTTCTGGCGTAAATCGAAAGAGCATGCTGGCGATGAGCGCGTTGATGCAGACACTTTTCCCGCTGCCCGTGGTGCCAGCTACGAGCAGATGGGGCATTTGCGCCAGATCGGTGATGATGGCTTTGCCATAGACGTCTTTACCGAGCGCCAGCGGAATTTTCGCGTGTCCCTTCGCCTCGTCCCAGTCGGGCGATTGCAAGAGTTCACGTAATGTCACCTTCACTTTCCGGCTGTTTGCGAGCTCAATACCCACGGTGTCCTTGCCCGGAATGGGCGCGAGAATATTGATACGCTCGGCGCGTGTCGCACGCGCAAGATCGCGCTCCAGGCTCACGATCTTGTCCACGCGGACCCCCTTAGCCGGATACACTTCATAGCGTGTAATGGTGGGACCCTTGGTGATATCGCCAGGCGCCACCGCGATGCCGAACTGTGCCAGTGTATCAATCAAAATCTGCTGGACCCGCTCCAGTTCCGAGGGATCCGCGGCCGCGCGCCCTTCCAGATCATGCTCATCGAGCAAATCCACTCCAGGCAGCACATAATTTTCGGACTTCCATGCTGGACTACTCAGGCTGGGAGCAGGTTTCGCTTTCTCGCCAGTCGCGCGCAACTCGGCCAGAGAGGGTTTTCTACGGCTCGGTGCGTGTTCGCCCGGCAGGGCGGTTGTATCGACCACTTTTGGCTTCGGTCGATTTGCGAGGTCATCCGCGGCCGGCTCAGGCAAGGACACGCCTTTCCTTTTCAATTTCTTTTCGAGCAAGTTCCTCTGCTTCTCGAGCTGTTTCTCACTGATTTCCAATTTTCCTTTAAGGTCGGATTTTCGGACTCGCCGGCGCAATCGCCAATCTTGCAGGTTCACATTTGCGCGCCGCATGGTAACGATCGTTTGGCGAATAAGATGCACCGGCCGCAGTCCAGTCATCAGGATCAGCGTCGTCAGGTAAACTCCGCTTAAGAGAATAAGCGAGCCGACTTTACCCAGAGCAACGCACAACAGACCGTGATGCTCATCGGCAAAGCCATAACCGATCCAACCCCCGGGCCCTTGGATGTTGAAAGCAGCATGCCAGCCGCGCAAATGGTACGGTTGCAGATGCAATAGACAGGCGCCCGAGACGATAAAAAGAACAATCCATGCTATCCGCCGCGTTACACGCAGATTCGGGTGAAACAATTTCGCTGCGCCAAATCCGAGCAGAATCGCCGCCAAAAGATATGCGGCAGCGCCTATCAGCTGATAGCAAATCCCCGCGACGATCGCACCGAATGGGCCGATGAAATTTTGGGCAGGATGATTTGCTGGCGAGATATTACTAAACCAAACCCAGGATGGGACATCCTTCGGCGTATAGGAAATCAGTGCAAGAAAGAGGAGCGTTCCGACCCCAAGCAGAATGAGGGCGAAGACTTCGTTCCAAGCGCTGTGTCTTTCTGTGCGAGCCACCGCGCCAGATAGTAATGCCGCAGCCGCGTCTTTCAATCATTTGTAGAGGCAATTGTCGCCATTACCCGCCGAAACCTCCGCCGCGCTTTAATCTTGCATGAGCCAAGGATCGACAATTAGTGTGCCAGCGCATTATGGCTTTTCTCCTTCGCAAGGTCGTCGTTGGTGTCGCGGCCGGGTTGCTGCTGTTTTGTTCATCATGCGAGAAACATCCCCTCGGCGAAATGCCGGAAGTGCAGAGGGAACAGATCGATCCGGCAAAAGCCTGGTCTCACGCCAGTACAACGGATTCTGAAAAGTCCTCATCCTCACCAACGCCTGCCGAATTTTTTCCACACGAACCTCGTTAGGCAAAGGAGATCACATGGCTAAAGACAATTACTTAACGTCGCCGCCGAAGATCAGTACGATGCCACCCGGCGTTCCTTACATCATCGGGAACGAAGCGGCCGAGCGCTTTTCTTATTACGGGATGAATTCCATTCTGACTATCTTCATGACCAAGTACCTATTGGACAAAATGGGGCACTTGAGCGTGATGCAACCCGCGAACGCCGAAGCCTGGTATCACACTTTCGTTTCGGCCCTTTATTTTCTGCCAATCTTCGGCGCGATCCTCGCCGACGCTGTCTTCGGAAAATTCCGAGTCGTCTTGTGGTTGTCGATCGTTTACTGCGGCGGTCACTTCACTCTGGCTTTGATGGGCTCGCCGGTGGCGCACGCGATTGAGCCGCGCTACTTGCTCGCCATCGGTCTGCTCATGATCGCAATGGGCGCGGGCGGCATTAAGCCATGTGTTTCAACCAATGTCGGCGATCAGTTCGGCGAGACGAACAAGCATCTGCTGACTCGCGTCTTTAACTGGTTTTATTTTTCGATCAACGCCGGCTCGGCGCTCTCGACGCTTTTGATTCCCTGGTTGCTGGAACCTTACAAAGCCGCGCCGGATGGCCTTTTCGCCAAACTTTCGCCGTCGATCGTGAGTTTTCTCGAAAGTCCGCGCCTTCACAGTCCGGACATCGCATTCGGCTTGCCCGGTATCTTCATGGTGATCGCGACGACGCGCGAAATTTTCAACAAAGAGACCGGCAAAATCCTGCTCAACATCCTAATTCCGGTCCCGTTCGTTGCCATTTTCTGGGCATTGTGGCAGCAGAATTTTTCTTCGTGGATTCTCCAGGCCGAGTCGATGGATCGACATCTTTTCGGCGTCGAGTGGCTGTCGTCCCAGATTCAGACCGTCAATCCGATTTTCATTTTGATCATGCTGCCGCTTTTTTCTTACTGGCTTTATCCGTTCGTCGAGAAGTTCATCCGTTTGACGCCACTGCGAAAGATGGGCGCCGGGTTATTTGTCACTGCTGCGTCATTCTTTTTAGTCGCCATGATCCAAACACGAATCGACGGCGGCGCGCGCCCGAGCATTGTGTGGCAAGTTTGGGCGTTCGTGATTTTGACCGCGGGCGAGACTCTGGTTTCGCCGACTCATCTCGAGTTTTCCTATACCCAAGGGCCAGTAAAACTTAAATCGCTTGTCATGTGCACGTATCTATTCGCCGTTTCACTTGGCAACCAATTCACCGCCGCGGTCAATTTCTTCATCCAAAATCCTGACGGCTCAGTGAAGTTACAAGGAACCAGTTACTTCATGTTCTTCGTTTGGGTGATGTTGGGAACGGCGATTTTGTTCGCAATCGTCACGCCGTTTTACAAGGGCCGAACTTATTTGCAGGACCAGACTCGAGTTTCCGGCGACGCTGAACCTGCGATGGGGTTTGCGGTCCAGCCGGAAGCGTAGCGATCAGATTCAAAATGAAAACAATCATCCTCGTAGTCGCATTGTCTATATCACTTTCGATATCCACCGCCCGAGCGAATCCGAAAGACGACGAATTTCAGAAGATTGCGCACGATTACATCGAACTGGAGCTGGAGACCAATCCGGAGGAGGCGACCGAACTTGGCGACCATCGGTTTGATGGGCGGCTAACGGATTATTCGCCTGAAGCGCGGGCGAAAGAACTAGCGACGCAAAAAGAGTTTCGCGAAAAGCTAAACGCCCTCGACGGATCGCAAGTCACCGGTGCGAACAACGTCGATTTTCGCATTCTGAAGGAGAACATCGATTACAAGATCTTCCAGGCTGAAGAGTTAAAACAGCCTGATTGGAATCCGCTCGTTTACAATCAGAGCCTGGCGAACAGCCTTTATGTTTTGGTCGCGCGAGATTTCGCGTCGCCAGAAAAACGGATTCCGAATTTGCGCCAGCGCATGGAGGGGATACCCCGCGTGATCGCGCAGGCGAAGGCTAATTTGCAGCATCCGCCGCGCGTCCATACAGAAACGGCAATTGAACAAACGCAGGGCGCGATAAATCTTGTTCGCGAAGGACTCGCTCCCCTCCTTGATCGCGCGCCGCAGATGAAAAAGGAACTCGCGCCCTTGCAGGAAAAAACCGCAGCGGCGCTGGAGGATTACAAGAGATGGCTGGAGAAAGATCTCTTGCCGCGCTCCGATGGCGATTTCCGTCTTGGCGTCGAGAAGTTTCGAAAGAAACTGCGCTTCGCGCTCGCTTCCGACCTGTCGATGGAAGAAATCATGAAGCGCGCACAAGCGGATTTGCAGCAGACGCAGACAGCCATCTACGAAACGGCACTCCCACTTTACAAAAAATATTTTCCGAAGACTGACCCGCCCGCGCTTGCCGATAAGAAAAAGATCACGGCCGCGGTTTTAAATAAATTGGCGGAGCAACACCCCGACGATAACACGATCGTTAGTTACGCCCAAAAAATTGTCGGTGAAGCGACCGACTTCGTGAGATCGCACAATCTGGTGACCGTCCCGGATACGCCGCTGGACGTAATCGTGATGCCGGAGTTCAAGCGAGGCCAGGCCATTGCCTATTGCGATGCCTCTGGTCCTCTTGAGAAAAATGGTAAAACATTTTTCGCCGTCGCACCGACGCCGAAAGATTGGACGAAGGAGCGGAAGGAATCGTTCTTTCGCGAATACAACAACTATATGATTCGCGATTTGACCGTACATGAAGCGATGCCGGGCCATTACTTGCAATTGGCTCACGCGAACGAATTCCGCGCGCCCACACTGGTTCGCGCAATTTTTCAGAGCGGCACATTCATCGAAGGGTGGGCGGTTTACTGCGAACAGATGATGGCAGAACAGAGTTACGGCGGTCCCGAAGTCAAAATGCAGCAGTTGAAAATGCGGCTGCGCGCCATCGCCAATGCCATTCTGGATCAAAGCATTCACGCCGGGAACATGAGCGAGCAGGAAGCGATGGATTTAATGACGAAAGAAGCTTTTCAACAGGAGGGTGAAGCAGTTGCGAAGTGGAAACGCGCACGGCTCACCTCCACACAGCTTTCCACTTATTTCGTCGGCGTGAGCGAATATCTCGATCTGCGGGATAGTGCAAAAAAGAAGGCGGGCCCATTGTTCGATCAAAAGAAATACAATGATCAGGTGATTTCCTATGGCAGCCCACCAGTGAAATACGTGCGCGAATTAATGGGATTGTAGGGCGTTTGATTCGCTCGCGCCCCAGCTCGCTCACCCGTCTGGCTGCCCGTCTATCCGGCTCGGCACCCGCCGGCCGTATTCTGTGGAACGCCGATTGAAATACGCGGCTGACACAGCCGCCGCTACATCTTACAGTCCTTGATGGCTAATCTCGTCACTTGGATCCGCCCGAAGGATGAAAAATGGTTTCAACCATTTTTTGCGAAGCATCCTGACGTTCATGTTTTCGATGCGCGCAAAGGCGACGTTTCGATGGACCGAATGGACGGATTGCTCCTAACGGGCGGCTCGGATATCGCGCCGGAATCTCTGCGCCAGGAAGTTCTCGATCCAACCTTGATCGATAAAGACGTGGATCCTGTGCGGGACCGCTGGGAGTTCGAGGCGATTTCGAAGTCGCTCGCGCGCGGTCTGCCGATCCTCGGCATTTGCAAAGGCATCCAGGTTTTAAATGTCGCGCTTGGCGGCACGCTTAAGCTCGACATTCCCGGTCACAAGCTCCCAGACCAAAAAGACTATGATATTCAGAGGTTGCGTTACGATACGACCGCGAATCATCGATTCGAGAAAGTAAACAGTTCGCACCATCAGGCGGTCGATCGGGTCGCGGATAGCTTCACAGTCGAAGCGTGGTGCGCTAGCGACGAAGTTATCGAGCAAATGCGCCTCCGGAATTATCCATTCGCGGTCGCCGTACAATATCATCCCGAGCGAGGAACAATTTACGACGCGTTGTTTGAGGATTTCTTTTCGCGCTTAAATAACCGTTGAAGCGTTTAAGCGTTCACGAGATAACGCTTCAAGGTCCCCATGTCTACGCCACAAAACACCATCGCTATCGTTTATGATTACGATCAGACGCTGAGCCCGAATTACATGCAGGAAGACATCGTTTTTCCTGCTTTCGGCATTAATGCTGAGAATTTCTGGCGACGCTGCGCCGAGCTCGTGCGCGAACACGGTTACGACAACGAGCTCGACTACATGAGGGTGATGCTCGACACCTTCGGCATGGATCGGCCGACCAATGCAGAGCTAAGAAAGCTCGGTACCAAATTAAATTTTTACAAAGGCCTGCCGGAGATGTTTGAAGAATTTCGAAAAGGTCTCCTTACCGAGGAGCACATCGCCCACGGCATCACGGTAGAGCACTATATCATCTCGTCGGGACTAAAGGTGCTGCTCGATGGCAGCCGCTTGCAACTTTATGTGCGCGCGATTTTCGGATGCGAATTTGCCGAAGACAAAGAAGGCCGAATTTCTTTCCCAAAACGCGTCATCAGTCATACGCAGAAAACGCAGTTCCTGTTCCGAATTAACAAGGGCCTGCTCGACATGTCGCAGGACGTCAACGACCATATGGACGCGGACATTCGCCCAATTCCCTTCCCAAACATGATCTACGTCGGCGACGGACCGACCGATGTCCCCTGCTTTACGGTGATGAAGAAGAACGGCGGGCAAGCGATCGCCGTTTACAATCCTGATGATCCGCAGCGCCTTGGATTTCGGAAATGTTACCAACTCTCAGCCCACGCCGATCGCGTTAAGCACATCGCTCCGGCGGATTACCGGCCGAACACGCATCTGCGACTGCTGCTGGAGCAAATGGTGGAGGAGACGGCGAACCGGATAATCGCAGAGCGCAAGGAAGCAATCGAGACCGGCACGGTTCCTGCGCCCAAACATTAACTGTAGCGGGGCGCTCTAACGACACCGCGATCGCCATCTTTTACCGGCCGCGATAAACACAGCGTGCTGTCGGTGTTTCATGCACCACAATCTCGCAAAGCCCGGGACATTGAGATTCCAATTTCTTCCAGAGCCATTCTGCCATTTTTTCAATCGTTGGGTTCTCCAAGCCTTCGACATCGTTCAGATAAGCGTGGTCCAACATTTTCAGAAGCGGCTTCATCGCGTCGCTGATATTTGCATGATCATAGACCCATCCGGTTTTTGGATCGACACTGCCCTCGACAGAAACTTCCACCTTGAAACTGTGTCCATGCACTCTTCTGCACTTATGACCCGCCGGGGCATTGGGCAGGGTCTGTGCCGCCTCAAAAGTGAAGTCCTTTGTTAATCGAGCTCGCATAAACGTGGACAAAAAACTGCACCGCCTCCCGCGCTTTGTCATCCCGAACCGCGAAGACGCTGAGGGACCTCACCTGCGAAGCGTGCGGTACACAAGTCAATTAGTGTACTCCACCAGCTTATGTGAGATCCTTCGCTTGCGCTCAGGATGACCGCTTGAGGCGAGGTCGCATCACTCAGACCCCTCGCTGTGTCGGGCTCCAGATGAACTTGTGCATTTGGAGTTGAAATCGAACGTCGAGTTTGTCTGCCAGAATCCATTCAACGATTTGGCGAGGATCAATCCTCCCGAAAATCGGCGAGAAGAGCACGGCATGACAACGTGAAGGCAGATTGTACCGCCGCACTTTATCGCACGACCATTCGTAATCTTCGCGCGATCCCATCACGAATTTCACTTCGTCACGCAACGTCAGATGATCGACGTTCGACCAAAGATTCTTTTCCACTTCGCCGCTTCCCGGCGTTTTTAAATCCATGATTCGATGGACGCGAGGATCGGCTTTCGAGATATCGTGCGCGCCGCTTGTCTCGAGCAGGACGGTATAGGACGCGTCCGACAATATCGACATCAACGGCAGCACATTCTTTTGCAATAACGGCTCGCCGCCTGTGATCTCGACGAGAGGACAATGAAAAGCCTCCACGGCATCTGCTATCTCTTTCAACGTTTGTTTCTTCCCTTCGTAAAAGGCGTACTCCGTGTCGCAATAGTTGCAGCGCAGATTGCAGAAAGTCAGCCGCACAAAAACGCACGGTCGCCCCACCCAGGTGCTTTCGCCCTGGATCGAGTGGTAAATCTCATTGATTGTCAGCGTCTTCTCGCGCTCCGGCATAATATCAAAGCGTCTTACGCGAAGAGTCGCAAAGCAAGTTCCGCTGCGAAATACGACTTACCCGCTGGCTGCCAACTATTGAAAAAGGCCAAGCGTTCTAACGCTGAGGCCGTCTTCCAATCAGCAAAAGATTACAGACCGCACTTCGTGCCAGCCTCGGTGACGCTAGAGCGAACTCGGAGAAGAGACGCCAGGTATGCATCAACAAAAGGCGCACCATTGATTCGCACCAGATTGGCAGGCGTTTGAAGACGCGAAAAGATGGCGTAGGCAATCTTGCTTCTCGGGACGCTCTTCTCACCGTAGCCGGACGGAATATTGCTCGACCAAAAGCGGACATATGGCACGCCTAACCGATTCTCCATGCCAAGAAAAATAGTGGAATGGCCGTGCTCGCTTTTGCCCACCTGCCGCGACCAGAAAATTTTCATGAAATCGCCTGGTTTTGCCTGATCAAAGTTGTCGAAGTTTTGTCCAAGGCCGAGTTCGTGGAAAAGGCGGGCCGTGCCCGGCCCATTTGCGTTCCACCGGCCCCAAATCCCTTCTCCATCGCGCTGATCTCGAATGATCAGCTGTTCCAACGTGGCATAATCAAAGTGCAGCTCACCGCGGGAGCGCAAAGCCTCTATCGCCCTGATGAACACGAGATAGGTCGCGCCAGAGCAAAAACTCGGCGAGGCCGCCGAAGGCAGAATGAAAAATTTGCCGGACTCGAAATGCGCCGACGATTGCAGGCGGATCTTGGCGAAGCGCGAAACAGAATAATGGCCGCCCTGCGGCATTTGTTTGATCTGCTCAAGGATCAGACCGTTGTAATCTCCAGCGAAAGATGCCCGCATCGTGAGCCCAAGAATCACGAGAGAAACCCAAGTAGCCCGTCTCTTCACGACGGAATAAGTAAACGTCAAAACGCAATCTGGCAACGGCTGTAGCCGCTTCCCTGTGGGAAGCGCAACGCTGATGTTTAATCGCCGCCTATCTATCGCGTCGCCCAGAGGGCGACGGCTACAGTGCGCCAGTTGGCTTTCGTGACAGACTATGCTAGACGAAAACGGATGCTGAGTTTCACAAAAATGGACGGCGCGGGAAACGATTTCGTCCTGATCGACAATCGCGCGGGCGACATTCATCTAAATCGCAGCCAAATCGCACACCTTTGCGATCGCCACCGGGGAATCGGCGCTGATGGGATTTTGTTGCTCGAAAAAGCGGCGAACCGCGCGGATTTCCGGATGCGCTACTTTAATGCCGATGGCGGAGAAGCGGAAATGTGCGGCAACGGCGCGCGTTGCTTCGCACGTTTTACAAACAGGGTTGCAGGGGCGGAAGGCACAATTTCTTTTGAAACTCCAGCTGGCGTCATTTCGGCTCAGCTGATCGGTGATCTCGTGACGCTGAAAATGACTGAGCCGGCTGATTTGCGACTGAACATCCCGCTTCGCGTCGGAACTGAAGATAAAGCAATTCATTTCATCAACAGCGGCGTACCGCACGTAGTAATCCCCGTCTCACAAGCTGACAATGTTGATGTCCAGAGAGAAGGCGCGGCCATCCGTCAACACGAAATGTTTTCGCCAAAGGGCGCAAACGTGAATTTTATTGAAAAACGCGGAGCGAATAAGATTGCGGTCCGCACTTATGAGCGCGGAGTGGAAGGTGAAACCCTCGCATGCGGCACTGGCGTGGTCGCGAGCGCGCTCGTCTTTGCCGCTTGTGAAAAGATCAACGGTCCTGTCGGCGTTCTAGTGCGCGGCGGAGATGAACTGCAGGTCGACTTTGAGAGAAGCGGCGAGCAATTCAAGAATGTCACGTTAACCGGCCCGGCGGAATTCGTTTTCGAGGGAACGGTCGAAGTTTGATTTCGCGTAGCTTTACTACTTTGTAACCCTTGTAACGTTTTTAACGTCTCCCGATGTTTCGCGGCACATTCACTGCCCTGGTCACGCCATTCCGTGATGGTGGGATCGATACTTCCGCATTTGAGAAACTGATCGAAGCGCAGATCGCTGCCGGCATTACCGGAATCGTCGCGGTCGGCACGACCGGCGAATCGCCCACGCTTTCACACGAGGAACGTGAGCAAGTGATCCGGCTTGCGGTCGCGACCGCAAACAAGCGTGGCCAAGTGCTCGCCGGAACGGGTTCCAACGCGACGCATCACGCCGTCGCCGACACAAAAGCAGCCGAAAAACTCGGCGCAGATGGCGCGCTCCTCGTTGCGCCTTACTACAACAAGCCGAGCCAGGAAGGTTTGTTCCGGCATTTTAAAGCGATTGCCGATGCTACGTCTCTACCCATCATGCTCTACAACATCCCCGGCCGTTGCGGCGTGGATATCGCCCCCGATACGGTGGCTCGTCTGGCGAAAGAATGCCGGAATATCGTGTCCATCAAGGAGGCGAGCGAGAGTGTCGAGCGGGTAAGTGAGTTGCGCGCACGTTTGCCTGTCATTGACGCTGCCGTTTATGTCGGTCGGCGCGGTTGGGACCGTTAGCGTGGCTTCGAATTTATTTCCGGCGGAAATTTGCGCACTTGTCCACGCTTACCAGTCAGGCGATGTAAAATCGGCTGAAAATCTGCACCGCAAATTGTTTCCACTTTTCAAAGATTTGTTCATCGAGCCGAATCCGGTGCCGGTCAAGACGGCGCTCGGCTGGCGCGGCGCGATGTCGGGCGAATGCCGGTTGCCCTTGTGCGAAATGAGCGAAGCGAATCAGGCGCGTCTCCGCAAATCGCTCGCAGAATTCGAACAGCGATGAAATCTAAGGTTCGCATTTTGCTTATCGGCCCGAATGGCCAGATGGGGCGCGCTGTGTCCACAGCGGTGGAATCTGAGCTTGATTTCGTGATCGCGGCGCGTTGCGAGCGTGGCGATGCGCTCGAGGAAGAAATGACGAATGTCGATGTTGCGATCGATTTCACTCGTCCCGACGCAACCGAGCTCATTTGCACGGCAGCGACGAAAAAGAAACTCCCGCTCGTTATCGGCACGACCGGACATTCCTCCGAGCAACGAGGAAAAATCGAGGAGGCTGCCAAGACTGTGCCTGTTGTTTATTCTCCCAACTTCAGCGTTGGCGTGAACACACTTTTCTGGCTCGTGCGCAAAACTGCAGAGCTGCTCGGTGACGATTTCGATCTCGAAATCGTTGAGATGCATCATCGGCTGAAGAAGGATGCACCGAGCGGAACAGCAAAAAAACTCACAGAGATTTTGATGGAAACGCGCAAGATCGACAAAGTGCGTCATGGGCGAGATGGAAACATGGGCGAACGATCGGACACGGAGATCGGAATTCATGCGGTTCGTGGCGGCGATGTAGTCGGCGATCACAGTGTGATTTTTGCAGGACCGGGCGAACGGCTCGACCTAACGCATCGCGCGAGCAGCCGTGAGACGTTTGCGCGCGGGGCCTTACGCGCGGCGCAATGGACCGTCGGCAAACCGGCGGGTCTTTACAGCATGCAAGATGTGCTGGGACTATAGCATTGTAGCCGGGGTCGTTGATCCCGGCAGCCGCGATCAATCCCGAAAGCATTCGGCGCGGCAACAAAAATGAGAGCTGCAATTGCGCTTGAATGCAGTCGTTGGGTTCGACTACGAAGGCGATCCGGTGAATTTGTGGAAACAATTGGCGGCAATCGAGGTTGCGCTCGGCCGTCCGCCTGAGCATCCGCGCAACGTCTCCCGCAAGATCGACATCGACCTCCTCTATTTTGGCGACGCGAAAATCGACAGGAAAGAATTGCAATTGCCGCATCCGCGGATGCATCTGAGGAAGTTCGTGCTTCAGCCGCTGGCCGACATTCGGCCGAATCTAACTTTGCCAACGGGAAGGAAAACAGTTCGGGAGTTGCTCGCGCAATTTGATGACACATGTAACGTAGTTCGCCTCACGAACGACTGGGAAACGCGATGAAAGATTTTCGTGAAATGAAGCGCCGCGGCGAGCGGATCACCGCGCTCACAGCTTATGATTACCCAACGGCGCGTCTACTCGATGAAAGCGGAATCGATATCATTCTCGTGGGCGACTCGTTAGGAATGGTGGTGCTTGGCTACCAGGACACCACGCGTGTGACGCTGGAAGAAATGCTCCATCATACACGCGCGGTGGTGCGTGGCGTGAAGCAGGCCTTGCTTGTCGCCGACATGCCGATTCACACGTACGACACGCCCAGGCAGGCAGTGGAAACCGCGAAACAATTTGTCACTGCAGGCGCGCAAGCAGTGAAGTTGGAAGGCGGTGCAAGCCACGTCGCGCACATCGAAGCGATTACGCAGGCGGGAATCCCCTTCATGGCGCATATCGGGATGCTGCCTCAAAGTGTGCGGGAAGAAGGTGGTTATAGGGTCAAAGGACGCACACAATCTGAAGCCGACACGCTGATTGCAGATGCACACGCAGTAGAGAGAGCCGGCGCGTTTTCTGTCGTCCTGGAAATCGTGATTGCGGACATCGCCAAGCAAATCACGAACATGATCGGCATCCCAACCATCGGCATCGGCTCCGGCGAGCATTGCGACGGGCAAATTTTAGTCACGCATGATTTGATCGGGTTGTTCCCGTGGTTCACACCGAAGTTTGTTTCGCCCGAGGCGCGAGTCGCAGACGAAATTCGCCGGGCAGTCAGAGCATTTATCGAGCGAACGCGGATAGGTGTCGGAATCGAATCTAGATAAGAGATGTCTCGACTATCGCTCGACATGACAAGAAAGAGAGAGGCGCGCGTGGCGGATGAACTTCCGCGGGCTGCGACTTCCTTTATTGAGCGAACGCGTAGCGGCCGCGCGTTGTCTAATTCCCGCGGTCGGTGAAGCCTCCCGTCCGTTTGACAATTTTGCCGCGTTACTCGTTTATCTTCCTGAAGCGATGAGAGTTTCCGAGTTCGACAATTTCGACAGCCTCGAGACCGAAGGTTTGCTCACGGGCAGCAAAGAACACAGTTGGCTCTGGTTTGGATTGATCGTTTCCCTGGGATTGCACCTCGCCCTATGCGCTTATTTCTACCGGACGCGTTTCCAACCTGTGGAAGCTGCATTCGCCCAAAACCAGCGGACGCCTACGTTCAAGGTCAGGAGCATCGACGAATCGAAGCTTGACAAAACCAGCGCCGATCAGACAAATCCCGCGGCCAAGCCGGAGCCGGACAACACCGATGTGCAGTTGCCGGACGAAAAGAAATCGTTCGACAAGCTATTGCAGGACATTCAGGCCAGCGCAGCGATGCCGGACGACATTCGCGATGTTTTGCCCAACCAACCGAAAGTAGATGAACCGGACGTGGATTCCGTGCTTACCGAAATCGAGCGCTCGACTGCGCAGACTCCGCCGAGCAACCCAAATGCGACCCAGGAACAATCGTTGCTCAACGACAGTTCGGTATCCGGACGGCCACAGCCGGCGTTGAGCGGCACCGAGCTTGCCACCAGCACAACAATCAAGCGGCCGAATACTTTCACGAGCAAATTGCCGGCCGACAGTGCCGGGCCGAACAAAGGGCGCGCTCCGGGCTTTAGCGATTTGGATCAGTTGCTGGCGCAAAAAGGACCGCTCGGATCGGGCACAAAATTGCGAATGCCCGACGATCAACTGTTCGAATATGACAGCGCGACATTGCAGTCGAGCGCGATCGATCAATTGCAAAAGCTTGGCACGCTCATCCAGCGCAATCCGAAAGCGACATTCACTGTAGAAGGCTACACCGATTCATTCGGCACTCTGGAATACAATTTTGATCTGAGCCAACGCCGCGCTGATAGCGTAAAACAATATTTAGTCGAGGCGATGAGAATTAGTCCCGCGCAAATCCAAACGCGTGGTTACGGCGCGGCGAAATTCCGCACGTCACCGAACGGTTCGATCGAAGAACAAAGCCCGAACCGGCGTGTCGAGATTGTCGTGCACACGAGCGAGGGGTGAGCGGCGCGCCCGGCAGTCGCGCCCTACCAGTTTTTTATCCAGGCCTTCTCGTAAACCGCGGCAGTCGCGTTCGACGTGCCACCAGTACTCCACAGATCGAATGTGGGATTAAAACCGTAAGAAGAGTTTGCCTGGTTGGCTGTGGAATAACCATAACTATTTCCGAACGGATCCCTAATGGCCGTTACTGTTCCCGTTCCTCCTGATGGTGAAAGCATATTCGGTTTGAATTGGAGATAGCTTTTCTGCGAATAGGTGGAGCGATCGCCGCTAATGTTTCCGGAAAGCTGAGTGTAAAGATAAAAACTCGCCGCAGAATATGCAGCATTGCTTGGATCGTAGGAAGTGGGTAACGGATCGGGCGGAGTTTGAGTTGTGAGTGCAGTGAGGTTGTCAGTTGTATTGTTTGTCGCATCCCGTGGATAAATTCCATTATCCGCCTTGTAGCTTTCGCAGGCGGCGGACATGGCAGCGATCTCCGTTTCGGCGCGGGAACGCGCGCCTTTCTTTTGCACGTAACCGACTGTGCTCAGAATAAGTCCAGTGAGCACGATGATGATGGCGATGACAACAAGCAGCTCGATGAGAGTGAAGGCGCCTCCGGCGCCAAATGTTGAAGTACCTGGCTTCGCCGCGCTACGACGTAGCAGGCGAATGTCGAGGGTCGAAGGACTGGTTAACCCGGAAGATCGAATGCGTGCGAGATTTTTTTCGTCATTCGTCATTCGGATTTCGTCATTCGCTGCACGCGTCAGGTCTGCTGTTGCAAGCCGCTGATGATGCTGATGAGCGGCGTAAAGAGCGCGAGCACGATCGTGCCGACGATAAACGCCAGAAACACGATCATGATTGGCTCGAGCATCGACGTGATCGCCGCCACCGCGTTATCGACCTCATCGTCATACACGTCGGCAATCTTCAAAAGCATATCTGGCAGCTGACCGGTTTCTTCGCCCACGTCGATCATGCTGACGACCATCGGCGGAAAAGCGCGGCTGGTTTCGAGCGGTTGCACAATCGATTCGCCTTCCTTCACGCTGTCGTGCACTTTGGAGATCGCGTCAGCAATGGCGGCATTGCCCGCTGTCTCGCGCGTGATATTTAGGGCCTGCAAAATCGGAACGCCGCTCGTGACCAGCGTTCCGAGCGTGCGCGAAAAACGGGAGACCGCCGTTTTGCGGATTAAATCGCCAAAGAGCGGCATCCGCAGTTTGAAACGATCGATCCACCATCTTCCGACGCGCGTCCGAGAGATGAATTTATAAGCCGTAACCGTGCCGACGACCGCGCCGAGCAGAAGCAAGCCATGGTTCTTAACGACGTTACTCGCTCCGATCACAAATGTAGTAATGGCCGGTAGCGGTTTGTTGCCGAGCATGTCGTGAAAAATCGCTTCGAACTTCGGCACAATGAAGACAAGCAGGAAGCCCATGATTGCCACGGCCATCGTCATCACGATGAGCGGGTAAACCATCGCCGCGACAACTTTGTTCTTAATCTTCGCGGCTTTCTCCTGAAATTCCGCAAGCCGGTTCAGCACAAGCTCGAGCACGCCGCCGACCTCGCCCGCTTTCACCATGTTGACGTAAAGATCGTTGAAGATCCGCGGATGCTGGGCCAGCGCGTCGGAAAATGTATTGCCGCCCTGCACGGCGTCAGCAAGCTTGTTTATTATGTTTTTCAGCACCTTATCGCGTTCCTGCTTCATCAGAACATTTAAGCTTCGCAGCAATGGTAACCCGGAATCGATCAGCGTCGCCAGTTGACGCGTAAAAATCATCAACACCTTTGGCTTAATTTTTTTGCGCTGAAAGAGAACAATACCGGTCTTCGCGCGTGGTTTCGTCGCGCGGGCCATTTTCGCCGCGCGGCGACGCGCTTCTTTCCCGTTAGGGCTACTCTTGGCCTCCTCATAGACGCTCGTCGGGAAATAACCGGCCTGCCGCAATTGGCCGATTGCTTCATTGGTGGAATTGGCTTCAACCAATCCAGTCGCTTCCTGTCCCCGAGCATCAAGGGCAACGTAGTTATACTGCGGCATAAACAGCCAGATGATAGCTATCCCAAGGCCGCTGTCGAGTTTCTTGCTGGCACAGCCGCCAGCTATGTGTATCTCAGAACCTCTTCGATTGTTGTATCGCCAGCGAAAATGCTGCGCAAACCATCCTGACGCAGCGTAACCATTCCGAGCTCAATCGCCTTTTGTTTCAAGGTGACTGTTGGCGCGCGCTCATTGATCAGTTCACGGGTCGGGTCAGTAATTTTCAGGAGTTCGTAAATACCTTTTCGTCCTTTGTAACCTGTGTTGTTACACGCGTCACAGCCTTTACCGTAATAAAATTGCTTTTCGCCAATGTCTCGCCGCGCAATCCCCAGCTCCGCAAGCAATGCTTCACTAGGCTGATAAGGCGTGCGGCATTGACGGCAAATGCTACGCAGCAAACGCTGACCCAGAACGGCCTCCAGTGTGGATGAAATCAGAAATGGTTCCACGCCCATATCGATCAAACGCGTGATCGCGCCCGGGGCGTCGTTGGTGTGCAAGGTGGTGAAAACGAGATGCCCGGTCAGGGACGCTTGAATGGCAATCTGCGCGGTCTCGAGATCACGCGTCTCGCCCACCATGATGCGATCTGGATCCTGGCGGAGAAACGATCGCAAAACGCGCGCAAACGTCAAACCGATGGCTTCGTTCACCGGTACTTGCACAATCCCTTCCAGGTCGTATTCGACCGGCTCTTCCGCAGTGAGCAGCTTCGAATCGATGGTGTTGATCTTGCGCAAGCAGGAATAAAGCGTGGTCGTCTTCCCCGAGCCGGTCGGGCCAGTCGCGATAAAGATGCCGTTCGGGCGATTAATGAGCTCGAGTAGATAATTGTAGATATAATCCGGCATGCCGAGCGCCTCGATGTCGAGATTTACAATGCTCCGATCGAGCACGCGCAGCACCAGGCTCTCGCCGAATTGCGTCGGCAAAGTCGAAACTCGAAGATCGACACTGCGACCGGCGATATGTTTTTGAATGCGGCCGTCCTGAGGCAATCGTCTCTCTGCGATATTCATATTCGCCATCACTTTCACCCGCGAGATCACAGGCAGGGCGAGATGACGTGGCGGTGGCGCCATTTCGTAAAGGGCGCCGTCCACGCGATAACGGATTTTGAATTCGTTTTCGAACGGCTCGAAGTGAATGTCGCTCGCGCGATCCTGGATCGCCTGGTAGAGAATAAGATCGACAAACCGAATGATCGGAGTTGCGTTCGCTTCCGCTTCAACCGCAGCCTCGCCGTCGCGTTCGCGCAATTGCAGGAGCTCGCCAGCTTCGCCGAGCTGTTTGAGAACTTCCTCCATACTCGTCGTATCGGTCCCGTAGTGCTGCTTGATCAGATCCTCGATTTGATCGGGCGGCGAGACGACTACCTGGATGTCTTTATCGAGCGCGAAGCGAAGATCCTCTGCCGCTTGGTGATCGAGCGGGTTAACCAGTGCGACACGCAATGCGTTGCCGGTCATTTCAATCGGAAGCGCGCCATGCAACCGTGCCAGGCCACTCGGAATAAACCGCAAAATTTCCGGCGCAATTTCGCGCGCTGTTAGATCGATAAAGTCGAGGCCAAGCCCGTTGGCAATTGTTTGATAAAAACCGATCTCATCGACGAAGCCGCCATCGACCATTGCCTGTTCAATCGATTTTCCATTCAAGTCAGCTTCGCTCAGGACGTCTTCTACTTGCGACGGCTGCAAGACATGCTGCTCAACAAAAAACTCGGCAACCTGCTTGTTATTCATGGATTTGCGGAATCGTTAAGTCGGCAACCATCAGCTCACGTCGCCTATGGTGATGGAAATGACTTCTTCGGCAGAGGTAAGGCCGGCCAGGACCTTGCGCACACCATCCTCGCGCAACGTCCGCATCCCCAATTCCCGTGCGCGTTGCCGCAGCATCAAAGTGGAGCTGCGTTTGTTGATCATATGGCGCACCTCATCGTCGATCACAAAAATTTCAAATATGCCCATTCGACCCTTGTAACCGATTTGACGGCATTGCTCGCATCCCACCGGCTTCATCACCTGCGCTTCATGGAGCTGGCCAGGCTCGATTCGCAGAGCGCGCAATTCCGTCTCGGTAAGTTCCGCCGGTTGTTTGCAGTTGTTGCACAGGCGCCGGACAAGCCTTTGCGCCATCATCGCGCGGACCGAGGAAGCAACAAGAAACGGTTGGACACCGATATCGATTAGACGGGCGACCGCAGAAGGAGCGTCGTTGGTGTGCAATGTGCTGAAAACAAGATGCCCCGTCAGACTGGCGTTCGTGGCGATGCTCGCAGTCTCAAGGTCGCGAATTTCGCCGATCATGATGATGTTCGGCGCCTGGCGCAGCATCGAGCGCAAAGCCGCGGGAAAGGTCATGCCGATTTCCGGATTCACTGGCACCTGGTTGATCCCGTTCATCTGATATTCAATCGGCTCTTCCACCGTGATGATCTTGCGGTCTGGCTTGTTGATGTAATGAAGACAGGAGTAAAGCGTCGTCGTCTTACCCGAGCCAGTCGGGCCAGTGACAAGAAGAATGCCATCCGGCAGTTTGATCAGGCGCTCGAAGATTTCCTGGTCGTCGGAAAAAAATCCAAGCTCCGGCAAACCCAGCTTCAAGCTGGACTTATCGAGCACGCGCATGACCACGCTCTCGCCGTGGTTGGTCGGAATAGTCGAGACGCGAAGATCGATCGGCTTTTTTTTGATTTTTACCTGGATGCGGCCGTCCTGCGGCAAACGCTTCTCCGCGATGCTCATGGAACCGGTCATGATCTTGAGCCTGCTGATAATGGCTGATTGAAGGCGCTTGGGTGGCGCCTGCATTTCCTGTAGTACGCCGTCAATGCGAAACCGAACGCGGAATTTTTTATCCAGCGGTTCCAGATGAATATCGCTCGCGCCTGCGCGGTGCGCTTCGATCAGTAACATTGAAACCAGGCGAATAATCGGCGCGTCAGCTTCATCCACTCCCGAAGTCCCCGCGCCGTCGCCAATTTCGAGGCCAAGGTCGATATCTTCTCCGATCTTCTCTTGCAGGACGTCCGAGGCTTCGTCGGCCGTGCCATAATATTTGATCAGCGCCTCACGGATTTTCTTCGGGCTGGTGCAAACCAATTCCAGCTCGCGCTGGAGCAGGAAACCAAGACTATCGATCGTATCGATGTCGAGTGGATTGCCTATCGCCACAACCAGTCCGGTTTCACCAAAAGCGACTGGAATCACTTTAAAACGGCGCGCTTCCTCGCCTCGGATCTGATTGATGATCTGTGGCGGAATCACAATCGAGGAGATGTCGATCCAATCCATGTGGGCCTGCGCGGCTAGTGCGCGCGAGACGTCCACGTCGGAAACGGTTCCGTCGTCGATTAAAAGATCGACCACGTTGTCTGCGCCGTTTAAGCGCAAGCGTGCGCTCTCAATCTGGGGCCGTGTCACCAGTCCCACGTCTTGCAGGATTCTGAGAACGTAATCTTCGCTCTGTTGCACGGGGGAAAAGATGCTTGAGCGGACAATCTACTGCAAATCGCGCAACTTAAAAGGAATCAGCCCCGCAGGCAGAAAGAGACGCTTCTTTCGTCTCCGCAGAAGCTTTTACTCCACTGTCACGCTTTGGCGAGATTGCGCGGCTTGTCAACGTCACGGCCAAGCTCGACGGCAAGATGATACGCGAGAAGCTGGAGCGGAATGACGGTCAGGATCGGCATCACGCAATCGGGAGCTTCTGGCACGGAGATAATTTCGTTGGCAACGTTCTTGAGTTGATTCGCGCCGTTCCCGCTGGTGAGCGCAATGATGGGACCCTTACGAGCCTTGA
>WNGR01004855.1_pt1 | contig 24278 bp, 17 predicted proteins | sample 5407581 | NCBI WGS metagenome assembly WNGR01 (sample SAMN13153383, study PRJNA577476) | soil metagenome | isolation source: 80 cm soil or saprolite under Garry oak tree replicate 2 | place: USA:California | collected 2016-06-15
TCCACCCTCGGCAGGCTCTGCACCCGCCTTGGCAGCGGCGGCAGGGAATTGGGAAGCCTGAAGACGAGATCACTGCCCCAGAGTCCCATCGCACGGACCAGCCGCTCGCGCTCGCTCGTTGCTCGCTGGCGGGCCTTGGCCAGCTGGGCGGTGATCTCGGCGTGGAAGACCTGCTCGCGCGCCTGGTCGAGCTTGTTCATCCCTCCGCTTTCGCCGAGCCGCTTGGCTATTTCGCTCGCCGATTCGGCCGCCGATACGGCTTCACTGAAAAAGCCGGCCAGCTCGCGCGCAGCGGCTGCGCGATAATAGGCGCGGCGCGCCTCGGCAGCGACGCGCAATGTTCCCTCAGCAGCACGAAGCTGCGCCTGGCGAAAACGGTCGGCAGCGATCTCGGTCCGCGCTGGGAGCGTGGCAAGGGCGAGAATATCGGCGATGATCCTGCGTTCGATCTCGATCTCCACCTGACCCGAAATGCGCTGGAGCGAAGCGGTCGGGCTTGGCGGAAGACTCGATTCCACCATCACTGCCTCGGCGATGCCGAGCTCGTTATACGCCGCCTGCAGGCCGCGGTTGTTGAGAAGCGCGATTTGGACCGCGGCCTCGGCGGTCAGAGGACGGCCGAGCAGTCGTTCGGTCCTTGCCCGCGCCGCTGCCGCCGCATCGGGCGAGCGAATTTGAACCACATCCTTGTTCAAGGCATCGCCCGCGATCGCGGCAACGACATCCATCCCCGCGTCGGGCGAAAACGTCGTGCAGGCGGAAATCAGCAAGCTCCCCGCCACCCCCGCAAGAACACCAAGCGGCGGCGCGGACATGACGCGACCGGGATGGGATCCTGATATGCGCATTCGCCGCCGCATGCAGGCTTCTCAAGGTTTCGGTTGCGGTGGAAGGCGCTCAGTCTGCTCGCGCCATGGGGCTGGCTCGACCGGCCTCTGGCTCGTGTAGGGGCTAAGCGTCGAGCGGTACCTGAGCGCGGAAACGCGCGCCGAGGGGTTGGATGGATCAGCTGCGGTGAGAGGAGAACGCGGCGGCGTGACACAGGCGCTCGTCAGCGTCGCGAAACTGGCGACCAAGAACACGCGACCCATCGCGCTCTGCTGCCGCGCCATGACAGCAGCGGCCGCACGCAAATGTGCGAGCATGAATCATTCCTCGTTGACGACGGTTAGCCCACGGCGGCAGCCGCGCGCATGTCGCTCGCGCAGCTCAGCGCGACCGCTTCACGTCAGTTCAGACGAGGAGTCTGGGAGGCTTGGGAAGCGCCTCCGGGGCGAGCCCGGGCAAGGCCCTGGCGTGCGGGAAGACAAATCGTTCCGAGCAAGGAGGCGCGAATACGTAGGAGGGTTCCGGCGCAAGAGCCGCGCCGCAACAGGGCATGCCGGAGGCGCCCCCGCAACAATGATCGTCGCAGCCTGCCGAAATCGGCCGGGCGAGGCTCGAGGCCCAGTCGTCGGCGTCCAGTGCCACGACTGTCGTCGCATTCCCGGTGACCGCGCCGGGCTTGCCCGCATCTCCAGATGCGTGCGCCATCGCTGGCGCAGTGTGATGGTGCCCGTCATGGGCTTGAGCCAAAGACGGCGCCAGAAAGCCCGCGATCAAAACGATCGCCGCCAAAACGGGCCCGCAATGTCGGCTCAAAACCATGGCGGAAGGTTAGCATGGAAGCTCTTGCCGCCCAAGAGATTCGAGAGGCTCCACCTCACAGCGTGTGCAGGCGCCTGCCTTCCGCGATCGCGGCCCACAGCCGCTCCGGCGTTGCCGGCATGTCGACATGGCGGATGCGGTAGGCGCGCCAGAGCGCATCGAGCACGGCGTTCATCACTGCCGGGCAGGAGCCGATGGCGCCGGCTTCGCCTGCTCCCTTCACGCCGAGCGGATTGGTCCGGCACGGCACATTGCGGGTCTCGAAGACGAGCGCGGGAATGTGCTCCGCCCGCGGCAAGGCATAATCCATCAGGCTCGCGCTCATGAGCTGGCCGGAGACCGGATCGTAGACGGTGTTCTCCATCAGCGCCTGCCCGATGCCCTGGACGGTGCCGCCATGCACCTGGCCCGCGAGCAGCAAGGGATTGAGCGTCACGCCGAAATCATCGACCACCACGTAATCGAGAAGCTCTGTCGCGCCGGTCTCCGGGTCGATCTCGATCTCGGCCAGGTGAGTGCCGTTCGGATAAGTCGCCGCCTCAGGCGTGAACGCATCCTCGGTCGTCAGCAGTGTCCTGCGCGGCCCCGCGCGCCGGGCAAGCTCGACGAACGAGATGGCGCGGTCCGTGCCGGCGACACGCACGCTCCCATCGGCAAGCTCGAGGTCGCCGGCCGCGGTTTCGAGCGCGTCGGCGGCGAGGGTCTTGAGGTTTGTGGCGAGCCTTTGCGCGGCGCCCGCGAGCGAGGCGCCCCCGCAGGGGATCGAGCTCGAGCCGCCGGTGCCGCCCCCGCTCGCGACCAGATCGGTGTCCCCCTGCACGACCCGCACCCACTCGGGCGGCAGGCCGAGATGCTCGGCGATGATTTGCGCATAGGCGGTGTGGTGGCCCTGCCCTGTCGACTGGGTGCCGATCAGCACGGTGACGCCGCCATCGTCGTCGAGCCGCACCCGCGCGGTCTCCGGGCCGTTGCTGCCGCAGGCCTCGACATAGGTTGCGACCCCGATCCCGCGCAGCCGCCCGGCTCGCTTCGATGCCTTGAGCCGGCGCCCGAACCCGGCCCAATCGGCAAGCTCCTGCGCGCGACCAAGATGGGCGGCGAAGTCGCCGGAATCGTAAATCTTGCCGGTCGCGGTCGTGTAGGGCATGGCGCCCGGCTTAATGAAGTTCTTGCGCCGCAGCGCCTCGGGCGCGATTGCGAGCTCGCGTGCGGCGACATCGACCAGGCGCTCGATCAGGTAGGACGCTTCCGGCCGCCCGGCGCCGCGATAGGCATCGACCGGCACGGTGTTGGTGTAGATCCCGCGCACGCGCAGGGAACAGGCCATGATGTCGTAGACGCCCGGCGACATGCCGGCGCCGATATAGGGAATGAACGGCGCGTAGCACGAGAGATAGGCGCCCATGTCGGCGATCAGGTCGACCTCGAGGGCGAGGAAGCGCCCCTGGCCGTCGAGCGCAAGCCGCGCGCTGGTGATGTTGTCGCGGCCTTGCGCGTCGGCGAGAAAATGCTCGCTGCGGTCGGCGACCCACTTGACCGGCCGCTCGAGCCGGCGAGCGGCGAAGGCGGCAAGCGCATATTCGCGATAGGGAAACAGCTTGGTGCCGAAGCCGCCGCCCACGTCGGGCGTCACCACCCGCATCTTGTCGGGCGCAATCTTGAGCACGTCGGCGCACAGCACGTCGCGCACCGCATGACTGCCCTGGCTGCCGAGCGTGAGGGTGAGGCGGCCGGTGCCTCGGTCGTATTCGGCGATGACGCCGCGGGTGTCGAGGTAATTGGTGACGAGGCGCTGGTTGACGAGGGCGAGCGCAACCGTGCGCGCCGCCTTGGCAAAGCTCCGCGCTGTCGCCTTGGCGTCGCCGAGCGTACACTCGAATACGAGATTGCTGCGCGTCGCGGGCCAAACGAGCGGCGCGTCCGGTTCGAGCGCGGCGGCAGCACCGATCACATGCGGCAGGGGCTCCCAATCGACCGCGATCGCCTCAGCCGCGTCGCTTGCCCGGTCGAGAGTATCGGCCACGACGAAGGCGACTGCATCCCCGACATGGCGCACCTCCTCGCGCGCGAGGATCGGATAGGGCGGAACCGCGATCGTCAGGTCGGGGATTTCGCCCTGGCAGGGAAGGTCGCCGAGCTTGGCCGTATCCGCGCTGGTGAGCACGAGCGCGACCCCAGGCATCGCCCGCGCCTTGGCGACATCCGTGATTCGCAACCGCGCATGCGCATGCGGGGAGCGCAGCACCACCGCATGCAGCAACCCCGCCGGCGCATGATCGGCGACATAGCGGCCGGCGCCGCGCAGGAGCGCTTCGTCCTCCTTGCGTGTCAGCGCCTGGCCGAGGCCGAACTTGATCGGTTGCATGCGGACGCTTTCCGTCGATTGGGCTGACTGTACTTTGGCGGAGGAAGTTCAGTCGACTATTTTTCGGATCAAAACAAGGCTGGCATGAATAGATTATTGGCCGGGAGCCATTCGAGGTATCCCGGTCTCTCCGGCCAGCTCACTGCCCGAGTGCGTATTGCACAAAATGTTTCAACGCGTACTGTGGATTGTTTGTTGGATGCCAATTTGGCGCAAGGTTCAACATCGAATGTTTATCGTTGAACATCAGACCGAGAAATACCTCCGCCAAGATACGTCCGCCTACGGGGCCCAGGCGAGGAGTGCTGATTGTGACGTTTTCCTTGACCGGTATCTTCACCTTTTCCCGGTTGTGCATCGCCTCAGCCAGAATATAGGTCCACAATGGGCAATTGCGCGTGAACACGGCGGAGATCGACAGAATGTTGGGCAGTGGTTGCTCCGGTTTGTCGACGGCCTTGCCGATCAAAATCTCTTTGTCGTCAAGCGCCATGACCCCCATCTTCTGGGCAACATCCTGTCCAGAGGGCAAACCCAACCGCCAGCCGCGCAACAGGTTCCGTGCGGGAAGCGACGATGGATTGCTTGCGACTGAAGGCGGCAGATTGGCTAGCGGATTGACGAGCGAGGTATCGAGACGATACGCGAATTGGAGCCGCTTCGCCTTCTCCGCAGCGCTGCCATCATATTTTCGAATCTCTACGTCGATGAAACGTCCCCAATCAATGGCCCAGGCGGAATTCATTTTTTGAAAACCCGTCAATCCCTCCGAAATTCTCGGAGTCGGGAAAATTGGCCGCAAGATCGCGTCGTTCAGCCGATACCCGGGTCGCACCATGGAGTGGCCGAGCCTGTAAGCTGCCACTGAGAACTCGACCGGCATGAACGCTTCGTGCTTGGGTTTGTAGAATTGGAGCTTTGCTTTGTCGTATTTGTCGCCGCTTTTAAGCTCGTTTAAGACATCGGAGTGGACGACGCGCGGCAGGAAATCATTCAGCACGACATACTGGTAGTGAAACCTGACCAGCTGCTGGATCTCATGCAGTTCCTTTCCTGGATTGTCCTGCAGCGTCCGATTGTGGAATCGCAGGAAAAGCCCCTGCAGCTGCGACACCATCACGTTTTCATCATTGCGCGGATCTCCAATAAGTGCTCGCTGAATCGCTGCATTGTTGCGTGGCAGGTCTCTAGCCTGCGCGTCGCTCCCGCCGCCGATCGGCTCCCCCAATAAGAACGCATTTCCCGCGTTGTACATATATGGCTGATCGCTTGGACCTCGGCCATAAACACTGTCCAAATCGAATGCTGGATTGCGGTAATCCGTCAGCGCGCTGGGGTCATTCTGCCTTTGAAGGCTGCTGTCGGGATCAAATGTGAGATCGTGATCGATGAACTGGCCGAGATACGTGTAGAGAGCAGGGATGCCGCTTTCTTCATCGTCGGGCCCATCCTTGGGGTCGTCGGGATCGGCCGACATCGCCACGGCAAGCTTAGTCAAGTTGTCGATATTCTCGGTTTCGGTTGTTCCAAACTGGGCGGCGGGCAGTTCTCTGAACATTCGTCCGAACCGACCCTGAAAGAGCGGCGAGCTTGTCGTGGAGTCCAACCCTCGGACCAATTTCCCATGTGGCGTGGTCATCAGATCCTCCCAACGAAGTGCCAATCCCCGAGATGCCCAATGTCTTCTGCGTGTAATTTGTCGCGGCAAATATCCGCGGTAAATCATCCGAAAGTAGCGCGGGCGCAATGATTGAAACCGGAGAGAAAACGAAAAAATTGTTGGTCGGCAATGACTTGTTGTCAGGCGCAGCCTTGCCCCAAGAGACGCTTCGGTCCAGTACTAAAGTATGCCCGTCTCGGTGTGGGCCTTCTGGATGGGAGCCTATTCGAAAAGCCCCTGCAGCCACTAAGCTCGCGAATTCCATCTGATCGATGGTGCCCCGGCGAGCCCGGATGGAGCGAAGCGCAATCCGGATCACGCCGCCCGCTGCCCCTGCTCCGCCGGAGCGGCAGTCGACGCTGGCCTGCGCAGGCTCGCGACTGCATAAAGACAATCTGTCAGTCATCGATCGGTCAGGGTTCCAGCGGCTCGATCCTGACGAGTGCGGCTCCGTGATTGTTGCCTATCCACAATTGGGAGGGATTGACCGACTTGTCCACATCCACTCGGCGAATGTTGGTCTTGGACGGGAGGAGATAATCGACGACCTCTCCGGTCTTGGTATTGAGTCGCGAAACATGATCGTTGCCCATCCCACCCGTCCAGGCATAGGTGCTGTTGTCGAAAATCGCGTCATAGGGCATCGCGAAGGGCGTGGGCAGCTTCCACTCCTGGAATCTCTCAGTCTTCGCATCGAACATCCCGATTCTGTGACCGCGATTTTCCGCAAACCATAGGCGATCCCGATCGTCGAAGTGGCCCCGCCGCGGGCCGGAATTCGCGGTCGGCGTCTGATAGTAGGTGGGGACCAGGTTCTTGGCATCGACCCTGATGATGAAGTCGGCGTTGAGCTCGAGACCATAGAAGTTGTTTTTCGAGTCCGCCGCCACGCCATAGGAGCCGTGATCCTTGGCGCCGGACGGCTGGAGCTTGCGATAATCAATTTCCGTCCACTCGCCTGTCGCCATGTCGACCTGATATTCGTTTTCGGCGCCGATCCAGACCTTGCCATCCAGGTGCGTCTGCTCGGGCATGACCATGGCAATGCGCGCGTCATCCCGTTTCAGGAAGTCCGGCGCACCCCAGGACACGAATTTCTCCGTCTTCGGGTCGAATTTGACCAGGGAGCCTTGCATCATGCTGCCGATCCAAAGCATCCCGCCGCGGTCGAACCGGATGTCGAGATTGCCGGTGGGAGCTCCCGGCTTCGTGACCGGAATGGGATATTCAGTCGCCTTGCCGGTCTTGGGGTCGAGCCACCCCACATATTGCGACCCGAAATCGCCGTACCAAACCATTCCGCGCGGGTCCATCTGCGCGTCATGCGGCATCGCGTTCGGCCGCGGCAGGTCATACTCGGTGATGATCACCCGCGTCGCTTTGCCCGTGGGCCGCGGATCGGTCTTCAGGGAATATGGCCGCTCGCCGGAGCTCAGATTGATCGTGCTGATATATTGGCCCAGCGCCGCCTGGCCGGCCGTCGGCGCGCCGATGCTGCGGCCGAGTTGCGGCTGGGGGCGGACGGGGGTGCTGCCCTGCGCCCAGGTGCTCATGCGCTGGACGACCTGGGCCATCTCGGTTGCGTTGTAGTGAGAATTGGCGATGCGCTCCAGCGTGTGGCAGGAAACGCAGCGGAAGAGCGCTTCCTTCCGTGCCTGGGTCCCCGTGAAGCTTTGCAGCCACTCGCCATTCGATAGCTGATGGGCCAGGTTCTTGGTCTTGATGAGGTTCAAATCGAGCGCAGCCGTCTCTCGCGCCATCACCTCGACCTGCGCCGAGCCGGGGCGCGGCAGCTCATATCCCACTGCCCGGATGGCCACGGAATATCTGCCTGGTTCCAGCCTGTCGCGCGGGAAGCTGTACTGACCCTGGGCATTGCTCACGACCGTGATGGTCATCGTGGAGCCCGCCCGCTTCGCGCTGACGAGCACCCCCTCCATCGCGCCTTCCTCCTGCGAGGTCACCTTGCCTGCCAGCGCCGAGGGAGATGGCGTTTGGGCCGTTCCAGCGCCGGCGAACAGGACCAGCCCCGCCAAGACTGCACTGATCAGAACCGATGCGCGCATTCCAAGGATTTGGCTGGTCATCTTGAATCCTCCATCTTCCTTAGCCGATCTTTCCCACACCAGACGATTCCAAGACCCTGACGACTTCGGCAGCTACTTCGCGGCGGCTGGGAACGCCGGCAGTTTGCCGAGGTCACGCGGATCGTGCTGGATGATGACGGTGGCTTTGAGATTCGCCGCGATCTTCTTGAAGCGATCGATCGAAGCGAGCGTGGCGGCGCGGTCGGTGTTGAACGTGGGCACACCGTTGCCTTCGTAATTTTCATGAAAGTGCGCGAGATCGCCGCTGAGCATCACGTTGCCCATCTCTTTCAGCCTGACCAGCAAGCTGTGATGGCCCGGCGTGTGCCCCGGCGTGTCCAGCATGACGACGGTGCCGTCGCCGAACACATCCTTGTCCAGCGTCACGGGTTCGACCTTGCCGCCGCCGGAGACCCAGTTCGCAAAGGGCGCGGGATTCACCCCGGGATTTGGCTTCGCGGCCGTCAGCGCGTCCCAGTCGCCCTTGCCGATGAGCAGCGTCGATTTCGGGAACAAACCGACTTGGCCGATGTGATCGCCGTGATAGTGGCTGACGCCGACATACTTGATTTGCTCGGGTGTCAGTTTCAACTGCCCCAACTGATCCACCAAGCTCACCTTCGGCGCATTGGGGTTTGCACCCACGGCGAAGCCGGTATCCCATACCAGGTACTCTCCGCCGTGCTTGATGAGGTAGCAACTGAAAGTCAGCTGAACTTTCAATTCCTTGTAGGCGTAGGTGTCGGAGAAACGAGCGCTGACATCGGTTGGTGCGGCGCTATTGCCGCAGTCGAAGCGCGTGAGATTAACGTCCGGCGCCGTTTGCGCCGAAGCGGATAGGGTGGCCAAGGCGTTGACGAAGACGCCGATCGCCAACAAGCACGGAGTTCGACGCATGGTTTCCTCCCTGAAGTAGAAACAAAATGGAATTCGGATCAGGGTGCGGATGTTGTCGGGTTGTGGGAGTTTAGTCAATGCGCCCGCATGGCTCCCAGCACCGTCTATCGCATCTCACAAAGGGCGACACACTCCAGCGTCGGGCAACGCCGGTCAGAAATCCGGCTTGTCCGCTTGCGGGACCGCGGTGTCCTTCCCGGCATAATATTCACGCCGGTTTTCGGCGCAGATCAGTTCGGTCCATTCGGCCAAATGCGGCCAATAGGTGATCGTTGCCGTCCAAGGCACCGTGAAGACGCCTTCATCCTCGACCGTAAAATGGAGCTGCAGCATCTTGCCCCGATGGTTGGGGTCGAAGACCGCACCCCCCCCGGCGCGGAAATTCTCTTTGGCGTTGCGCTCTATCGCGTCTTTGGCGTCCTCGTAATCAACCAGCCGGTAGCGTTCCACCACGTGCAGAGCCGGGCTGTGCGGCGTGCCATACATGTCGACCATGGCAAACGGCCCGATCTTGATCCCCACGGTGTCGATCACCAGCGTGTCGCCTTCATAATGGCCGACGGAATCCCCATACCAGGACGGCGTCACCTGTGCGGGATGCGGCTGGTTCATGCGCACGTGGCGGACTTCATTGCCATGGCGGTAAACCATCGTGATCCGATCCGGCTGCTGGAGCATCAACAGTACAAAATCCCAGAAAACGTAGGGCAGTCCGCCGGGCCAACACTGGTTGCTCGGGGTCGGATAGCCCATCCCGGTCAACGAAATCTCGCCGTGCTTCTTCACCGCTGCGGCCGCCTCGGGCTTCAAGATCGGATTGGTGTAATCGCCGACCAACTCGCTGAAGTTGGCCACGCCATTGGGGTGGCGCGACTTGTTCCGCACCGGGCCCGGACCGGATCGCGGCGGCTCGAAGCCGGTGAGGTAGGGATGGGCCCACATGCCGGAGAAATTCGGGATCGATGCGGCGCTTTGCGTACCGCTGGTGGCCGGCCCGGCCGCAGGCGCCACGGTTTGCCCGAAAGCAGGCGTCGCCGCCGCTGCCGCCAATGTCACCCATAAAAGGAAATCCCGCCGCCGCGCACTCATGATCTCCTCCCCTTCGTGGTTCGCTCGTCCTCATCCGGGTTGCCGAGGACCTTGTATACCAAACTCTCGCGCCGGCGCGCGAGGGCTGCGTTCGGTTCAAATCTCGACAGTCCGCTGTCCTGGTGGGTCGTGAAGACGAAGCCGCGCATGGCGCGCGCCCTTTCACCTGCCCGGCACGTGGTGTAGCTTTCGGCGGCGGGTTCATCTCAACAAGCAGGCCAGCAGCCCCGCGGCATCGATGCCTGCCGCGAATACGATCGACGCTCATCTCGCGGCCGCCAAGAAGGCGGCCGGGTTCGATTTCCCCGGTTTGCTGGCCGCAATCTGCGTCGCCCCGCGGAACGCTCCGACACCGGACGTGACGCCGGCGCCGCCGCCGTCCAATCGGAGAAGCTGGTACACCGAGCCGGCAAAGGTCTTCGACGACGTGTATTTCGTCGGCACCAAGGATCGTTCATCGTGGGCGCTGACCACCGGCGACGGAATCATCCTGATCGACACGACCTTCGAGTATGAAGCCGAGGAGGTGATCGTCGGCGGCCTGAAAAAGCTCGGCCTCGATCCCGCCAGCGTGAAATATGTCATCATTTCCCATGGCCATGCAGGCGAGGTCGGCGGCGCCAAGCTGATGCAGGATCGCTTCGGTTCCCGGATCGTCATGGGTGAAGGCGATTGGGAGATGATCGAAAAATCCGTCAACCGGTTTCCGAACGGCAAGCCCAAGCGCGACATCGTCGCCACCGACGGCACGAAGATCACGCTTGGCGACAGAACGGTGACGCTGGTGCCGATGCCTGGCCATACGCCCGGGACGGTTTCCATGATCTTCCAGGTGAAGGACAACGGCGCGCCGCTGACGGTCGCCTATTCCGGAGGCACCGAGTTCAATTTCGTGAACGACGTGCCGCATTTCGACACCTACATCAATTCAGCGCACAAATTTGCCGCCGCCGCGGCCGCCGCCGGCGCCACCATCCTGATGACGAATCAATCGGAATTCGACGGCGCCGCCTCCAAGATCAAGATGCTGGCCGCTCGCCGTCCCGGCGAGCCGCATCCGTTCGACCTCGGCCCCGACGCGGTGCAGCGCTATTTCAAAGTGTTCGACGAATGCGCCCAGGTGGCGCGGCTCAAGCTCATCAGGTAGCAAGGAGAGCCGATTCGACCCGCTCTAGAAGCAAAGGTTGGTCACGAAGTTTCCACGTTTATCTTTGATCACAATGGGACATTCCGCGCGCTTGAGAGCGGCCTTGGCATCTTCATTGCCGAGCGCCGCGGCTTTCTCGTAGTACGCTTTGGCGGCGCTTGAATCCTGCGGTCCGCCTCGCCCGCTTTGTGCAAATGCGCCCATCCGCTCCAACGCCCCCGGATGACCTTGCGCGGCTGCCCTTTCAAACAACGCCCGCGCGGCAATATCGTCCTTCGGCCCGCCGATGCCATCGGCAGTCATCAATCCGAGCTGATACTGCGCTTCGGTTGAATTTGTCTCCGCCGCTCTCGAAAGCAAGGCTCTCGCCTTGACCGGATCCGACGGGGCGCCGCCACTGTCGGAGAGGGCCGCGAGATTGGTGACGCCGCGGGCGTTGCCGCCCTCGGCGGCGCGCTCGAACAGCTTGCGCGCCTGGGCCTGGTCCCTGGCGACGCCCGACCCGGTCGCGAGCAGCACGCCGAGTTCGACCATGGCCGCCGTGCTCCCCTTGTCGGCTGCCTTGCGATAGGCGCTGATGGCTTCCGGCAATTGTCGATTGGCTGCGTAGGCGCGGCCGAGCTCGTAAAGCGCCCGGCGTGACGCCGCCGACGCGACCCGGCAAAATTTGATCGCGGTCGCGATATCGGACTGGTCGATGGCGGGAGTGCCTTTGACGTCCGCCGGCTTGTCCGGATCGGCGGGGTCGGCGGCGAGCCGGTCGCAAAGCACGAGATCGGCCGATTGAGCGTGGGCTGAGGAATGACCGGAGACGATGGTCAGCGCCAACAGGCCGACGCTGACGGGATAAGCAATCGGCACGGCACCAGATCGTTTCATCATGATCGCCTCGGCTTCTTGCCCAGCGTTTTTGAGACCAGACGACGTTAAAGCCGCTGACCTGGGCCAGCAAGCGCAGAATCTTGGGGACACGCTTGATCGAGGAAAGCCGTTGCGGCCCGGTCACCCCAGGCCTTCGTTGGGCTATAGTTCCCCGACAGCGAGCAAGCGAGGGATGACATCCATGCCTACGCAACACGGCTTCTCGCGGCGGCACATGCTGGCGATGTCGGCGGCAGGAAGTCTTGCCATTGCCGGCGGCTATCGAGACGCCGCGGCGCAGGCGGCCAAACGGATCGAGCGGCTCGATCCGGCGCTGGACGAGATCATCTCCACCTCGGAGCCGATCGTGGATCTCGCTACCAATCTTGGCGGCATCGCCAACGTCGAAGGACCGCTGTGGTGGAAGGAGGGCGGCTACCTGCTGTTTCGGGGCACGGATAACAAGCGGTGGAAATATGCGCCTGGACAGGGGCTGTCGGTGTTCAAGGAGAACACCAATGCCGCCAATGGGATCACCCGCGACATGCAGGGCCGGCTGGTGGCCTGCGAGGCGGCAACGCGCCGGATCGTGCGGGAGGAGCACGACGGCAGCATCACCGTGCTGGCGAGCACTTTTCAGGGCCGGTCTTTCAACCGGCCGAACGATATCGTGGTGAAATCCGACGGCGCGATCTACTTCACCGATCCCTGGACCGCGGCGGAAGCGCCCAGCGAAACCGACCTGACCTTTGCCGGCGTCTTCCGCATTTCGCCCGACCGCGGCACGCTCACGCTCCTGGTCGACGACTTTCTGACGCCGAACGGGATTGCGTTCTCGCCCGACGAGAGCGCGCTCTACATCAATGACTCGCGGCGCCGCCATATCCGCGCCTTCGGCCTCCAGCCGAACGGCACCCTCGCCCGCCAGACCGACCGGGTCTTTGCCGACCTGGGCGGGCCTGAACCGGGAGTGCCTGACGGCATGAAGGTGGATTCGGCGGGCAACGTTTATTGCGGCGGCGCGGGCGGGCTCTACATCCTCGACCCCAAGGGCAGAAAACTCGGCCGCATCGTGCACGGCTTTGCGAACACGGCCAACGTCGCCTTCGGCGGCAACGACTGGAAGACCGTCTACTTCACCACCCGGACGAGCCTCGGCTCCTTCAAGGCGAAGATTGCCGGCGTGCCAGTGCCGGTCGCGAAGAAATCGTGAGGAGGAGATCGGTCATGGATAGATCAGCAAGTCGCCGCCGTTTCCTGCAAGACATGGCGGCGCTCGGCGGCGCCGGGAGCGTCTCCGCGGCCTTCGCGGCAGGTGACGCACATGCGGACGGGCCGCGCCAGGTCGCACAGGCCCAGCCGGGCGCTGCACCGGCGCGCGCAGCCGACGCCACAACGACGCGCGGCCTGCCGCGGGTCCATCTGCTGATCGGCCCCGGGACCTTGCCGAGCGTTGGAAAAGACCGGATGGACCTGCTGCGCTATCGCCTGAGCGGCAACCCGCGGCTGACCGGCGAGCAAATGCTCGAACCTCTGCCCGAGATCGCAAAGGTCGCGCGCGTCGAGGTCGACAAGGGCAATCCTTACGGGCAAGGATCGTATGAGGACCTGCGCAAGCTCGCGCTGCGGATCGAGCAGGTGTTGCAGTCGCCGGACGCAGACGGAGTCGTCTATGTGCAAGGCACCAACACGATCGAAGAGACGTCGTATTTCCTGAGCTTGACCGTCCACAGCGACAAGCCGATCGTGGTGACGGGCGCACAGCGTCCGTTCAACGCGCTCAGCTCTGACGCCCAGATGAATCTCCTCGACGCGGTTCGGCTTGCGTGCGCGCCCGCGTCCCGCGGCAAGGGAACGCTCGTCGCGTTCAACGGCGAGATCAACGCCGCGCGCGAGGTGACCAAGACGAACACCTACCACCTGCAAACGTTCCGCACGCGGGATTTGGGGCTGCTTGGGTACATCGACCCGGACAAGATCGAGTACTACCGCACGCCGCACAGGCGCCACACCGTCAACAGCGAGTTCAGCCTTGCCGACGTGCAGAGCATGCCCTACGTCGAGGTCGCCTATATCCACACTGGCACGCGTGCCGGCGTTGCCAATGCGATGGTCGGTCTTGGCGCCAAAGGAATCGTGATCGCCAGCGTCGGCGCCGGCGCACCCAACGGTCTCGACAAGGAGCTTGAAGAGATCATCAAGAAGCGTAGCGCCGTGGTGGTGCAAAGCTCGCGCGTCGGCGAAGGCCGTATCGTGCGTGGGAATAACTGGTATGAGCCCGGCATGGTCGTCGCCGACAACCTGAGCCCGCAAAAGGCGGCGCTCCTGCTGACGCTTGCGCTGACCAAGACGTCGAATGTGGACGAAATTCAGCGCATGTTCGACGAATACTGAGCGCAGCGTCGGCCCATCGCAACGGTCGCGCCAGCCCCACATACGACAGTCGGCGGCGAAATCGATTTCTGGACGCCTGCATTCGTGGTAGCCTTGGTTCCTCTCATGTCATGGAGCGGACAATGATGACCAGGACAGCTTTCGGCCTTGCCTGCATGGCCGCCGCGCTGTTGGCGGCGCCAGCCTTGGCGCATCATTCCTTCGCCATGTTCGATCAGTCGAAGGTGCTCTACCTGTCGGGCATGGTGAAGGATTTCGAATTCGTCAACCCGCATGCTTGGCTCAATGTCAATATCGCCAACGACAAGGGCGACGTGTTGACATGGTCGTTCGAGGGCGGTTCGCCGTCGCAATTGGTGCGGCTCGGCTGGTCGAAGGACAACTTCAGAGTGGGCGACAAGGTCGAGGTCGGCTTCCGCCCGATGAAGGACGGTTCGCGCGGCGGTCAGCTCATGAGCGTCAAGTTCTCGAGCGGGCAGAGGCTGTGCTCCAACCGTGGCTGCGGCGACGGAACTGGCGATGTTCTCAACCAATGAGGGACCGGGCAGAAGGTTCTGCTCGGATCGCGGTTGGGGCCGACAGCCGGGCCGTTCAGTCGAAGCGCCCGTCCGGCGGGAAGCGGATGGTCTGGTCGTAGCGCGAGGGGGTGGTCATATCCTTGTCGCCGCGCGCGGGAAGCACGATGGCGTCGGCAATATAAAGCCTGCCCTTATGGGAATAGAGCGAAGTGCGCACGCGGCTTCCATCCACCCGATCAACCACGAGGGTGACGCCGTAAATCGCCCTTGCGTCCTGATAGACGCGCGGAAAATCGGTGAACAGCACGTCGCCCCTGCGCATCAGCCCATAGCCCGCTTCGTTGAGGAAATTCGCGCCCAGGTCGGGGCGGCTGGCCAGGTCGATGACCGTCAGCTTGTAGAGGACGTGATCGACCTCGGCCGAATAGACCATCGACGGAAGACCTTTGGCGAAGGCCGAGTCGTAGGTCGATTTCATCGCTTGCGGCTTGGCGGGAAACTGGATCGCCACACCCTGGTCGAGATAGATGTATTCCTCCCAGGCCGATGCCGGGCCGGCGCCGAGGAAAAGCGCGAACACGATGAAAGCAAAAATGCGCATAGTCTCCTCCGTCTCCCCGGGGCGTTGATTGGCGGCGCAATCATAGCACGCGGAGGCGGCAGCAAGCGCCAAATCCTTTAAGGTAGAAGCCCACCGAGATTGCGGAATTTCTGCACGCGTTTGCCTTGCACTTCGGCGCTGTAGACATTGCCCTTGCCGTCGATGCCGATGAAGTGGAGGTTGTAGAACTCGCCAAGCTGATGGCCGACGCGGCCGTACGACCCCATCAGCTTCCCGTCCGCGCGATTGATCACGTGGAATTGGCCGTTGGGGTCGTCGACCACCAGGAGATAGGTCTGCGCCGCGTCCGGCCACTTTACGATCGAGCCGATGGTGCCCGGCGCGCTCTCCTTTAGGACCGAGATCTCGCGCACGAAGGTCCCGTCCTTGCGAAACATCTGCATCCGGTTGTGGCTGCGGTCACACACCAGCACCAGGGCGTCGTTGGTGATGGTGATGCAATGCACCGGATTGCCGAACTGCTGCGGCGGCGGGCCCTTCGGGTCCCAGTTGATCTTCTCGTCGGTCGGCGGCTTGCCGTAGGCGCCCCAGTGGCGCTTGTAGGCGCCGGTCGCGGCATCGAACACGATCACGCGATGGTTGGCGTAGCCGTCGGCGACAAAGATCTCGTTGGTGTCGCGATCGACCGCCATGTCGGCGGGGCGGTTGAGGTGTTCGGTGTCATTCGACCCGCCGGGCGTGCCGGGCTTGCCCAGCCGCATGACGAACTTGCCGTCGCGGGTGAATTTGTGGATGTGCCCGCCGGTCTCGACATTGTCGCCGACCCAGACGAAATTGTTGTGGTCGACGAAGATGCCGTGTCCGTCGTTGCCCCACTTGTAATTGGGACCGTCCCCACCCCAGCCCTGCACCACCTTGCCGGCCTGGTCGAACTCGATCACTGGCGGCGCCGGCACGCAGCAGATCACATTCGTCGCCGTCGACGCGCGCTTCTCGCGGGCATCGAGCGAGCTTGGGCGCTGGTTGATCCAGATATGGTCCTGCGCGTCGACGAAGATGCCGCCGATGGTGCCGATGATCCAGTTGCTCGGCAGCGTCTGCGGCCAGGTCGGGTCGACCTGAAATTTTGGCGGTTCAGCCAGGGCCGGCTGCAGCAGTAAGGCAGCGACGACGCCCATCAAAGCAATCCTGCGTCCGATGCGCAGCATTAGCGCCTCCCATTTAACTCATGTAGTTGCGATTCCACCTGATCGAAACGCGCTCCAGCGTCGGACGCCCTGATCGGTTGCCCTGCTCGAAGGCTAACGTTATTCGTAGGCTGTTTGCAACTCATCGGCTCGCGATCCCTGGAGTCCGCGCGGACCGCGATGGTGAGGGGGCACTTCTCCGACCTGGCAAACGCGCATTCGCGTCCTCGCGTGCCGCGCAGCGGCCTGAGGTCAAGGGCCGAAAGGCTCACGGCGATTGCGCTCGGACCAGCGCCGATCCCGACTTCTGCCCTTGCGTTTGCGCATGACACCGGCTCAAATCCTCAGATCGCAGCCTCGGCACAGACTCAAGGTTCAGATGCAGCGATTCCTGCTCGCCGCCATATTCGTGGTTCTCCTCGCCTGTGGGTATTACTTCCGGGGATACTTCACTGAGACAACAACCGAGACCCGAGCACCGAGGCCTCCAGTGCCTCAAGCCGTTGTCGCCGATGTCGCGGTTGAGATGGCAGCGCCGGTCCAGGTGAGTGCGATCGGCACCGTCCAGTCGATCGCAACGGTCATCATCAAGTCCCGGGTCGATGGAGAGATTGCCAAGGTCCATTTCGAGGAAGGCCAGCAAATCAACGAAGGGGACCTCCTTTTCACCCTCGATAATCGCGCATTCCAGGCCCAGCTCGCGCAAAGCGAGGCAAACCTTCAACGCGATCGAGCGCAGCTTCAACGCGCGCAGGCTGAAGTCAAGCGGCAGAGCGAGCTGGCAACCCGTGGCGTTGCATCGGCGCAAAAGCTCGAAGATGTCCAAACCGCGGTGCAGGTTTTGGAAGCAGCCATACGCGCGGATGAGGCGGCAATTGAAAATGCGCGCGTCAATCTCAGCTATACGAGCATTCGGGCGCCCATCACCGGCAGGACAGGCTCCGTAAACCTCAAAAGAGGCAATGTCGTCAAATCTAATGACACCTCGCAGCAGGCCGTACCACTGGTCACAATCGCGCAACTTCGGCCTATCTATGTCGCCTTCACTGCGCCTGAACGGCACCTTGCAGACATCCGCGCTGCGGCTGCGTTGGAACGACCGCCGGTGCTTGTAACGATTCCAAATCAGCCGCAAAATCCGATTACTGGGATGCTCACTTTTGTCGACAATCAGGTTGATGCCGCAACCGGCACTATTACGCTCAAGGCGACCTTCTCCAACGATGACGAGAGACTCTGGCCCGGCCAATTCGTCAACGTCACGTTGACGCTCGGCGTCCAGGCGAACGCCCTTGTCGTGCCCAGCGCAGCGATCCAGATCGGGCAAAATGGCCCGTACGTGTTTGTCATCAAGCAGGACGCAACCGTCGAATTGCGCCTTGTCCGGGTCGACCGAGCCGTGAACAATAAGACCGTGATTGCCGAGGGGCTCGTTCCCGGTGATCGTGTGGTCGTCGACGGTCAGCTCCGCCTCAACAATGGAACTCGCGTCACCGTGCAGCAGTCCGGGGAAACTCCAGCGCCGAAGGCGCAACCTGCTCCGGTCGCAGAGCGTTAGCCATGACACTCCCCACTCTTTGCATTCAGCGCCCGGTCATGACGACCTTGCTGACCTTGGCGATAATGGCGGTCGGCGGCGTCGGTTATGTTTTTCTGCCGGTCGCGGCTCTGCCACAAGTCGACTTTCCGACGATCTCGGTAACGACGAGCTTGCCGGGCGCCAGTCCCGCCACCATGGCGGCCTCGATCGCGACCCCGCTCGAACGCGAATTTTCCGCGATTGCGGGCATCGACTCGATCACGTCCGTCAGCGGGCTCGGCGTCGGCCGAATCACCGTGCAGTTCAACCTCAATCGGAGCATCGACGCCGCGGCGCAGGATATTCAGGCGGCGATTGCCAATGCCGCGCGCAAGCTGCCCGCCGAGATGACGACCCCGCCCTCCTACCGGAAGGTCAATCCGGGCAGCGCTGCGGTTCTGCAGCTGACTCTCGTCTCCAAGAGCCTTCCGCTGTCGAAGGTCAACGAATTTGCCGAGATCAATATCGGCCAGCGGCTTTCCACCCTGCCGGGCGTCGCACAGATTGCCATTTTTGGCCCGCAAAAATATGCGGTTCGGGTGCAGGTCGATCCCGACCTGCTGGCTGCGCGCGGTATTTCGCTTGACGAGGTTCAGCGCGCGGTCGCGGCGGCGAGTTCCACTACCCCAGTGGGCGCATTCAGCGGTCCGCAAAAGGCGGAAGTGTTGCAGGCCGATACCACGCTCACTGAGGCGTCTGGCTATGTGCCGCTGATCATCGCCTATCGCAACGGCGCGCCAGTGCGCCTCGGCGACGTTGCCAAGGTCATCGACAGCGTCCAGGTCCGCGATTCCTGGAATTGGTACAACGGGGAGCGTGCGGTCACCGTCGCGGTGTATCGGCAACCGAACGCGAACACGGTCGAGGTCGTCAAGCAAGTCAAAGCTTTGATTCCGGTATTTCGCGCCGAACTTCCGGGCGCGATCGACATCAATGTGCTGCAGGATCGCGCCGCACCCATACAGGCGGCGGTCTCCGACGTGCAGCATACGCTGATCCTCACCGTCGTTCTGGTCGTGCTCGTCATTTTCCTGTTCGTTCGACGGTTGTCGGCAACGATCATTCCGTCGCTTGCCCTGCCGGTGTCAATCATCGGAACTTTTGCCGCGATGTATCTCGGCGGATATTCGCTCAATAACGTTTCGCTGCTCGCCTTAACGCTGGCGGTAGGGTTCGTGGTCGACGACGCAATCGTGATGATCGAGAACATCGTCCGCCACAGCGAAGCGGGCATGGAACCCATGGAGGCGGCCCTCAAGGGGTCGCGCGAAATCACCTTTACGATCGTCTCGATGACGATCTCCCTGGTGGCGGTCTTCATCCCGGTATTCTTCATGGGCGGCGTAGTCGGGCGCATATTCCACGAATTTGCCAATGTCATCGGCATCGCCATTCTGGCGTCCGGCTTGGTGTCGCTGACGTTGACGCCCATGCTGTGCAGCCGCTTCCTGCGCCCGTACGCCCGTCATGAGGAGGGAGCAATTGCGCGCGTCCTGGAGCGCAGTTTCGCCGCCATGCTCCGGAGCTATGAGCTGTCACTCGGGTGGGTGCTGCGCCATGCTTACCTAACCGTCGGCGTGACGGTGCTGACGATCGTGCTCACCGGATATCTGTTCTACACCATTCCCAAAGGCTTCTTCCCGATCGAGGATACCGGTTACATCATCGGCGGTACTGAGACCGCGGAGGACACGTCCTACACCGGCATGTTGGAAAAACAGATGAAGCTGGATGCCGTCTTGCGGGCGAGTCCCTACGTCACGGCCTACAATCTGGAGGTCAGCCTCGGCGGCAGCCGAGCGGGAATCAACAGCGGAGACTTGTACATCCAGCTCATACCACGCGGACAGCGTCCGCCGGTCGGCGAAGTCATTCAGGAACTGCGCCGCCAGACCGGCACGATTACCGGATTGAACGTGTTTCTCAATCCGGCCCAGAACCTCCAGATCGGTGCTCGTCCGAGCAAGAGCCAATACCAGTACACCTTGCAGGCCAGCAATCTCGACGCATTATTCCGCTTTGCGCCCCTGGTCGACACAGAAATCCGCAAGCTGCCGGGGCTTCAGGACATATCGTCGGATTTGCAGGTCAAGAGCCCGCAGGCCATCCTCAACGTCGACCGTCAGAAGGCGGCGGCCCTCGGCCTCACCTCGGAGCAGATTCGTAGCACGCTCTACAATGCGTTCGGATCACGGCAAGTGGCGACGATCTACACGGCCAGCAATGATTACGCGGTCATCCTGGAGCTCGACCCATACTTCCAGCAAAGTGCGGACGCACTGTCAAAGTTGTTCGTGCGCTCAACCGCCGGCCAGCTCATACCGCTGAGCACGGTCGCCACTTTGACCCATGTCGCCGGTCCTTTGACGGTCAATCATCAGGGCCAGCTTCCTGCGGTAACTATTTCATTCAACTTGGCGCCGGGCATCGCCCTCGGCGACGCGATCGAGCGCATTCAGGGAATGGAGCGGCGGATGGTATTCCCGCCCTCCATCACGGCCGGATTCTCCGGCACCGCGCAGGTGTTCCAGCAGTCGTTGCGCGGACAGGGTTGGCTGCTGCTGGCGACCGTTCTCGTCATCTACGTCGTGCTTGGCATTCTCTATGAGAGCTTCATCCATCCGATCACCATCCTTTCCGGCCTGCCGGCGGCGGGCGTTGGTGCGCTCCTGACTCTCATGCTGTTCAAGATGGAGCTCAGCGTTATCGCGATGATTGGCGTCATCATGCTGGTCGGAATCGTGAAGAAAAATGCGATCATGATGATCGATTTTGCAATCGACGCTCAGCGCAACCGCGGCGAGACGCCGGAGCGGGCGATCTACCAGGCCTGCCTGCTGCGGTTTCGTCCCATCATGATGACCACGATGGCGGCCATCATGGGGACCCTGCCGATCGCGCTGGGCCTTGGCGCCGGCGCTGAGCTTCGCCAGCCCTTGGGCATCGCCGTGGTAGGCGGGCTGTTAACGTCGCAGCTCCTCACCCTTTACATCACGCCGGTGATCTATCTTTCGCTGGAAAACCTGAGCCACGGCGTGTTCCGAGCGTTCGGCCGCGCGTCTTCCACGCGGTCAGACCATACGCGACGACACGATCGCGCCGCCTGACCGGTTCAGGAAAGGCGCTCGATCGTTCAGACGGCTGGAGCAACACGAGTTTCCGACATGCGCACGACGCAGCGAAAACCGATGTGACAGGCCGAAGTGTCAACCGCCTCACCTTGGCGCGCCGCTGGCCGGTAGCGCAGGCAGTAGTTGGGCGCGCAGAGATGTGAACCGCCTTTCACCACCAGGCGAGCGACATGACCGCCGGGCTCGCTCGGCGCGCAACAGGATTTTTTGAAGTTTTCGGCGCGAGGCGGCGTGAAGGAGCTTGCGGTCCACTCCCATACGTTGCCGATCATGTCGTAGAGCCCATAGCCATTTGCGGGGAAGGCATCGACCGGGGAGGTGCCCTCGTATCCATCGACCTTGAGGTTCTCCCAGGGGAATCGGCCCTGCCAGATGTTGGCCATGGCCCGCCCCTCCGGAGCAAACGCTTCGCCCCACGCGTAAGTCGCGCCGTCCAGACCGCCGCGGGCCGCGAATTCCCATTCGGATTCGATCGGCAACTCCTTTCCAGCCCAGGCTGCGTATGCGCAAGCATCCTCGTAAGTGACGTGAACCACCGGATGGTCATCTCGATCGTGGATGGTGCTGTCCGGCCCCTCGGGATGCCGCCAATCCGCCCCGGGCACGTATTCCCACCAGGCGCGATAGTCACGCAGATCCACAGGGCCGCACGGCTTTCGAAACACCGAAGAGCCGGGCACCAAGAGAGAGGGGTCGGCGTCCGGGTACAAAGCCGGATCGGGCGGACGCTCGCAAGCCGTGAGGTAGCCTGTCGTGCCAACGAATTTCCGAAACTCGGCGTTGGTCACGGGATGTCGGTCCACCCAGAATCCTTGCACAGTTTCCCGGCGTGCCGGGCGCTCTTCGCGGTAGAACTCGTTTGAACCCATGAGGAAACTGCCGCCGGGGATCCAGATCACGGATCCCCGGTTCGATTTGTCGGATGCGATGCTCGCCTTCACATCACCGCTGCGCAGAGGGCGTGTAGACACGAGACTAGGCTCTCGCGTAGGGCTTTGGCACGAAGTCGAGCGGCGATCCGGTCGGGATGAGCTCTTCTCTTTTTTTGCTTTCCTCAAATTCCCGAACAACTCGGTGCGCATGCTGCATCACCCACCAACGCACGTACCGCTGGTTGACGGCCTCTCGTTCTTTCGGGTCCTCCTGGAGGTGCGTGATGCGGGCAAAGCCCAATGGTAGTTCCGGGTCGTGAAAGTGCTGCTGGCGCTTGAAGTTGATTTTGAAATCCTTCCATTTGATGGCGTGCAGCTCTTCGTTGAGCCAGACCATGCAGGCGTCCCGGTTTGAGGTTTGCTGCTTGCCGAGAAAGAATGGACTCTGGTCTTTGCCGTCGATAATCCGATCACCCGGTGGTTCGCACCCGGCGAATCGCAGCAAAGTGGTGAACATATCTGTGACGTGAACCATCTCATTGCTCTCGGTTCCCGGCTTGATTCGGCCAGGCCAGCGGATCAGGAACGGCGTGCGGATGCCTCCTTCCGCTGAACTGAAATACGAGCCGTCAAAAAACCCACCGGTTCCCCGCCCAATCAAGTGATCCTCGGCTCCGTTATCGCCGCAGTAGACAACGACGGTATTGTCGGCGATCTTAAGCTGGTCGAGCTTGTCGAGCAACACGCCGAAGTCATGGTCGAGCATCAGCAGGCAATCACCCCACTCGCCGTTGGTGCTTTTCCCCGCAAATTCGTCGCGCGGGATCATCGGGAAGTGCAGCAGCGAGTGATTGAAATAGAGGAAAAACGGCTTACCTGCCTTTACGCTGCGCTCCATGAAATCCAGACCGCGCCTTTGATATTCGAGGTCGCACGTCTTTTTCATTTCCATGGTGAGCTGCTGAGTCAGGATCGGCTTTACGCCTTCGCCCTTTCGGCCCTCGTGCATATGGGAGTAGCCGTCGCGCTCCGGAACGTAGTGGGGGTCTTCGAGCCACATGCATTCATCGTAGGTTCGAAGCGGGCCGTACCACTCGTCAAAGCCATGATCCGTCGGCCAGCGCCCATCTTCCGCCCCGATGTGCCACTTGCCGAGGCACGACGAAACGTATCCAGCTTCGGATAGAATTTCGGCGATGGTTTTCTCCCATCGCACGATGCCGCCCGCGTTGCCGCCCAATGCAATCGTGTGGTTGCCGGAGCGGATCGGGTAGCGTCCAGTCATCAAGGCCGAACGGGTTGGCGTGCATTGCGGTTCGACGACATAGTGCGTCAGCTTGGCCCCTTCCGTGGCGAACCTGTCTGTGCGCTTGGTGTCAGCTCCTCTGAGGATCCCGCCGCCGTAGCAGCCTAGCTCGCCCATGCCCAGATTATCGACATGGAAGAAGAGGATGTTTGGTCTTTCAGAAGGCATTGATGACTCCCAGTTGATGGCAGCTTTGATGAGGATCGGCGTGGTGGCGGAAGTGTATCGGCAACGGTAGCTTGGCACTCATGCTTGCTTGGAGCCCACATCTCGCTCGGAATCCATTGATGGCTTGGAATCCACTGGGCGACTTTTCGGCCCGGAACCTCGCATATAGTGTTGCTCGGGACGGTAATTATCGAACATCGTTTTCAGGAATGATCTCTTGAACCATCGCAACAAGGCGCGACCTGGAAGCGGCAAAGCGCCTTTGATTTGATCCAACATACGACTGACGACGTAGGTCATGGTAATTCTCCGGCTGTCTCGATTTGATTAGGCCGGACCTTGGATTACGAAAAGCAATTCATTGCACCGCCTCGCCGTTCGAGCCAAGCCGAGGTTGGGAGGCAAGAAACGTGGCAAGCGCGGAAATGTCCCGGTCGGACAGTTTTGCCGCGATCGCCGGCATCGTTTGGCTGAGGTCGTTCTCCCGTTCGCCCGACCGCCAATCGCGCAGCTGCTTGGCCAGATAGGCTGCGTGCTGGGCATTGAGCAGCGGCGCGTCCGGCCGTTTCCTCTCCGCGCCGTCGTGACAGGAACTGCATTTCGCGATGCCGGCAGCCGCGTCACCGTCCTGATAGAGCGTGGCGCCTCGACGCCATTCTTCCCCGTCTGTCCCCGGCGACCCATCCGGAGGAGGCGGCGGAAGACTTGCAAAATAAGCCGCCGTCTTCGCCAGGTCGTCGTCGTCGATATCAGCCGCGCTGGCTTGCATTTGACCGCCATCGTTGCTGCGGCGGCCGTCACGAAAGTC
>WNGR01002113.1_pt1 | contig 24273 bp, 24 predicted proteins | sample 5407581 | NCBI WGS metagenome assembly WNGR01 (sample SAMN13153383, study PRJNA577476) | soil metagenome | isolation source: 80 cm soil or saprolite under Garry oak tree replicate 2 | place: USA:California | collected 2016-06-15
TGATGTGGTCCAGCGCGAAGGGTAGCGGCATGCGCAGCCAAAACACGCCGGGCGCGACTTCGTTCGCGTGGCCGGCTTCCGGCAAGGTGTCGTTGAACGGATAGTCGAGTTGATGTTCGAGTGCATTCATTGCGGGTGTCTTCCTCCGTCGGCCGCCCGGCATGGCGAGGTATGCGATGCCGGGCGGCGTGGTTGCGGCCCGGTTGGGGCATGCCGGTGCCGTATTGCGCCTGGTTGCGTTTCGCTCAAGTTGACGATAACGTAAACGTCGATTCTATCGTCCAATCCGATTTTCTGCCCGGCCACGGAATGCCCCGATGAACACGCAATACACGATCACCGAGCTCGCGCGGGAATTCGACGTCACGCCGCGCGCGATCCGCTTCTATGAAGACCAGGGTTTACTCTCACCGAGCCGCGAAGGATCGAGCGGCTTGCGCCGCGTCTATTCGGGCCGTGACAGAACGCGCCTGAAGCTCACGCTGCGCGGCAAACGGCTCGGCTTCACGTTGTCGGAAATCCGCGATCTGCTGGATGTGTATGAATCGCCGACCGACACCGTCGCGCAATTGCACGCGTTCCTCGCCACGGTGGCGCGCCATCGCGACGTGCTCGAACGCCAACTGGAAGACCTGAACGCGACGCTCGAAGACCTCGCGCAGTACGAAACCCAGGCGCGCGCGCTGCTGGAGAACGGCACACGCGAAGCCAAGCCCGCATGAACGCGAAGCGGGCAAATTATTTTTGCCGACAGTTGAGCCGGTTAAGGCATGCCAAACTGACGCATTGAGCGGAGATAGTCGGAAAGTCGGCGAACGCCTCACAACGCGCAACACGCGCGAAGGCACGAGTCGAGCGGCGCGATGCGTCGCGGGCCCACCCGGACGATACAATCACGGGTGTCTTCACGACATGGGACGAATGCACGATCGACATGAATCACTTCCCCAAACTGTTGTCGTCGCAGATCGGCTTTGACGTCGCCCAGACGATGCTCGAAGGATTCGAGCGCCATTACCGGATCTTTCGCGACGCCGCGATCCACGCCAAGACGCTGTTCGAAACCGCCGACTGGCACGGCCTGCAAAAACTCGCGCGCGATCGCATTACGTCATACGACGATCGCGTCGAGGAATGCGTCGAACTGCTGCAAGACGAATACGACGCGGAAAATATCGACAGTGAAGTGTGGCAGCAGATCAAGCTGCACTACATCGGCCTCCTGACCACGCACCGCCAGCCCGAGTGCGCGGAGACGTTCTTCAATTCGGTCTGCTGCAAGATCCTGCATCGCTCGTATTTCAACAACGACTTCATTTTCGTGCGGCCGGCGATCTCGACCGAATATATCGAGAACGACGAGCCGGCCGCGAAGCCGACTTATCGCGCGTATTACCCCGGCAAGGACGGTCTTGCCGCCACGCTCGAGCGCATCGTCACGAACTTTCAGCTCGAGCCGCCGTTCGAGGACCTGACGCGCGACGTCGGCTGCGTGATGCAGACGATTCACGACGCGTTCGGCGTGTTCGACGAAGCACCCAACTTCCAGATTCATGTGCTCTCGTCGCTGTTCTTCAGGAACAAGTCCGCTTATATCGTGGGACGGATCATCAACGGCGATTTGCTGCTGCCGTTCGCGGTGCCGCTGCGTCATGTGAAGCCGGGGGTGCTCGCGCTCGACACGGTGCTGCTCAAGCGCGAGCAGTTGCTGATCATCTTCAGCTTTTCGCACTCGTATTTCCTCGTGGATATGGAAGTGCCGTCCGCTTACGTGGAATTTCTGGGCATGATCATGCCGGGCAAACCGAAGGCGGAAATCTATACGTCGGTCGGCTTGCAGAAGCAGGGCAAGAATCTGTTCTATCGCGACCTGCTGCATCACCTGTCGCATTCGAGCGATCGATTCATCATCGCACCCGGCATCAAGGGACTCGTGATGCTGGTGTTCACGCTGCCTTCTTTTCCGTACGTGTTCAAGCTGATCAAGGACAGCTTCCCGCCGCCGAAGGAAACCACCCGCGAGCGGATCCAGGAAAAGTATCAGCTCGTCAAACGGCACGACCGTTTGGGCCGCATGGCCGACACGCTCGAATATTCGAGCGTCGCGCTGCCCGTTTCGCGGCTCGATGAAGCGCTCGTGCGCGAGCTCGAAAAGGAAGTGCCGTCGCTGCTCGAATACGACGGCGAGAACCTCGTGATTCGCCATATGTATATCGAACGCCGCATGGTGCCGCTCAATCTCTTCCTGCAAAACGGCACGGACGAAGACGTCGATCATGGCATCAAGGAATACGGCAACGCGATCAAGGAACTGATGCAGGCGAACATTTTTCCGGGCGACATGCTGTATAAGAACTTCGGCGTGACGCGTCACGGGCGCGTTGTGTTCTACGACTACGATGAAATCGAATATTTGACCGACTGCAACGTGCGCGCGGTGCCGGCGCCACGCAATGAGGAAGACGAAATGTCGGGCGAGCCGTGGTACTCGGTCGGCGTGCACGACATTTTTCCGGAGACGTACGGCACGTTTTTGCTCGGCAACCCACGCGTGCGCCGTTCCTTCATGCAGCATCACGCGGACTTCTTCGATCCCGCGCTGTGGCAACGGCACAAGGATCATCTATTGAAAGGCGAACTGCCCGACTTTTTCCCGTACGACAGCAGCGTGCGCTTCTGCATCCGCTACCCGGAACGCTTTGCCGATGCTTCGCAAGCATCGGACAGAGCAGACGCAACGGCCGCGCAAGCGGACGAGCGCAGCGTGCGGGTGGCGTGAACATCATGCGCCGCCTGCATTGTTGAATGCATCGTCCGAATCTTATGTAACGACACCGACCGGTCAATCGGTCGAGCAACCGCCAAGACGCACCATGAACTCGAACGCTTCCACTCCTCCCAATCCGCTTGCACATCTGTTCGACAACAACGACGCGTGGGTGGCCCGCAAGCTGTCCGAAGACCCCGAGTACTTCTCGCGTCTCGCTCACCAGCAGACGCCCGAATATCTGTGGATCGGCTGTTCCGATTCGCGCGTGCCGGCCAACCAGATCATCGGCCTGCCGCCGGGCGAAGTGTTCGTCCACAGAAACATCGCCAACGTGGTCGTGCATACGGATCTGAACTGCCTGTCGGTGATCCAGTTCGCCGTCGATCTGCTGAAGGTCAAGCACATCATGGTGGTCGGCCACTACGGCTGCTCGGGCGTCGGCGCGGCGCTGCACGGCCGTCGCGTGGGTCTGGCGGACAACTGGCTGCATCACGTGCAGGACGTGCGCACCAAGCATGCGGCGCTGCTCGAGGAATGGCCGCTCGGTGAAGCGCGGCATCGGCGGCTGGTCGAACTGAACACGATCGAACAGGTGATGAACGTGTGCCGCACGACCATCGTCAACGATGCGTGGGCGCGCGGCCAGGAATTGACCGTGCACGGCTGGGTGTACGGCGTGCATGACGGCAAGGTGCGCAACCTCGGCATGACCATCGGCGAGCCGGGCGCGCTCGGCGCGGCTTATAAGGGCTGCGTCGCGGCGGTGTCGGCAAGCGGCGCGCACGGAGCGGACAACGACATGGTCGCGGCCGATGCCGCGCAACTCGGCGACGTGCCGGCCGTCGTCGAAGGTGTGATCAAGGAGCTTAAACATGAGTGAGACAACTATGAGCGGGACACAGGCTGATCCGATCGTCATCGTGGGCGTTGCCCGCACGCCGATGGCGGCATTTCAGGGCGATTTCGCTTCGTTGACCGCGCCGCAACTCGGTTCGGTCGCAATCGAAGCCGCGGTGCAACGCGCGGGCCTGAAACCCGAACAGATCGACGAAGTGGTGATGGGCTGCGTGCTGCCCGCCGGGCTCGGCCAGGCGCCCGCGCGTCAAGCGGCGCTCGGCGCCGGCTTGCCGCTCGCAACGGGCAGCACCACGGTCAACAAGATGTGCGGCTCCGGCATGCGCGCGGCGATGTTCGCGCACGACATGCTGGCCGCGGGTTCGGTCGACGTGATCGTCGCAGGCGGCATGGAGAGCATGACGAATACGCCGTATCTGCTGCCGAAGGCGCGTGGCGGCATGCGCATGGGCCACGGCCAGGTGATCGATCACATGTTCTACGACGGCCTCGAGGACGCCTACGAGAAAGGCCGTCTGATGGGCACGTTTGCAGAGGAATGCGCGGCGTCGTTCGACTTCACTCGTGAAGCGCAGGATGCGTTCGCCGTCGAGTCATTGAACCGTGCGAAGCGCGCGAACGAAGACGGCTCGTTCGCATGGGAAATCGCGCCGGTGAAAGTCGCAAGCCGCAAGGGCGACGTGAGCATCGATCACGACGAGCAGCCGTTCAAAGCCAACCTTGAAAAGATTCCGACGCTCAAGCCCGCGTTCAGCAAAACCGGCACGGTGACGGCGGCGAACTCGTCGTCGATTTCAGACGGCGCGGCCGCGCTCGTGATGATGCGTGAGTCGACGGCGAAGCGTCTCGGTGTCGAGCCGATCGCACGCGTGGTCGGCCACTCGACCTTTGCGCAGGAGCCGGCGAAGTTCACCACCGCACCGGTCGGCGCGATTCGCAAGCTGTTCGAGAAGAACGGCTGGCGCGCGGACGAAGTCGATCTGTACGAGGTCAACGAAGCGTTCGCCGTCGTCACCATGGCCGCCATGAAGGAACACCATCTGCCACACGAGAAGGTCAACGTGAACGGCGGCGCTTGCGCGCTCGGCCATCCGATCGGCGCATCGGGCGCGCGGATTCTCGTCACGCTGATCGGCGCGCTGAAGAAGCGCGGTTTGAAGCGCGGCGTCGCGACGCTGTGCATTGGCGGCGGCGAAGCGACCGCGATGGGCATTGAACTGGTTTGACGCGTTGTTCGAGGCGTTGAAGCGTTTGAAGTATTCGAAGGCTCGAGGTGATTCGATGAAGACAGTGTTGATCGTCGGTGCGTCGCGCGGCATCGGCCAGGAGTTTGTGCGTCAGTACAAAAAAAGCGGCTGGCGTGTGCTCGCCACCGCGCGCGACGGCGCCGCGCTCGACGCATTGAACGCCCTCGCCGCTGCGACTTTTTCGGTCGACGTCACCGCGCCGGAAGACATCGCCGCGCTAGGCTGGAAGCTTGACGGCGAACGGCTCGATGCGGCGATACTCGTGTCGGGCGTGTACGGCCCGCGCACCGAAGGCATCGAGACGGTCACCGCCGAGGACTTCGACCACGTCATGCACACCAATGTGCGCGGTCCGATGCAGTTGATGCCGATCCTGCTGCCTCTCGTCGAAGAAACTAGCGGCGTGCTCGCGGTGATCTCGAGCAAGATGGGCAGCATCGGCGACGCGGGCGGCACGACCGGCTGGCTCTATCGCGCGAGCAAGGCGGCGCTGAACGACGCGCTGAAACTCGCGTCACTGGATGCGAAGCGCGCGACCTGCATTTCGCTGCATCCGGGTTGGGTGCGCACTGACATGGGCGGTGCCGAGGCGGCGATCGATCCGGCCCGCAGCGTCACGGGCATGCGTGAAGTGCTCGCGCAGGCCGCGGCCGCGCGCGAGGCGTTCAATGGCCGCTTCTATCAATACGACGGCACGCTGCTCGACTGGTGAGAAGACGAATGAGGAGACAGAGCGATGGTGCTTGATCAGGACCACCTGATGGTGCGCGACGCGGTGCGCACGTTCGTGCGCGATGCCGTCACGCCGCACGCGGCGCTGTGGGACCGCGAGCGCATCTTTCCGCAGGACGTGCATCGGCAGCTCGCCGAACTCGGTGCATATGGCGTGCTGGTGCCCGAAGCGTACGGTGGCGCCGGCATGGACGCGCTGGCGCTCGCGCTGATCCTCGAGGAAATCGCCGCCGGCGACGGCGGTACGTCGACCGCGATCTCCGTCAATAACTGCCCGGTGTGCAGCATCCTGCTGACCTACGGCAACGACGCGCAGAAGCGCGACTGGCTCACGCCGCTCGCGCGCGGCGAGATGCTCGGCGCGTTCTGCCTGACCGAACCGCAGGCGGGCTCCGACGCCTCCGCGCTGCGCACCACCGCGACACGCGACGTCGACGCGTACGTGCTGAACGGCGTCAAACAGTTCATCACGAGCGGCAAGAACGGCAACGTCGCGATCGTGATGGCCGTGACCGACAAGGCAGCGGGCAAGCGCGGCATCAGCGCGTTCATCGTGCCGACCGATACCAAAGGTTACGTGGTCGCGCGGGTCGAGGACAAGCTCGGCCAGCATTCGTCGGATACGGCGCAGATCATTTTCGAAGACTGCCGCGTGCCGGCCGCGAACCTGATCGGCGCGGAAGGCGAAGGCTACCGGATCGCGCTGTCGGGGCTCGAAGGCGGGCGCATCGGCATCGCCGCGCAAAGCGTCGGCATGGCGCGCGCCGCGTTCGAGGCTGCGTTGGCCTACGCGAAGGAGCGCGAGAGCTTCGGCGCGCCGCTCTTCTCGCACCAGGCCGTGCAATTTCGCCTCGCCGACATGGCGACGCAGCTCGAGGCCGCGCGTCAACTGATCTGGCATGCCGCTTCGCTGAAAGATGCCGGCCAACCGTGCCTCACCGAAGCCGCGATGGCCAAGCTGTTCGCCTCCGAAGCCGCCGAGCGCATCTGTTCCGCGGCCTTGCAGATTCATGGCGGCTATGGCTATTTGAGCGACTTCCCCGTCGAGCGTATTTACCGCGATGTCCGCGTGTGCCAGATCTACGAAGGCACCAGCGACATCCAGAAGATCCTGATCGCTCGCGGTCTTGCCTGAAAGTCCAATGAATAAGCCATTGTTGCCGACGCAACGACCGTCCGACTGCCCCTGCGGCGGCGCCGCGCCCGACCTGCGCGGCGGCGCCAAGGCGCCCCGCTTCGCGCAATGCTGTGGCCGTTACATCGACGGCGGCGAAGCGGCGCCCCGCGCGCTTGAACTGATGCGCTCGCGTTACAGCGCATATGTTGTCGGCGCAACGGATTATCTGCGCGCCACCTGGGCGCCGAACACCTGCCCCGCCGACCTCGACGCGAACCCCGCCGCGCCCGACGCGCCGCGTTGGCTCGGACTCCAGATCAAGGCATTCGCTGAAATCGACGCCGACCACGCGGCGGTCGAATTCGTCGCGCGTTACAAGGTGGGTGGCCGCGCGTACCGGCTCCACGAACTGAGCCGCTTCATACGCGGCGAAGATGGCCGCTGGCGCTATGTCGACGGCGACGTGAGCGAATAGACCCAAAGGCTTTCCGACCCTTACACGACGCGCAAGCATGCATGGCGCAGTGTTCACATATGGCCCTCATAGGAGGGCTTTTTTCGTGTTGGCTCGACGCCACAGCGCAGGCGCCGCGCCTGATTGCTTCGGGCAGCCAAGCACCGTCGACACCAGTGCCTCAAGGCCGCATGAGCCCAATCCGCACACGACAATTTATTCGTCGCGGGTTCTCCTTGATTGCACAAAACAAAATTGTCGTGCCAGGATGAGGCCGTTGCATCATGACGTCACGTTGCGAGAGCCGGTCGTATCGGTTACGCAAAATGCGCAGGCGCCCTGCCGGTCACCAGACAGTGTGGGTTCGGCGGCGGTTCCAGGCAGCATGGGTGGCGTTCATCATCGGCGCGTGGGGTCGCGTCGGCCGTTTGGGTTCAATCCCGTGGCGATCCAGATTGGCGTGCGTGCGCTTCGCGCATTACGTACGCGGGTCTGTTTTTGTTTGTCGAAAACGCCGGTGAAAGCCAACTGTCAGCAGCGGTTTTCGACAAATGGGCATCACGGTATTCAGGGCAAGTTTTTGAGGCAGGTGCGTTAATGGTGTTCAGCAAGGTTCTGACGAAGTGTGCGGTGATCTGTGCAGCGGCTGCGTGCGCTGTCGCCGTCGCGCGCGCCGACTCGCTCGCCGACACCCAGGCGGGACCTCTGGCCCGCGCGCAGGTGCCGCGCATTGCGCTCGACGACGACGTCTATCTGCCGGCTGCCGGCCTCAACGAAAAGATCATCCGCGTGCCGGTGGACGCTGCCGGCACGGTCACGCTCGAAACGACGATCTACAAACCGGACGGCGCAGGCCCGTTCCCGATGATCGTGTTCAATCACGGCAAGATTCCCGGCGACCCACGCACGCAGGAACGCAGCAACCCGCTGCCGTTCGCGCGCGAATTCGTGCGCCGCGGCTACGTGGTGGTGGCGCCGAACCGCCAGGGCTTCGGCCATTCGGACGGCGTTTATCAGCAGGACGGTTGCGACGTCGAGCGCAACGGCATCAGTCAGGCCGGCGACGTGGCGGCAACCATCAGCTACATGTCGAAGCAGCCGTACGTGGACGCGGCGCACATCGTGGTGGCCGGCACCTCGCACGGCGGTCTCGCGACGATGGCCTACGGCACCGAAGCCGCGCCGGGCGTGCGGGCGCTGATCAATTTCTCGGGCGGTTTGCGGCAGGACGCGTGCGGCGGCTGGCAGGCCAATCTGACGCGCGCATTCGGTGCGTACGGTGAAAAGACCAAGGTGCCGTCGCTGTGGATGTACGGCGATAACGATTCGGTCTGGACCGCGCCGCTGGTGGCAGGCATGTACACCGCGTATGCCGGGCACGGCGCGAACGTCAAGCTGGTGGATTTCGGCAATTATAAGAACGACGCGCATCGGTTGGTGGGCGACCGCGACGGCGTGCATGTGTGGTGGCCGGCTGTCGAGGCTTTCCTTGCCGGCGTGGGTATGCCCACGGGCGTGCAGTATCGCGTGTCCGATCCTTCGTTGCCGAAGGCGAGCGGGTTTGCCACTGTCGATGCGGTGGATGCGGTGCCGTTCGTCGATGAAGCCGGGCGCAACGGGTATCGGAATTTCCTGCATCAGTATCCCAGCCGGGCTTTTGCCGTGTCGGATACGGGTGCGTGGTCGTGGGCCGAAGGCGGCGACGATCCGATGTCGGTGGCGATTGCCAATTGCCAGAAGCAGAGTTCGGCGCCTTGCCGGTTGTATGCGGTGGATAACGCCGTTGTGTGGGGGGCGGGGTCTACGCAGACGGCTGATCGCGGCTCTTCCGCTGGCGGCGCTGAAGGCAAGCACGCTATCGCCAGCCGGGAGTGATCACGGATCGCCCGGATCACGTAGTGCCTGAAAGTCTCGTCAAAGGCGCGTCACGCCATTCCCCCAACGCGTCGCGCACCTCATCGACAACAGCCTCCCACTCGCCTGGCTGACGCTGCCTGAACAGGCGCATCGACGGATACCACGGGCTGTCCGCTCGATCCAGCATCCAGCATCCAGCGCCAGTCCGCCTGCGCGGGCACGAGCACCCACACCGGAAGTCCTGCCGCGCCGGCGAGATGCGCAACCGACGTATCGACTGTAATCAGCAAATCGAGTGCTTGAAGCGCGGCCAGCGTATCCGCGAAGTCGTTAAACAGTGGGCCCAGCGCGTGCACGTGCTGCGGTTGCAGAGCCAATATCCGTTCATATTCGACAATAGCCTCGGACAGACGTTTTTCGGCGAAATACGCGTCAGCGCGCGACGAGAGCCGCTATATCAACGTGACCGTTTTCGCGTCCGTCAGGGATCGCGCGCCGTGCGGCTCGGCCTTTTTGCACTTTAACGCGGGGCATGTTTTATTTTTAAATTCCCAATGAGCGATCGCAACGGCGCACATGTGCGACGACGTTTCAGCGCCGACGGTCCACGCACTGCCGCTGCGATTATTCGTAATACTTGCGCCTGGATAGATCGGGCAAGCAGGGCCATCAAGACAATCTATTTACTTGCGGGAAATTTCAGCGGAGTGCAGTCAACAACTAGCCGCTCCAATGCGCGGAAAGCTCAATTCAAGTGCCGCGCGGGCTATCCTTGGCCGCCAAACCCAATTCCCGCCCACAAGGCCCAACTACTTTGCCGTCGTCAACTCCGTCGATCAGCGACGTTCACAACGAAACTGAAACCAGCTGCGTCGAACAGCTTCAAACCCCGGCGCCGCAAGCAAAAATCCGACTCGAGCCCCTAGTGCACAGCGCGAAATAAACCGCTAATCTCGACCCCGCACGCATCGCCAATGCCGCGCGCAGCGCAAGGAAACGGCCCTCCAAAGCCCCGCGCAGCGGTAAAAAAGCACCTTGGAGTACCCCTTTTGGAAAACTCAGCAGCACAATCAGCATCGCGGGAAGACTGGATCGCCCGCAGCCTGCGCGCCGTCTGGCACCCCTGCACGCAGATGAAGCACCACGAGCGCCTGCCGCTCATTCCCGTCGCGCGCGGACAAGGCGCGTGGCTTTACGATCGCGCCAACCAGCGTTATCTGGACGCCATCAGCTCCTGGTGGGTCAATCTGTTCGGCCACGCGAACCCGCGCATCAATGCGGCACTGAAAGACCAGCTCGACACGCTCGAACACGCGATGCTCGCGGGCTGCACGCACGAACCGGCCATCGAACTCGCGGAGCGCCTCGGCGCGCTCACCGGCAATACGCTCGGCCACGCGTTCTTCGCGTCCGACGGCGCGTCCGCCGTCGAAATCGCGCTGAAGATGAGCTTTCACTCGTGGCGCAATCGCGGGTTCACCGACAAACAGGAATTCGTCTGCCTCGCCAACAGCTATCACGGCGAGACCATCGGCGCGCTCGGCGTCACCGACGTCGCACTCTTCAAGGACGCCTACGATCCGTTGATCCGCCACGCGCACGTCGTCGCGTCGCCTGATGCGCGCCTCGCACGAGACGGCGAGACCGCCGCCGACCTCGCGCGCCGCGCGCTCGATCACGTTCGCTCGCTGTTCGAAGCGCGCGCCACCAAAATCGCCGCGCTGATCGTCGAGCCGCTCGTGCAATGCGCGGCCGGCATGGCGATGCACGACGCGTCGTATATCGCCGGATTGCGCGCGTTGTGCGATCAGTACGGCGTGCATTTGATCGCCGATGAAATCGCCGTCGGTTGCGGACGCACCGGTACGTTCTTCGCGTGCGAGCAAGCGGGCATCTGGCCGGACTTTCTGTGTCTGTCGAAAGGCATTAGCGGCGGTTATCTGCCGCTCTCGATCGTGCTGTCGCGCGATGAAATCTTCGAGGCCTTCTATCACGACGACACCGCGCGCGGCTTCCTGCATTCGCATTCCTACACCGGCAATCCGCTCGCGTGCCGCGCGGCGCTCGCCACGCTCGATCTGTTCGCGAGCGACAACGTCCTCGCCGTCAATGCGCAAAAGTCCGCGAAACTGAAGGCCGCGCTCGCGTCGCTAGCCGAGCATAAGCAGGTGCGCAATCTGCGCCAGTGCGGCACGATCTTCGCGTTCGACGCGGTGATCGACGACGCTCAGCATGCCAGAACGTTCTCGCGCCGCTTCTTCGAAAACGCCTTGCAACGCGAACTGCTGCTGCGCCCGATTTCGACTACCGTGTATCTGATGCCGCCGTACATTCTCGACGACGAAGAACTCGCGCTGCTCGCCTCGCGCACTCGCGAGACCTTCGAAGCCACGCTCGCGGAGGCATGCTAATGCATCTGCTCGACACACTCGCGCAAGGCCTGAAGGAAATCGACGAACGCGGCCTGCGCCGTCGCCGCCGCACCGCCGACACGCCGTGCGCCGCGCACATGACGGTGGACGGCCGCGAGATTATCGGCTTCGCCAGTAACGACTACCTCGGCCTCGCCGCGCATCCGCAACTGATCGCCGCGATCGCCGAAGGCGCGCAGCGTTACGGCGCGGGCAGCGGCGGTTCGCATCTGCTCGGCGGTCACTCGCGCGCGCATGCGCAACTCGAAGACGACCTCGCGGAATTCGCCGGCGGTTTCGTCGGCAATGCGCGCGCGCTCTACTTCAGCACCGGTTACATGGCGAACCTCGCCACGCTCACCGCGCTCGCGGGCCGCGGCACGACGCTTTTCTCCGACGCGTTGAATCACGCCTCGCTGATCGACGGCGCGCGCCTGTCTCGCGCCGACGTGCAGATCTACCCGCACTGCGATACGCAAGCGTTGAGCGCGATGCTCGACGCTTCCGATGCGGACGTCAAAGTGATCGTCTCCGATACCGTGTTCAGCATGGACGGCGATATCGCGCCGCTGTCGCGCCTGCTCGAACTTGCTGAACAATACGGCGCGTGGCTGATCGTCGACGACGCGCACGGTTTCGGCGTACTCGGTCCGCAAGGCCGCGGTGCGATCGCGCAAGCCGCGCTGCGCTCGCCGAACCTGATTTCGATCGGCACGCTCGGCAAGGCGGCGGGCGTATCGGGCGCATTCGTCGTCGCGCATGGGACCGTGATCGAATGGCTCGTGCAGCGCGCGCGTCCTTATATTTTCACCACGGCGTCGGTGCCTGCCGCCGCGCATGCGGTGTCGGCGAGTTTGCGCATCATCGGTGGCGACGAAGGCGATGCGCGACGTGCGCATCTTCAGCAACTGATCGAACGCACGCGTGCGATGCTGAAAGCCACGCCGTGGGTTCCGGTCGATTCGCACACCGCCGTGCAGCCGCTGATCATCGGCGCGAACGAAGCCACGCTCGATATCGCCGCCACGCTCGACCGCGCGGGTCTATGGGTGCCGGCGATTCGTCCGCCGACCGTGCCCACCGGTACGTCGCGTTTGCGCATTTCGCTCTCCGCCGCGCACTCGCAAGCGGATCTGGACCGGCTCGAAGCGGGCTTGCAACAAGCGGGGGCGAAAGCGGCATGAGTCCAGCGCTGTCTCTCTTCGTCACTGGCACCGATACGGAAATCGGCAAGACGTTCGTCTCTTCGGCGCTATTGCGCGGCTTCGTTCGCGAAGGCCTGCAAGCCGCCGCGATGAAGCCGATCGCCGCGGGCGCATTCGAACTCAACGGCGTACCGCATAACGACGACGCGGATCAACTCGACGCCGCATCGAGCGTCTTGCTGCCGTCCGAAATTCGCACGCCCTATCTTCTGAAGGAACCGGCCGCGCCGCACATCGCGGCCGCGCTGGAAAACGTCACGTTCGATATCGAGCACATCGTCGCTTGTCATGCCGAGGCAGTGAAGCGCGCGGATATCGTCGTTGTGGAAGGCGTCGGCGGTTTTCGCGTGCCGTTGACCGCGACGCAGGACACCGCCGATCTCGCCGTCGCCTTGAAGCTGCCGGTGGTGCTCGTGGTCGGCATGCGTCTCGGCTGCATCAGCCATGCGCTGCTCACCGCCGAAGCGATCGCCGCGCGCGGACTGACGCTTGCCGGCTGGGTGGCGAACCGCGTCGATCCGCACATGACGTTCCCCGACGAAAACATCGCGTCGATCCGCGAGCACTTCGCGCGCGAACACGACGCGCCCTTGCTCGGCATCGTGCCGCATCTGAGCCCGGCTTCGCCCGAACTCGCGGCGGATCAGCTCGACATCCACCGACTCTTGCAGACGCTGCGCCACGCGCAGCGCTGATCAACATCACATCCATCCATGAGGATTGACGACATGACGCAACTGAACATCGCTCCGGCGCCAGCCGACACGGCAGCCGCCAACAATAACGCCAACAACGCCGCAATGGACAGCAAGCCGGTCGCGCGCTGGCGCGTCGCCGACATCGTCGCGTTATACGAACTGCCGTTCAACGACCTGATGTTCCGCGCGCAGCAAACGCATCGCGAGCATTTCGATGCGAACACCGTGCAACTGTCGACGCTGCTGTCCATCAAGACTGGCGGCTGCGAGGAAGATTGCGCGTACTGTCCGCAGTCGGTGCATCACGACACGGGCTTGCAAGCCGACAAGCTGATGCCGGTCGACGAAGTCCTGGCCGCCGCGCGCGTCGCCAGGGAAAACGGCGCGACGCGCTTTTGCATGGGCGCCGCGTGGCGCAATCCGAAAGACCGCCACCTCGAACCGATCAAGGACATGATCCGCGGCGTGAAGGCAATGGGGCTCGAGACCTGCGTGACGCTCGGCATGCTGGAGACGCACCAGGCGCAAGGTCTGCGCGAAGCGGGCCTCGACTACTACAACCACAACCTGGACACGTCGCCGGAGTTCTACGGCCAGATCATTTCGACGCGCACGTATCAGGACCGTCTCGACACGCTCGAACGCGTGCGCGACGCGGGCATCAACGTGTGCTGCGGCGGCATCGTCGGTCTGGGTGAGTCGCGCCGCGAGCGCGCCGGCCTGATCGCGCAACTGGCGAACATGGAGCCGTATCCGGAGTCGGTGCCGATCAACAACCTGGTGCAAGTGGAAGGCACGCCGCTGACCGGCACCGAAGCGATCGATCCGTTCGAGTTCGTGCGCACGATCGCGATTGCACGCATCACGATGCCGCGCGCGATGGTGCGTCTGTCGGCGGGACGCGAGCAGATGAACGAAGCGTTGCAGGCCATGTGTTTCCTCGCCGGCGCGAATTCGATCTTCTATGGCGATCAGTTGCTGACCACCAGCAATCCGCAAGCGGAAGCGGACCGCAAACTGCTTGAGCGCCTCGGCATTCGCGCGGAAGCGGCGCAGCAGATGCCGCTGGATCGGAGCGGCTGCGAGCATGGCTGCGAACACGGTGACAACTCACATGCTGCGCCGAACTAAACGTACCAGGCGCGTGCGATAAAACTCAGCGCAATGAAAAAGGCCGCTTCGAAAACGAGGCGGCCTTTCTGCTTCCGGGCAAAGACTTACTTCCTATCCACAATAATCTGATCGAACGTCCCACCGTCGGAGAAATGCGTTTGCTGCGCTTTCTGCCAGCTACCGAACATCTCTTCCACCGTGAAGGTCTTGATCGGCTTGAACTCCGCCTCATGTTTCGCGAGCACGTTTCTGTCGCGCGGACGCAGATGATGCTGCGCGATGATTTCCTGCGCGGCCGGCGACCACAGATAGTCGAGATACGCCTGCGCTTCCTTGCGCGTGCCGCGCTTGTCGACCACTTTATCGACGATCGAAACAGGCGGTGCCGCCAGCAAACTCACCGACGGATACACCGCTTCGAAATTGCCCGCCCCCACGCCGGTGTTCATCAGCGCGACTTCGTTTTCGAACGTCACCAGCACGTCGCCGATGCCGCGTTGCGTGAACGTGGTCGTCGCGCCGCGGCCGCCGGTGTCGAGCACCGGCACGTTCCTGAAGATCGATTTTTCGAAGTCGAGTGCCTGCGCGTCGGTGCCGCCGTGCTGCTTGCGATAACCCCATGCGGCCAGATACGTATAGCGCCCGTTGCCCGAGGTCTTCGGATTGGCGATCACCACCTGCACGCCGGGCTTGGCGAGATCGTCCCAGTCCTTGATGTGCTTCGGGTTGCCCTTGCGCACGAGGAACACCATCGTCGTGGTGTACGGCGCGCTGTCGTTCGGCATGCGCACGCGCCAGTTGGCCGGCACCAGTTGGCCCTTTTCGGCGAGCAGGTCGATGTCGTTCGGCTGGTTCATCGTCACGACGTCGGCCTGCAAGCCTTGCAGCACCGAGAGCGCCTGCGCGCTCGATGCGCCATGCGACTGGCGAATCGACACCGTCTCGCCGCTCTTCTGCTTGTACGCCGCGATGAAGCCGGCGTTGATGTCCTTGTACAGCTCGCGCGTCACGTCGTACGACACGTTCAGCAGCGAAGCTTCCGCGTGCGCCGTCGACATGCCGCCGAGCGCGAGCGTGATTGCCGTCATGCCGGCCGCCAGCCAGCGTAATGTCCCCGTCTTGCCTGCCATCTTGTTCCCGCCTATCGATGATGAAAACCGGTGGCCGCGCGAACGCGCGGCATGAAGCGGGATTCTAACGGATCGCTTACTGGTTCACTTGTGCCGAGGTCGATACCTCAAGTGTGGTGCGAAAATTCAAACGAACGCGTGCTGCGCGGCCTCGAATGCGTCCTCGCGAAAGCGCAGCGGCGCCGCGCAATGCACCAGTGTGTCCACGAAATATTTTGCTCGCGGCCATGGGCCGAATCCGGCCGCGGTGTTGATGTGCCCCGCGTCGCCGAGATTGACGAACGCGCTGCCGAAACGCTGCGCGAGATCGCGCGAACCGGCGAGCGGCATCCACGGATCGGTTTCGCTGCCGATCAGGATCGACGGCACGCCAAGGCGCCGCGCGTCGAACTGTCCCGCGAAGGCGAACTTCTCCGGGCTCGCGGGCGCGACGAACAGCACGCCGACCACGTCGTTCGCATACGACGCCTGCTGCAACGCATGCGCGGTCGCGAGGCAACCGAAGCTATGCGCGGCCAGCACGAACGGCCCGCGCTCGCGCGCGAGCAGATCGCGCAACGACTTCCCCCACAGCGCGACGTCCGGTGCGTCCCAGTCGGCCTGTTCGACGCGCAGCGAGCGCGCGAACTGCCGCTCCAGCCATGTTTGCCAGTGCGCGCCCTCGCTGCCGTGCAGACCGGGAACGGTCACGAGCCGCGGCGGCCATGTCGATTTGGTGCATGAAAGCATGTCTGTCCCTCGCTAAGGGAATCCGGAAAGTTATTGTCCCGCCGCACGCCACGCGGGCGAACCAAGTTTTTGTGCTTTGTTTATCGGACAAATATGCCGGCGCAGCGCCGGCGTGAAGCACAAACCGCACGCCCGTACGCAAACGCGCGCGATCCGCGTCGAAAAAGTAGAATGAAGCCTACCCATAAAAGGAGGGAGGCCCCATGCCGCAAACGTCGTCTGAAGCGCCGCACGCGTCGCAGCCGTCACAACGAGCCTTCACCGCAACCCGACCCGACAACGCAGGCGCCTTCCGGACCGTATGAAAATCCTCTTCTACATGCCGCAAGCCGACGCCGCCGCCTGGCTTCACGACTTCGCCCGCGCGTTGCCCGAGGCCGATCTGCGCGAGTGGCAGCCGGGCGACACCGCGCCTGCCGACTTCGCGGTCGTGTGGCGGCCGCCGCGTGAGATGCTGGCCGGCCGCGACGACTTGCGCGCGATCTTCAATCTGGGCGCGGGCGTCGATGCGATCCTCGCGCTCGAAAGCGAGCAGCCCGGCACATTGCCGCGCAACGCACAGTTGATCCGGCTCGAAGACACCGGCATGGCGCCGCAAATGGCCGAATACGTGACGCATGCGGTGCTGCGCTATCTCCGCCGTTTTGACGAATACCAGACGCTGCAACGCGAACGCCGCTGGGAAGTGCTCGAACCGCATCCGCGTGAGACATTTACGGTCGGCGTGCTCGGCCTCGGCGTGCTCGGTGCGCATGTCGCGCAAACGCTCGCGGGCTTCGGCATGCCGGTGCGCGGATATAGCCGCAGCGCGCGGCAAATCGCCGGCATCACGACCTTCGCCGGCGAGGCGCAGTTCGACGCGTTTCTCGACGGCGTGAAAGTGCTGGTGAATCTGCTGCCGCATACGCCCGATACAGGCGGCGTGCTGAACGCGCGCACTTTCTCGAAGCTCGCGCGCGGCGCATATCTGATCAACGTCGCGCGCGGCGGGCATCTGGTCGAACAGGATCTGCTCGAAGCGCTCGCGAGCGGCCAACTCACCGCCGCCACGCTCGACGTGTTCCGCGAAGAACCGCTGCCGCCCGATCATCTATTCTGGCGGGAACCGCGTATCACGATCACGCCGCACATGTCCGCGCTGACGTTGCGCGAGGAAAGCGTCGCGCAGGTCGCGCAGAAGATCACGGCGCTCACGCGCGGCGAAACGGTCAGCGGCGTGGTGAATATCGAACGCGGGTATTGAGTACCGAGCGGAGTACCGAGCGCGCACTGAGTGAGCACAGAGGAACATCAATGAAGGAGCGCCGCCACGCGCGGCAGGAGACACATCATGGCCTTACCGCAGCAAGTCAAAATCGTCGAAGTCGGTCCGCGTGACGGACTGCAGAACGAAAAAGAATTCGTCGCCACGGCGATCAAGATCGAGTTGATCAATCGCTTGTCGGCGGCGGGTTTTCGCAACGTCGAAGCGGCGTCGTTCGTCTCGCCGAAATGGGTGCCGCAAATGGCCGACGGCGCCGAGGTGATGGCCGGTATCGAGCGCCGACCGGGCACGATCTACTCGGTGCTGACGCCGAACCTGCGCGGCTTCGAAGGCGCGCTCGCCGCGCGCGCTGACGAGATCGTGATTTTCGGCGCGGCCAGCGAAGCGTTTTCGCAGAAGAACATCAATTGCAGCATCGCGGAAAGCATCGATCGATTCGCACCTGTTGCGCGGGCGGCGAAGGACAATCGCCTGCGGATTCGCGGCAGCGTCTCGTGTGCGCTTGGCTGTCCGTATCAGGGCGACGTGCCGGTGGCATCGGTGGTCGATGTGGTCGAACGTTTCGCGGCGCTAGGCTGCGACGAGATCGATATCGCCGATACGATCGGCGTCGGCACGCCGAAGCGCACGCGCGAAGTGTTCGACGCGGTTACGAAAGTGTTTCCGCGTGAACGTCTGTCGGGCCACTTCCACGACACCTACGGCCAGGCGCTCGCGAACATCTACGCCGCGTTGCAGGAAGGCATCGAGATTTATCATGCGTCGGTAGCGGGGCTCGGCGGCTGTCCATATGCGAAGGGCGCGACCGGCAACGTCGCGACCGAGGACGTGCTGTATCTGATGAACGGCCTCGGCATCGAGACCGGCATCGACCTCGCCCAAGTCGTTGCGATCGGCGATTTCATCTCGACGTCGATCGGCCGGCCCAACGTGTCGCGCGCCGGCAAGGCGCTGCTCGCCAAGGCGCGCAGCGAAGCGGGCAACTGTGTTTGACCTCAGCCAATCAATCAGGATCTAAAACGATGATGGACGACGCTTTCCTCGAATCCGACGATCTCGCCGCGCTGCCCGATTCGGCGCGCCGCGTCGCACTGTTGTTGCGCGAACGCGGTCACGCGGGCCGGATCGTGATGCTGCCGGAAACCGGCAAGACTTCCGCCGAAGCCGCCGCCGGACTCGGCTGTTCGGTCGCGCAGATCGCCAAGTCGATCCTGTTTCGCCGCCGTGAGGACGACGCGCCCGTGCTCGTGGTCGCGAGCGGCGCGAATCGCGTCGATGAAAAGAAGGTGGCCGCGCAAGTCGGCGAGATTGGACGCGCCGATGCGAAGTTCGTCCGTGAGAAAACCGGCTATGCGATCGGCGGTGTTTGTCCGATCGGCCACGCGACCGAACCGGTGACGCTGATCGATGCCGATCTGCTGGCACTCGACAGCTTGTGGGCCGCCGCGGGCCATCCGCATGCGGTGTTCAATCTAACGGCGCAGGAGCTGATTACGCTGACGGGTGCGCCGGTGATCGACGTGGCGCTGCGCGAGACCGCGTGAAGCCATGACGGAAAGCCTCGATCGCGACGACGGCGCTGCCGTGCCGTCGCCCTGCATCAACGTCTGCAAGATGGATGCGTCGACCGGTTGGTGCGAAGGGTGTCTGCGCACCATCGACGAGATTGCGGGCTGGTCCTCGTTCGACGACGACGCAAAACGCGCGGTGTGGGATGCGATCGAGGCACGCCACGCGCAGTTCATGGCGAAGCAAACAAAGGTGCGGCGATGAACGCCGCGCCGCGCATCGTTACGATCGGCGAGACGTTCAGCTCGACGCTCGCGCTATCGGCGGAGTCGGTGAAATCGTTCGCCACGCTCGCCAACGACTTCAACCCGCTGCATCACGACGACGCATATGCCACGCAAAGCCGCTTCGGCGGCCTGATCGCGTCCGGCACACAGCCGACCGCGTATTTCATGGCGCTGCTGGCGACGCATTTCTCGACCTACGCGCAGCCGCTCGGCCTCGAGTTCGATATCAAGCTGAAGAAAGCCGTCCACGCGAACGACACGCTCACGATCACCTGGCGCGTGCGCGACGCTTACTGGAAGCCGAGCCTGAACGGCGACCTCACGCATCTCGAGGGAGCGGTGGTGAACCAGCGCGGCGACACCGTGTTGATCGGCACTTCGACCATTCTGGTGATGCCGAAGCCTGAAGCACCCACGAACGCATCATGATTACGCTGCCGCAATCCATGAGGGTGTTCGAACGCGGCTGGCTCTCATCGAACAACGTGCTGCTCGCCGACGATGCATGCGCCACGCTCGTCGATACCGGCTATGCAACGCACGCGCCGCAGACGCTCGCCCTGGTGCAGCAAACGCTCGGCGCGCGGCCGCTCGATCTGATCGTCAACACGCATCTGCATTCGGATCATTGCGGCGGCAACGCACTCTTGCAGGCGACGTGGCCGTGCCGGACCGCGATTCCCGTCTCCGAAGCCGACGCCGTGCGCGCCTGGGACGAAACGCGTCTGACGTTTCGCGCGACGGGGCAGACTTGCGAGCGCTTCACCTTCACCGAGACGATCGCGCCCGGCGTGCGGTTGCGGCTCGGCGCGCTCGATTGGCTGGTGCTCGGCGCGCCCGGCCACGATCCGCACTCGCTGATGCTGTATTGCGCGGACGAGTGCATCCTGATCAGCGCGGACGCGCTGTGGGAAAACGGCTTCGGCGTCATCTTTCCCGAGTTGGAAGGTGAAAGCGGTTTCGCCGAAGAACAGGCGGTGCTCGAAGCCATTGCAAAACTGGAGGTGCGCCTCGTGATTCCCGGCCATGGCTCGCCTTTCACGAATGTGGAGCAGGCGCTCGAACGGGCGTTTTCACGCGTTGCGTGGCTGCGTGCCGATCCGGCGCGCAATGCCAGGAATGCGTTGAAGGTGCTGATCGTGTTCAAGCTGCTCGACGTCCGCGAGATGGGCTTCGACACCTTGCTGCGGATGCTCGACGAGGCCGCCGCGATGCGCGCCGCCGCGTCGATGCTCAAGCCGCGCGGCGAATGGCCAGCGCTGATGCAAGGGATCGTTGAGGAACTGACGGCGAGGAAAGGGCCGCTGGAAGTGAATGGCACGCGCATCCTGGCCCGTCAGGCTTGACGCACTGGTGCTGGCGCCGGTAGGTGGCCCAGGAACTGCGTGCAGGGGAGACACCAAAACCGTTGCCACAAAAAGAAAGCCGCTCGACCATCAAGGCGAGCGGCGGAAATTCTGTCGGACGTGATCAGCGTCGTTATGAATGATACGCGCGCCAGATTTTTGACCGCATCAGTGATTTCCCTACAAAAGCTTGACGCCGCGTTTTAAACCGGCATACAGGGTGCCGCGCGAAACTCCGTAGCGGCTCGCGTCGCGGGCGATCAGTTCACGCATTGGTCCGCCCATATGAACAATGCGCTTGTCCTCGTTGCTCCGGAATCCGTAGCATTCCCACCGAAGGCATCCACGCGAAGGCCCATCACGTCGACGACAAGCGCTTTTGCGGCACGATCCGCCAGCCAAGGTTGACACCAGCCGCCGCGAGCAGAATCAGCACCGCGCCGAGCACCTGAATCCATGCGAGCGTCTGCCCGAACGCAACCCGGTCGACGATGATCGCCACCACCGGATAGATGAACGACAGTGCGCCGGTCATCGAAGTCGGCAGCTTCTGGATCGCGCCGTAAAGCAGCACGTACATGAGGCCGGTATTGACGACGCCGAGCACGATCAATTCGAGCCACTGCACGCCGTTAGTCGGCAGCGCATCGAAACGCACGAACGGTGCGAGCATCACCACGCCGAGCGACACCTGAATCAGCGCGATCAGATGCGGCGGCGTGCCCTTGAGCCGCTTCGTGATGATCGACGACACCGCATACATCGCCGCCGCGCCCACTGCATAGGCGACGCCCACCAGATACTGCCCCGGCACCGCCAACACCGCCGGTTCGACCTTCACGACGAACACGAGGCCGATGAACGCGATCACCAGCCACGCCACCGTCGACGCGCTAATGCGCTCGCGAAAGATCAGCGCGCCGAGCGCGACCAGCATGAAAGGCTGCGTGTTGTAGACGGCTGTCGCCATCGAGATCGACGCGCGCGAATACGCCGCGAACAGCAACACCCAGTTCAGCACGATCGCCGCGCCGCCGAACAATGCGAGGCCGAGCACCTTCCACGAAAACAGCTTGCGCCTGAAGAGGCCCAGCACGGCGCACACGAGCGCCAAAGTCGCGCCGCCGAAAATGCAGCGAAAGAACACCACATTGAACGGGCTCTGCTGCGACGACACCACCAGCATACATGGCTAAACTTAAGCCTTCCCGCGATGAAACCTAAGAATCAAAGGTCATCATGATTAAACGCCTTGCACCTTCAGCGTCGGCCCCGCTCGACGAAACCGACCGGGCGCTGCTCGCCGCGCTGGCCGAAGACGCCCGTCAGCCGGTCAGCGAACTGGCGCGTGTGGTTGGCCTGTCGGCCCCGAGTACGGCGGAGCGCATCCGAAGGCTCGAAGCGCAAGGCGTGATCGAGCGTTTCACGGTGCAGATCGATCCGCGCGCGCTCGGCTTCACGTTGCAGGCCATCGTGCGCGTGAAGCCCTTGCCCGGTCAGTTGCATCTGGTGGAGGAAGTGATCCGGCGCATTCCGGAGTTCGTCGAATGCGACAAGGTGACGGGCGACGATTGCTTCATCTGCCGCTTGTATCTGCAATCGATCGAACAGCTCGATGAGATTCTGTCGAAAGTCACCGAACGCGCGGAGACCAGCACCGCGATCGTCAAGTCGACGCCGGTCGCGCGCCGCTTGCCGCCGCTCGGTTGAACACGATGCGCGGGGAGCCCGCAGCCGGGCTGTCACGCACGAACGAACGAACGAAGCAGCTTACTGTTCGACGGCTTCAAAGAAAGACAGCATTTCGGCGACCAGTTCACCCGGCGCCTCTTCGGGGATGTAATGCCCGCAAGGCAGCGAACGGCCGCTCACGTCGCGCGCCACGTGACGCCATTCCGCGAGCGCGTCGAAGCACTTTTCGATCACGCCTTTGTCGCCCCACAGCACGCGCAGCGGACAGCCGATCTTGTGGCCCCGCTCGATGTCCGCGCGATCGTGTTCGAGATCGATGCTCGCCGACGCGCGGTAGTCCTCGCACATCGCGTGCACGGCGCCGGGTTGCGCGAGCGCCGAACGATAGGCGTCGAGCGCGTCGGGTTCGAACGCGGCCAGCCCCGCGTGACGGCCGCCCATCACCGAATCGACATACGCGGCCGGGTTTGCGCCGATCAGCGTCTCGGGCAGCGGCTCGGGTTGAATCAGGAAGAACCAGTGGAAGTAATGCGTCGCGAACGTGCGGTCGGTGGCTTCGTACATCGCGAGCGTCGGCGCGATGTCGAGCAGCATCAGACGCTCGACGGCGTCGGCATGATCGAGCGCCATCCGGTGCGCGACGCGCGCGCCGCGATCGTGCGCGCACAGGAGAAAACGCTCGAAGCCGAAGTGGCGCATCACGGCGACCTGGTCGGCCGCCATCGCGCGTTTGGAGTACGGCGTGTGTTTGGCATCGCTCGACGGTTTGCCCGACGCGCCGTAGCCACGTAAATCGGTGGCGATGACGGTGAAGTGTTCGGCCAGTTGCGCGGCGCAGCGCTGCCAGATCAGATGCGATTGTGGATGACCGTGCAGCAACAGGAGCGGCGGCCCGGCTCCGCCCTTCACCCCGAAAATGTCGACATCGCCCGTGGCGACGCGAAAGGGCGTGAAATTCTCGAAGGCCATAACGGGTCTCTTGTCGTTTGGGAGTCAGTGCATTGTAGGAGCGCAATGTGTCCGCGCCGAGTGGGATAGCCCACGCAAGCATAGAACCTGAACACTCCTTCCAACCGTTCTAAACGAACATGCCGGACGCGAGCGATGCGCTTCGCCTATAATCGAACGACCGTTCTTTAATATCGAGCGGGACGTGGCGCAGACGCGCGCGCTTCGAAGCGCCGCCAGCCATGTGCCGCTAAACTCATCAATCGCCGGGCGCTGCACGCTGCACCGGTCGCTCAAATCAGGAGACTCGCACCATGGCATTGCCCGCCGCCCTGCAAAAACTTGCGCTGCCCGTCGTCGCCTCGCCCATGTTCATTGTCAGCTATCCCGAACTGGTGCTGGCTCAATGCAAAGCCGGCATTGTGGGTTCGTTTCCCGCGCTGAATGCGCGCCCCGCTGAACTGCTCGACGAATGGCTCACGCAGATTCAGACACAGCTCGCCGAGCACAAGGCGGCCAATCCCGATGCGATCATTGGGCCGATCGCCGTCAACCAGATCGTTCATCAGTCGAATACGCGGCTCGAGCACGACGTGCGCGTGTGCGTCGAACACAAGGTGCCGATCTTCATCACAAGCCTGCGTGCACCGGCGCGTGAAATCGTCGACGCGGTGCATAGCTACGGCGGCATCGTGCTGCACGACGTGATCAATCTGCGCCATGCGCAGAAGGCGCTGGAAGCGGGCGTCGACGGGCTGATCCTGGTGGCGTCCGGCGCCGGCGGCCATGCGGGCACAACCTCGCCGTTCGCGCTGGTGGGCGAAGTTCGGCGCATCTTCGACGGCCCGATCGTGCTGTCCGGCTCAATCGCGAACGGCGGCTCGATTCTCGCCGCGCAGGCGATGGGCG